>Ga0206116_1000172_pt1 | contig 98110 bp, 95 predicted proteins | sample 3A1Ametagenome_FD_178000 | JGI IMG/M metagenome (GOLD analysis project Ga0206116, IMG submission 178000) | Enriched microbial communities from leaf-cutter ant dump, University of Wisconsin, Madison, United States - 3A1A | ecosystem: Environmental > Terrestrial > Nest > Insects nest > Nest dump...
CCCGTAGCACGCTGTCGCGCCTGCCCGCCGGCCGCGCCAGGCCGCGCATCGATCTGGCCGGCGCGGCATTGCTGACCGGGGCGGTGACCAGCCTGCTGGTCGTCGCCACCCGCGGCGACGCCATGGGCTGGGGCAGCCCGGCGGCGCTGGCCCTGCTGGCGGCGGGCCTCGTCATGCTGGTGGTCTTCCTGTGGCACGAGCGCCGGATCGAGGAGCCGATCCTGCCGCTGCACCTGTTCCGCCGTCCGGTGGTGGCGGTGGCGACGCCGGTGGTCGCCGTGTCGGCGATGGTTCTGTTCGCCGGCATCGTCTATCTGCCGTTGCATCTCCAGCTGGTGCAGGGGACCAGCGCCACGGTGTCGGGCCTGCTGCTCCTGCCGCTGGTGCTGGGCATGACCGTCGGATCGGTCGGCGGCGGACGGCTGATCGCCAGGACCGGGCGCTACAAGGCCTTCCCGCTGGCCGGGCTGGCCCTGTCGGGCGTGATGTACGCCCTGCTGGGCAGCCTGCCGGCGCTGGCGGCGGACGGGCTGTGGTCGACGCTGATCCTGGTGCCGCTGGGCATGGGGCTGGGTCTGGTGATGCCGGTGATGACGGTCGCCGTGCAGAATGCGGTGGAGCATCGCGACCTGGGCGCCGCCACCGCCGCGGTCGGCTTCTTCCGCTCGCTCGGCGGGTCGGTCGGCGTCGCGGTGTTCGGCGCCGTCTTCAACGCCGTGGTGTCCGAACGGCTGGAGGGGGCCGGCCTGTCCGGCCGCGCGGTTCTGGAGCATGGCGCCGCCGCCCTCGCCGGCCTGCCCGCCGCCGCCCGCGGCGGGGTGGTGGCGACGCTGGAGCACGGCTTCGCCACCCTGTTCCTGCTGGCCGCGGCGCTGGCGGTCGTCTCCTTCGCCATGACGCTGTTCCTGAAGGAGTTGCCGCTGCGCTCCGCCAATCCCGGCCGGGCCGGGACCGCACCGGCGGCGGAAGGCTGACAGGATCGGGCGGAGCGGCCAGCCGTCAGGAATGATCGCTGGGGAAGTGCCTTGGCTCCCCAAGCTTGTCCTCGATGTAGAGCAGGTTGACCAGCACCAGCACGACGACGGCGAGCGGCGTCGCCAGGAACATGCCCATGATGCCGAACAGGACACCCCCGGCGGCGATCGCGCCGATGGTGACCACCGGCGGCAGGTCCACCACCCGCTTCTGCAACAGCGGCGTGATCACGTTCCCTTCGATCTGCTGGATGACCAGATAGAGCCCGGCGACCCACAGCGCATCCTGCGGCGACTGGGCGAAGCCGATCAGCAGGGCCGGCACCGCCGCCAGGAAGGGACCGACCAGCGGGATGAACTCCATCAGCCCGGCGACGATGCCGAGAGCCAGCGCTGACGGGATCCCGAGCAGCCAGAGCCCGACCGCGATCATCGTCCCGACCGCCGCCATCGCCACCAGCTGCCCGATCAGCCACTTCCACAGGCTGTCGCCGGTCACGTCCATCACCTCGCAGGCCCGCTTCTGTCCGCGCGGCGGCACCAGCAGAACGACACCGCGCTGGTAGAGCCCCGGCGACGCCGCCAGATAAAGCGCCGCGAACATCACCACCACCCCGTCGCCGACGACATAGACGAGGCCCGAGGCGAAGCTGCTCAGCTGGTTCATCCAGGGCCATTCCTTGCCCTGCTCCATGATGCGCTCGCGCCAGCCGTCGGGCAGCATGCCCATCGCCTTGGTCACCTGCTCCTGCAGCTGGCCGAGCTGGGCCGCCATCGAGGTGCCCATCAGCCAGCCGCCGCCGCCGACCAGAAGGACCAAGGTCAGCAGCACGATGGCCAGCGACCAGCCATGGCCGAGCCCGGTCGCTCGCTGCACATAGCCGGTCAGCCGCTGCAACAGGATGGCGAACAGCACGCCGGTGAAGATCAGCAGCAGCGTGCCGGAGATCCGCCACAGGAAGATGCCGAGCGCCGCCACCCCGGCGACGATCAGCACCTTCCAGGTGAAGACGGCCAGCTCCCCGCGCCCGGCCCGCGCCGGCGGCTCGGTCTGCGCCACCCCGCCGCCGGGTGTCGTGGTTGGGTAGGCGTTGGGCCGGCTGGGTGTCGCCATCGCTTCAAACTCCCGCACTCAGCGGCGGCCGGACGGACCGCCTCGCGGGAAGAACGCACGGAGTCCACAGACGTTGCGCAGATTCGGCAGGCTAGGCCGTCGGCGGTAGTCCGAAGATCGGTATGGAAGGCGCCGCGATCCGCCCCATATCAGCAGTGACGCCAAGGAGTCATTCTCGCTGATGTCACTTGAAGAGCCCGCCTCACGGCGGGCTTTTTTTTGCCCGATACCGGCATGCCTCAGCGGCGCGCTTCCGGTGGGAACAGCAGACTGACCTTCAGGCCGGGTTCGTTGTCGCTCAGCTCCAGCTTCGCGCCATGCAGCGTCGCCACCGCGTCGACGAGGCTCAACCCCAGCCCGTTGCCCGGTGAGGCGCGGGCGGTGTCGAGCCGGACGAAGCGTTGCAGGACCTTGTCGCGCATGTCCGGCGGAATGCCGGGGCCGCTGTCGGCGACCTCGATGCAGGCGGCGCGTCCGGGAGCCGGACCGTCGAGCACCAGCGCGATGCTGCCGCCGTCCGGCGTGTATTTGATGGCGTTGTCGAGCAGGTTCGACACAACCTGGGCCAGAAGCTGCCCGTTGCCGTGGACGACCGGCTTGCCGCGGATGTCCACCGACAGGCGCTGCCCGCGCTCGTCCGCCACCGGCTCGTAGAGGTCGGCGGCGAGCCCAACCACCTCCGCCAGATCGACCGGGACGAAGTCCTGCCGCTTGGCTCCCGATTCCGCCTCCGCGATCGACAGCAGGGCGGTGAAGGTGGCGAGCAGCCGGTCGGCCTCGACGATGGTGTCCTGCAACACGGTGCGATAGACCTCCGGGTCCTCGGTCTCGTGCAGCAGGGCCAGCTCGATGCGGGAGCGCAGCCGGGTCAGCGGCGTGCGCAGGTCGTGGGCGACGCTGTCGGTCACCTGCTTCATGCCGGTCATCAGCCGTTCGATGCGGTCCAGCATGGCATTGAGGTTGCCGGCCAGCCGATCCATCTCGTCGCCGCCGCCGAACCGCGGGACGCGGTCGGTCAGGTCGCCGCTCATGATCTGGCGGGTGGTGCGGTTGATCGCCTCGATCCGCCGCATGGCGCCGCGGCTCATCAGCAGCCCGCCGCCCAGCCCGAGCAGGGCGGTCGCCCCCAGGATCCAGCCGAGCGAGCGGAACATCCGTGTGCGCAGCTGGTCGATCTCGCTCATGTCGCGGCCGACCAGCAGGCGGAACTGCCCCGGCAGCGTGAAGGTCACCGCCTGCGCCGTGGAGGGCCTGTCGGTAACGCCGCCATAATCGGCAACCTTGAAATGGGTCCAGCCGCTGGCGTTGGGCACCGCCGCCGGCCAGCCCGACAGGTTGCCGGCCAGGATCACACCCGCCGCCGTTGTCAGCAGATAGATGGAGTTGTTGTTGGCGACCGCGCTGCGCGTCCGCACCACATCGACGAGGCCGGGAAGCCCATAATTGCGGTAATGGTCCTGCAGCCCGGCGACCTCCAAGGCGATGGTCTCGCCGATCTCCTGTTCGAGGAAGCCCGCTGTGGTCCGGTAGACGACGCCCAGGATCAGCCCGACCGACAGGACGAACATCGCCAGATAGAGCAGCGCCAGCCGGAACGCCGTGGTCCGCACCAGCCGCAGCCCGGCGGCGACAAAGCCGTGCAGGCCGGCGGCGGCCGCGCCCTCATGCTTCATACGTCACGCAATTCCATCGAGCCCCTTACGCCTCGGCCGCGCGCAGGCTGTAGCCGGCCCCGCGCACGGTGTGGATCAGGGGGGTGGGAAAATCCTTGTCGATCTTCTGGCGCAGACGGGCGATGTGCACGTCGATCACGTTGGTCTGCGGATCGAAGTGATAGTCCCACACATTCTCCAGCATCATGGTGCGGGTCACCACGCTGCCGGCATTGCGCATCAGGTATTCCAGCAGCGAGAACTCGCGCGGCAGCAGGTCGATGGCCTTGCCGGAGCGCTTGACGCTGCGCGACAGCAGGTCGAGTTCCAGGTCGCCGACCGACAGACGGGTCTGCGGCTGGGCGGCACCCCGCCGGCGGACCAGCACCTCGATCCGCGCCAGCAGTTCGGAAAAGGCGAAGGGCTTGGTCAGGTAATCGTCACCGCCGGCCTTCAGCCCCTTCACCCGGTCGTCGACGCTGCCCAGCGCCGACAGGAACAGCACCGGCGTGTCGTTTCCGGCCGCCCGCAGCACCTGGACCAGCGACAGGCCGTCGCGGCCGGGCAGCATGCGGTCGACGATCATCACGTCGTAATGCTCGGCCCCGGCCAGGAACAGGCCGTCCTTCCCGTCGTTGGCGACGTCCACCACATGGCCGGCCTCCTTCAGCCCCTTGGCAAGGTAGCTGGCGGCCTGGCGATCATCTTCTATGACGAGAATCTTCATGAGCACGAGTGTAGCCTCCCAAAACAGCCCGGCCAAGCACGAGGGTGTCGTGCCCGGCCGGACTTTCCGTCACTCAGAGAGCGCGTTGCCTCACGCCTTCAGCTTCAGTGCGACGAAGGACTCGTTGCCCTGCCGGTTGATCAGCATCAGCAGGGCCTTCTGACCCGCCTTCTCCGCTTCGGTCACCTGATGGCGAACGTCGGCCGGGCTCTTCACCTGGGTGTCGCCGACCCGCTCGATCACGTCGCCGGGACGGACCGGCACCTCGACGCTGGAGGACAGGCCGGTCACCACCACGCCCTGGACATCCTCGCCGATGCCCAGCCGCTTGCGCGCCGCCCGGTCCAGCGGGGCCAGCTTCAGCCCCTTCACCGGTGCGACCTCCTCATGCTCGGCGGAGCCCTTGCCGGAGTCGGTTTCGGCGGCGGCCATCTGCTGCTGTTCGGACAGGCGGTCGATGCGCACCGGAACCGTCTTCTCGCGGCCCTCGCGCAGGATCTTGAGGTCCACCGTGTCGCCGGCCTTGGTATCCGCGACATGGCGGGTCAGGTCGCGCAGGTTGTTGACCGGCTTGCCGGCATAGGACAGCACGACATCGCCCTGATGCAGGCCGGCGCGCTGGGCCGGGCTGTCGGCGGTCACCTCGGCCACCAGGGCGCCCTTGGCGCTTGGCAGCCCGACGCTGTCGGCAATGTCCGGCGTGACCTCCTGGATCTTCACGCCGAGCCAGCCGCGCTCGACCTTGCCGCTCTCCTTCAGCTGGGCCACCACCTCCTTGGCTAGATTGGAGGGGATGGCGAAGCCGATGCCGACCGACCCGCCGTTGGGCGAGTAGATGGCGGTGTTGATGCCGATCACATGCCCGCTGAGGTCGAAGGTCGGGCCGCCCGAGTTGCCGCGGTTGATGGCGGCGTCGAGCTGGAAGTAATCGTCGTAGGGGCCGCTGTGAATGTCGCGGCCGCGGGCCGACACGATGCCCTTGGTGACGGTGCCGCCCAGCCCGAACGGGTTGCCGACCGCCATCACCCAGTCGCCGACGCGGGTCTTGTCGCTGTCCGCCCAGTCGACCGACGGCAGCGGCTTGTCCGACTTCACCTTCAGGAGCGCGAGGTCGGTCTTGGCGTCGCGGCCGATCAGCTTGGCCGGCATGGCGGTGCCGTCCTGGAGGGTGACGGTGATCTCGCTGGCGCCGTCGATGACGTGGTTGTTGGTCACGACATAGCCGGCCGGATCGATGATGAAGCCGGATCCCAGCGCCCCGGTCTTGCCGCGCGGACCCTGGTCCTGATCCTGGTCGCCGTCCGGCCCGCCGCTGGGTCCGCCATTCCGGTTCATCTGGTCCTGGAACTGGCGGAAGAACTCCTCGAACGGCGTGCCGGGCGGCACGCCGGGGATCGCCGGGCCGCGCTGTGCCCGCGTCTCGGCCTTGGCCTCCTGGGTGGCGGCGATGTTGACCACGGCCGGGCTGACCTTGGCGGCGAGGTCGGCGAAGCTGGCCGGCGTGTCCTGCACCATGGCGACGGCCGGCGGCGCGGCGTTCTGCTGTGCCTGCGACGCCGCCCATCCGGCCAGCGCCGGAGCCGTCAGCACCGTAGAGCCCAACAGCAGGGCGGCGGCGGTCCGGCGCAGACGACCTGCACGCCCGATCTCGCGCTGGGGCTTCGACTGGGAATTGGCGGGGGGAAGGGTGGTCATGACGGCGACACTCCGATCAGGCGATTCCGACTGTGGGGAGGTGGCGGGCGGTCCGACCGCCGCGGCACCTCACCGCTGTTGTCTCCAACATAGGAACCCACCCTTGACCGCCGCCTTGCGACCGGATGAAAGAAATTTCAGGCTGGACTGCCGGATCGGTCTTGCGGGCCTACTCCCCGATCAGATGCAGCGCGATCTCCCGCCGGTGCGGCCGGGCACGGTGTTCGAACAGGTAGACGCCCTGCCAGGTGCCCAGCGCCGGCTCCCCCGCCATCACCGGGACCGACAGGCTGACGCCGGTCAGGGCCGAGCGGATGTGGGCGGGCATGTCGTCCGGCCCCTCGGTGGTGTGGGCGTAGAGCGACGGGTCCTCCGCGACCAGACGGCGGAAGAAGCGCAGCAGGTCGGCCTGCACGTCGGGATCGGCATTCTCCTGGATGGTCAGGGAGGCCGAAGTGTGGCGGCAGAACACCGTCAGCAGACCGGTCTCCATCCCCTGCTCCGCCACCCAGTGCCGGATCTGGGCGGTCACCTCGACCAGCCCGGCGCCGCGGGTGGAAACGGTCAGCGTCGTGACGGCTTGTCGCATGGCGTTGGCTCTCCTTCGGTTTTCGCCGGCTTGGTTCCAGGGACAGGCAATACCAGATGTCTCTACCCCAACGGTGTCGCCCGAACAAAATCGATGGGCGCACTGTTTCTGTCGAAAGTCCAAGGAGGAAGACGGCGCATGGACATCACCGGCACCCACAGCGTTCCCGGACCGCGCGACCGCGTGTTCGCGGCGCTCTGCGACCCGGCGGTGCTGATGCGCTGCATCCCCGTGCTGGAAGAAATGGAGCGGCTGTCGGCCACCGACTATGCGGCCCGGGTCCGCACCACGCTCGGGCCGATGAAGGCACGCTTCTCCGGCCGGCTGCGGCTGGAACCGGAAGAGGGATCCCACCGCTACCGGCTGGTCGCCCAAGGCAATGGCGGGCTGGCCGGCGCGGTGAAGGGCGAGGCCTTCGTCGTGCTGGAGGAGGAGGATGGGCGGACCCGCCTGACCTACAGCCTGTCGGTGGCGCTCGGCGGGGCGGTCGGCCGTCTGGCGGTGAAGCTGGTGCAGGCCAAGACCGACCGCGTGCTCGCCGGCTTCTTCGAGCGCTTCGCCGAGGAGGTTGACGCCCGTCCTGAGTGAGGGGACGGGCAATGCGGCGCAATGCCGCAGGTCATGGGGCCGGAGAGCGTCTTTCGCAACTGCAGCATGATGGGTCAGGATAGTCGGCGTCGCGGGTGCTCTTTGCCGGTGGAGATGCCGAGTGGTCCTGTCCCAGCCCACTGCCCACAGCCTTGACCAGAATTCCGCTTCGGAAATTCCAGCGTCGGAGATTCCAGCTTCGGACGACGCCGCGACCGACCGCATGATCTTCGGCCGCATCCTGGCGCTTGCCGCCGCCGATCCGGCGCGGGCGATGACGGGATCGCTGGCGCTGACCAAGGCCGACCTGACCGAGCTTGCCGCGAGACACGCCCCCCACTTCGCCGACGCCGTCGCCGCCCTCCCCGGCGAGGACGAGACCGGCGGGGGCGGTTCCGGCGAGGACGCCATCGAAGAGGCCGACCTGCGGGCCTTCCTGGCCGAGCATGGCGCGTCGGGGGCCGACGAGGAGCGCTGGCTGGCCGCCATCCTGGCCCGCCGGTCGCTGGAGCCCAACCACCTGTGGCAGGACATGGGGTTCCACGACCGCGGCGAACTCAACACCATGTTCCGTCGGCATTTCCCGTCGCTGGTGGCCTTGAATTCCGGCGACATGAAGTGGAAGAAGTTCTTCTACCGCCAGCTCTGCGAGCGCGAGGGGCTGATGCTGTGCAAGTCCCCCAACTGCGAGGTGTGCGACGACGTGGAGGTCTGCTTCGGCGAGGAGGCCGGGGATCCGCTGTCCACCCTCTCCCGTCTGGCGCGCAACGGGTAAGGGGGCTCAGCGCGGCTGGGCACCCAGATCCTCGAAGGCCATGCCCTTGTCGGTGTGACGGAAGCGGCCCTTGCCGTTGACGGTCAACGGCGGCTGGCCCGGCTGCGGCACGAAGGTTGCGGCGTAGTAGCAGTCATACTGGCCGCTGCCGTCCTGGCTGCCGGCACCGGAGCCGCCCTTCGGTTTCGCCTCGACGCAGCCCTGCTTGCGGAAATTGTCGAAGGCACGGAAGGCGGCATTGCCCTGCCGCTCCAGCGCGCGGCGGGTGTGCGCCTCCACCAGCTTGCGCATGTCGCTCTCCGACGGCTCGCCCGAACAGGCGGCGAGCAGCAGCGCGGCAAGCGGGACGAGGCGCCTCACCGGCCGCCCAGCAGCCGGTCCACCCGCTCCTTGAGGGCGGAGAAGGAGGGCGGCTTGACCACGAAGCCGTTGACGCCCAGCGCCATCGCCTGCTTCACGATCTCGGATTCGGTGTGGTTGGTCAGGAACACCACCGGGGCGCGGGGATTGGTCGCCTCGGTGCTGGCGCGCAGGCGGGCCAGGAACTGCAGGCCGGAGACCGGCTTCATGTCGATGTCGCAGACGATCAGGTCGGGATTGACGCGGATGCATTCGTACATCGCCGACTCGCCGTTGTCGGCCTCCGCCACGTCGCGGAAGCCGATCTGGCCCAAAATCTGGACAATGGTGCGGCGGACGAAGGGTTGGTCCTCGACGACCAGGATCCGGTGCTGGGAATAGTCGATCGCCTGCATATCCGTTCCCATGTCTCCAGCTTATACGCCGCATCCCACTGATACCGTCCGAACCGGCGGCGGGCAATGGAAGGTCTGTTACCGGCCGGTGGAATATGATTTTGGTTCTGTAAATTTTCCGACAATTTGTAGTGCCGGAACCGTCATCCGCCGGCTTGGGCCCGGCCGGGGAACAGGCGCTCCAGCACCATGCGCAGACGGTCCATGGTCAACGGCTTGTGCAGGCAATCGTCCATCCCGGCGGCGCGGCAGCGCGCGTCGTCCTCGGCATCCGTGCCGGCGGTCAGCGCCACGATGGGCACACGGCCGGCCTCCCCCGGCAGGGCGCGGATGGCGCGGGCGGCCTCGTGCCCGTCCATCACCGGCATCTGCACGTCCATCACGATCAGGTCGAACCGCCCGTCCGTCGCGGCGGCCAGCCCCTGCGCCCCGTCCTCCGCCGTCGTCACCGTGTGGCCAAGCGCCTTGAAAAAGCCGGCGGCCACCAGACGGCCGATGGGGTTGTCCTCCACCAGCAGGACCGACAGGGCGGCGGGACGCGCCAAGCCCCGCACCGGGATCAGGACGGTCAGCCATTCCCCCGCCTCGCCATCCGGCCCTTCGGTCAGCAGACGGCCGTCCAGCCGCCGCACCAGCGGCTGGACGGCGGCCAGCACCATCGGGCGAAGCCGCGCAGCGCCGCGACGCCGCAGCGTCACCTCGGCGTCGTCGCCGGCCGGCCGCAGCGAAAGGGACAGGGACAGCGACGCTCCCCGCTCCGCGGTCAGCAGCGACAGCAATCCCCGCAGCCCGGTGGCGTCGCCGGTGAACGCCTCGTCCGCCCCGCTTTCAATCGACATCGCCTTCGCGTCGGCGGTCAGCGCCGCCAGCGTCAGGCTCTCCTCCACCGCGGCGCCCGGTCCGACCGGACGCAGGGCCGCCACGGTGATCGCCGCCACCGTGGTGCGCAGGGCGGCGCCCGCCGCCTGGACGGCGAGCAGCCGGTCCTGCTGGCGCGGCAACAGCGGCGATTCCAGCGCGGCGGCCGTCAGCGCCATCATCGGATCGAGCGCCGCCACAACGGCGGCCCCCGCCGCGTCGAGCAGCCTTGACGCCTCTGCCCGGCCCCGCTGCGCCTCGGCCAGGGCCGTCCGCAGGCGATTCTCCCGCATCTGGCGCCGGCGGGCGGCCGGGACCGCGCCGAGCAGGGCATCGCCGTCACCGGCCGGCAGCGCATCCTGCGCACCCGCCGCGATGAAGCCCGCACTGTCGGTCCACCCCCTTTCCCCCTGCCCTTCCGGCAGCAGGACCACCACCGCCGGGGCCGGGTCCAGCCGGGCCAGCGCCTCGACCGCCGCGACCGTGGGAGTGTCGAGCAGCACCACCGTTTCGCCCGCCGCCGCGCCGCCGACGCGCAAACGGTCCAAGGCGGCGGCCACCGTATCCACCCGCGTCAGAGCCGGGAAAAGCGAAGCGAGCGCACCGGCAGGCGCCGCCGCCTGGTGTTGAAGGGGGGACACCAGAAGCACCGCCCCGTTTGCCGCCGATATCGGTTGGTCAAGTCCTTCTGCCATTTTCCCTCGAACGACGCGTCAGCTGGCGATGGAAGTGGGAACGGAAGCCGTGGCGAAGACCGGGCCGGGATAGCCGTCGCTGATCACCACCCGGTTGCGGCCCGCCGCCTTCGCCTCATACAGCGCGCGGTCGGCGCGGCCAAGCGCCCGTTCGATGCAGGCATCGTCTTCGCCGGACATCGCGACGCCGATGCTGACGGTCATGCGGACGCAACCCTGCCCATGGTCGGCGGGGTCCAGCGGCACGTCGGCCAGCGCCAGCCGGTGGCGAAGCCGCTCCGCCACCTCGCCCGCCGGAGCCAGCGGCGTTTCCGGCAGGATGACCGCGAACTCCTCGCCGCCCAGCCGGCCGATGTGATCGGTGTCGCGCAGCTCGCTGCGGCAGACCTCCGCCAGCCTGTCCAGCGCCCGGTCGCCCATCGCATGGCCGTAGGCGTCGTTGATCGCCTTGAAGCGGTCGATGTCGAGCATCAGCACCGAAACCGGCCGGCCGTAGCGGCGCAGCCGGGCCATCTCGACCTCGGCCAGCTCCAGGAAGCGCCGGCGGTTGTTGAGGCCGGTCAGCGGATCGGTGGTCGCCATGCGGCGCAGCTCGTTCTCCACCCGCTTGCGTTCCGACACGTCGCGGATCACCGCGGTGAACAGCAGGCCATTGGCATGGTGCAGCTTGGCGATCGACACCTCCGCCGGAAACTCCCGCCCGTCGGCGGTCAGCCCCTGGACCTCGCGGCGGCTGGTCGTCACCTGGGCCTGCACCTGCGACGCGCTGAAATTGGCGATGTGGACATCGTGGTCCGCCCGGAAGCGTTCAGGGATCAGCAGAGACAGCGGACGCCCCAGAATGTCGTCGGCGTCGTAGCCGAAAAGGCTTTCCGCCGCCCGGTTGAACAGTGTGATTTTCAGGTTGGCGTCGGTGGTCAGGATGGCGTCCTGCGCCAGCCCGATGATGCCCTGGAGCCGCTCCTCCGACAGGCGCAGTTCCTCCTCCAGCCTTTTCCGGGCCATGGCGTGCTGGACGGCGCGCCACATCAGCGGTCCGTCGGTCTGCCCCTTGACCAGATAATCCTGGGCGCCGTGGGCCAGGATTTCCAGCGCGAAATCCTCGTCGTCATAGCCGGTCAGCACCACCAGCGGCAGCGACGGGGCATCGGCATGCAGACGGGTCACCGTCTCCAGCCCGAAGCTGTCGGGCAGCGACAGGTCGAGCAGGACCACGTCGCAGGCGTTGCGGTGCAGCCAGGCCCGCGCCTCCTTCAGCGAGGTGGCGCGGGCAACGCTGGAGCGGCGGGCGTAGGGTGCCAGAGACCGGGTGACCAGCCGCGCGTCGGCGTCTTCATCCTCGACCAGCAGGATCGCCGTGCGGCCGGCCTGGGGTTCCCGGATCGGGGATAGGATCGGTTTGCCCGATAAGGCGATGGACATGGCGGACCTCCCTCACCGTGGCAGCCGGACGACGCGGAACCAGTATTCCTCGATGCTCTTCACTGCATCGAAGAAGGCATCCATGTCCATCGGCTTGGTGATGAAGCCGTTGGCGCCCAGCAGGTAGCTGGCGTTGACGTCACGGTCGACGTCGGAGGTGGTGAGGATCACCACCGGAATGGTCTTCAAATCCTCGTCCGCCTTCAGCGCCTGCAACACCTCGCGGCCGTCCATGCGCGGCATGTTGAGGTCCAGCAGGATCAGGTCCGGCCGGGCGGCGTCGGCGAAGGGAGCCTGGCGGCGCAGATAGGCCATCGCCTCCACCCCGTCGCGGACATGGCCGACATTGCACAGGATTCGCCCGTCGCGCAGCGCGCGTTTGGCAAGCCCGGCATCGGCGGGGTCGTCCTCGACCAGCAGGATCTCGAAGGGGGTCGTCAGGTCCTGCATCAGGGGAATCCTCGGAAGGAGGGGTGGGGCAGATGGATGGAAAAGGTGCTGCCGACGCCGGGGCTGGACAGGACGGCGATGCGGCCGCCCAGCCGCTCCACCATCTTGCGGGCGATGGCCAGCCCCATGCCGGTGCCGGGGTGCTCGTCGCGCGGATGCAGGCGCCGGAACACCTCGAAAATCTGATCGCGATAGCGCGGCTCGATGCCGATGCCGTTGTCGCGCACGTCGATCACGTCATAGCCGTCGACCCGGCGGTGCGAGATCTGCACCTCCGCCGCGCGGTAGGGATGTCGGTATTCGATGGCGTTGGCGATCAGAACGATGAAGATCTCGCGCAGCCGCCGCTCATCGGCCTGTACCGACGGCAGGTCCGCCACGGTCACGGTGGCGCCGGCATCGGCAATGCGCCGCTTCAGCGCCGACAGCGCCGCCTTCAGCGGATCGCCGGCCGGAACGACGCCGCAGCCGAGCGGCACCCGGTTCTCCGCCAGGAAAAGCTGCACGTCGCGCAGCAGCATCTTCAGCCGCCCGGCGCCCTCGACGATCTCGCGGATGAAGCCCTCGCTCTCCTCGTCCAGCCTGCCCCTCTGCTGGCGTTCCAGCAGCTGGGCGTAGCTGGCGATGGCGCGCAGCGGCTCCTGCAGATCGTGGGCGGTGGCATAGGCGAACTGCTCAAGCTCGTTCTTCGCGCGGCCAAGCTCGGCGGTGCGCAGATCGACCTGCCGCTCCAGCGTATAGCGGCGGCCGATCGCCATGAAGGTGACCGCCTCGATCAGCAGCGCCAGCAGAAGGAAGGCCATCTGAAAGCCGCGAAAGGTCGGGTCGCCATAGGCAAGCCCCTCCCAGCCGGTGCGCGGGGCCAGCGTCAGATGCCAATAGCCGTCGGGAAGGTTGATCCGCTCGACCAGCGGGTCGCCCTTCAGCGCCAGGGCGTCGCCGGCCACCTGCTGACCGGCGTCGGTCACCAGGGCGAATCCCAGATGCGCCGGCACCCGGTCGAACCGCACCTCGCTCAGGATGGCGCCGACGTCGAACACCATCCCGACCGCGCCCCAGGGCTTGCCCGGACCATAGACGATCTGGCGGGCGATCAGCCCCTGCCCGCCCTGCAGGAGATTGACCGGACCATGGGCGGTCACGTCGCGGCTGACGATGGCGCGCTGCACCGTCTCGGCGAAGCCCGGCCGGGCGTCCCGCAGCAGGTCGTTGCCCAGCACCTTCTCGTTGCCCTCCATCGGATAGACGATGCGGACGACGAAATCGGGCGCGGCGGAGATGTTGCGCACCCCCACCACCGACCGCCGCAGTCCCTCCGCATAGCGGGGGAACTGGTCGGCGAGGCTTCCGGTGCCGGACACGACCTCGACGAAGGCGGTCAGGCCACGGACCAGGGAGACGCGCTCGTTCAGCGCGCTCGACAGGGCGCTGGCGAGCGACGAGGCGGTCAACGCCGCAGTTGCACGGTGTTCGGCCACCAGGACGCGAACATAGACGTCGCTCATCCAGGCATAGCCGACCGCCAGGACCAGCGTCACCACCGCCTGGACGGCGGCGGGCTTCCAGAAGCGCAGTCCGCCCAACAGCAGGCGGCGGAGAATGGCAGGCACCGGACGGCGCGGTGCGGTCAAGGGCTGCGCCGTCATGATCGGATCCGGGCCTCCCCAGTGTGGGCAAACCCCGCCTGCCATGTCCCGCCCCGCTCCGTTCCGCCATCCAGAGCCGGCAGGAGCAGACGGAACAGGCCGCCGCCGGAAAGTGATTGGAAACATCCCGACGAGCAAGACGAGGTTGTGGTGTCGGCCATCACTGCGTCCCGGCCTCTTTTCCGTCGAAGGGTTCCGTACAGCGGACGGGATGCTTCAAGCTCATGCACCGTCGGCAATGAACGCAACCATATCCTTTCATCCAGAAAGGACTCCCCCTGCGAAATTGTCACAGGGGACAAGTCCTCAACCTTGAGGGTGAAGAGGATGCGCAACGTTCGGTGCGACGGATCGATGACGGAGCGGCAGGCTTATCCGCGGGGCTTTTTCGCTATGCGGTCAGGCTGCCACATCGACCGCCGGACGGTCCTTGGTGGCGATTTCCACGGCCCGCGCGAAATCGCCCGCCATCTTCTCCGCGTCGAAGGCCAGATGGATGCGGCTGTGCTCCACCGCCTTCACCACCACCGCCACCTCAGCTGCGTAGCGGTCGAGCCGCAGATGACCGATGGCCCCCGCCAGCGAGCGGCCGTCGGTCGCCGTCACCGGATCGATCATGGCGCCGCCGATGGACAGGTTGCGCACGGTCACCGCCAGCCGGTCGCCGCCGATCAGCAGGGTTCCCGTCTCGTCCACCTGGAACCGCGGCTTGCGCCGGCGGTCGGCATCGCCGGTGGAGGTGCGGACGATGCGGACCAGCACCTGCCGCAGGCTCTCGATGGACCGGGCGACGTCGCCGGACCCGTTCTTGACATGGGTTGCCTGTTCGCCGGTGCGGTCGGCCTCCTCCGACACCGCGGCGATGCGGTGCGACACCTCCTGCGCCGCCGTGGAGGTCTCAACCACGTTGCGGCTGATCTCCTGGGTGGCGGCCGCCTGCTGCTCCATCGCGGCGGCGATGGAGCCGGCGATGTGGTCGATCTCGGCGATGGTCCGGCCGATCTCCTCCACCGCCTGCACCGCCTCGTCGGTCACCGCCTGGATCGCGGTGATCTGGCGGGTGATCTCCTCGGTCGAGGAGGCCGTCTGGTTGGCGAGGTTCTTCACCTCCTGCGCCACCACGGCGAAGCCCTTGCCGGCCTCTCCCGCACGCGCCGCTTCGATGGTCGCATTCAGCGCCAGCAGATTGGTCTGGCCGGCAATGGACTGGATCAGGTTGACCACCTCGCCCACCTTCGCCACCGTCTCCGACAACGAGCGGATGGTCTCCTGGGTCTGATGGCCGCTCTCCACCGCGCGGCGGGTCACGGCGCTGGAATGGGCAACCTGCGAGGAGATCTCGCGGATCGACGCGGCCAGTTCCTCGCTGGCGGCGGCAACGGTCTGGGCGTTCGCCAGCGCCTGCCCTGCGGCGGACGCCACCGTCTGGGCGTTGATGCTGACCCGTTCGGCCGAACCGGACATGCCTTCGGCATCGTCGGCCATGGCGCCGGTGCGCTGGGCGACCTCCTCCACCGCACGGCCGGCTTCACGCTCCACCGTCGAGGCCATGTTTTCGAGGGCGCGGCGGCGTTCCTCGTCGGCGTGGCGGGCGCGCTCGACGCGCTCCTGCACGGCATAGCACAGGCGTGCCTTCAGCCCGCGCAGCTGGCCGGCGATGAGATGGAATTCGGCTGCGGCCGGCAGGTCGATGATGTGGGTCTGGTCGTTGCGGGCGATGGCTTCGAAATCGACCGAGAAGGCGGCCAGCGGACGGCGGACGGTGCGCAGCAGCAAGAGCCCGCAGCACACCGCCCCCAGCAGAACCGCCAGCCCGGCGGCCACGGCGAACACCAGATGCCAGCGGAAATCCTCCAGCGCCCCCTCATACTCGCCCTTGGCGACCGTCAGCTGCAGTTGCAGCAGATCCTTGTTGGTCTGGAAGGCGGCCTGGAACAGCGGGTCGATGCGGTCGCGGACCAGGACCTCCAGCCGCAGCGAATCGCCCTGGCGCGCCAGCTCGATCGCCGGCTTCAGCCCCTCGGTCAGGAAGGCGGCGCGCTGCTTGGCGAAGCGCTCCGCCAGAATGGTCTCCTCCGGCGTCAGATAGCTGGTGAGATAGTCCGCCCACAGCCGGTCGATGGCGGCGGCGTTCTTGGCGATGCGGTCTTCGCGCTGCGCCATCAGCTTGGGATCGGTCCCGTCGCGGGTGTCGATGATCAGCCGCTGCAGCGTCTGCACATTGTCGCGCATATGGTCCAGGATCTCGCCGATCTGGACCGCCGGCACGGTGCGGTGCTCGTACACCATCTTCAGCGACGCATTGCTGTCGGACATGCCGCGCAGGGTGACGCCGCCGACCGCCAGCATCGACAGGATCATGAAGGCGAAGATCAGGGTCAGCCGCCCGGTCACCGTCGCCATCCAGCGGCGGAACCCCGCCCCGGCGCCGCGCCCGACCGCCTGCCCGTCGCGCACCGTCAGATGGCGCGCCCTGCCCTCGCGGATGTCGGAATAGAGCCGTTCCGCCGCGGCCACCTGATCGCGCGACGGCTTGGTGCGGATCGAGATGAAACCGGTCACCGTCCCGTCCTCGATCACCGGCGTGACGTTGGCGCGGACCCAGTAGAAGTCGCCGTCCTTGGTCCGGTTCTTCACCAGCCCTTCCCACGGCCGGCCATCCTTGATGGTCGCCCACAGGTCGGCGAAGGCTTCCTTCGGCATGTGCGGATGCCGGATCAGATTGTGCGGCGCCCCGATCAGCTCTGCTTCGGCATAGCCGCTGATGTCGGCGAAAGCCTTGTTGACGAAGGTGATGCGCCCGCCCGTGTCGGTACGCGACACCAGCAGGACACCGTCTTCCATCACGATTTCACGGTCGGTGATCGGTTCGTTGAGACGCATGGGACGGAGCCTCGTCAGACAATGGGCGCGTTCGGGCAGGCGAGCCGGCGCGACGGATCGCGACCGGGGGACAGATCGGGGGCCGGCACACCGCCGGGAAAAAGCGATGGTTCGGCACAGCTAACGGAATGGCGTTTCGTCTACTCTGAGTAGCCCATGCCCGCACTGACACAGATCAAGTCAGCAAGCGGCGTGCCATGCACACTGAATTCTTCGCTAACCGCCGTTCCGGTAAAACCCTGATGACCGGGCGGGCGCCTCAGGCGGAATTCGACACGTCCGGCGTCGCAATTTGCGAATTAAAATGCGAGTCAGCCGAGAAATTATCAAATTGCTAAAGAAGAAACCCCATCCAGGAAGTCCAATCGCCACATCAGAAAACATTAATAAAGAAAAACCCCTCTCTCGACTTGGAGAGAGGGGCTTCAGGACTGCGACATTCTGCCGCAGTATTTTCGCGGATGTGAAATTCTGCGAGAGATCAGGACTTCGCCATCAGCTGTTCCAGCCAATGGATGTCGTAATTGCCGTCGATGAAGGCCTGCTGGGCGATGATGCGGTCGTGCAGCGGCAGCGTGGTCTGGATGCCGCCGATCACATATTCCTCGATGGAACGGCGCAGGCGCATCAGGCACTCGTTCCGGGTGGTGCCGTGGACGACCAGCTTGGCGATCAGGCTGTCGTAGTGCGACGGCACGCGGTAGCCGTCGTAGAGAGCCGAATCGACGCGCACGCCCAGGCCACCCGGCGCGTGATAGCCATCGATCTTGCCCGGCGACGGGATGAAGGTTTCCGGATTCTCGGCATTCACCCGGCATTCGATGGCATGGCCTTCGAAGCGGATGTCCGACTGGCCGTAGCCCAGCGGCGCACCGGCGGCGACGCGAATCTGCTCGCGAACCAGATCGATGCCGGTGATCATCTCGGTGATGGTGTGTTCGACCTGGAGGCGGGTGTTCATTTCGATGAAATAGAACCGCCCGTCCTCGTAGAGGAACTCCATCGTGCCGACGCCGCGGTAGCCGATGGCCGCCGCCGTCTTCGCCGCCAGTTCGCCGATGAAGGCGCGCTGCTCGGCGTTCAGCGCCGGGCTCGGCGCCTCTTCGATCACCTTCTGGTGCCGGCGCTGGACCGAGCAGTCGCGTTCGCCGAAATGCACGCAGGTGCCGTGGGTGTCGCCCAGGAGCTGGATCTCGATGTGCCGCGGGCGGCCGAGATACTTCTCCAGATAGACCTCGTCGTTGCCGAAGGCGGCGCGCGCCTCGGCCCGGGCGAACTGGTAGGCTTCCTTCAGCTGGTCGGGGTTGCGGGCGACCTTCATGCCCTTGCCGCCGCCGCCGGCCGCCGCCTTGATCAGCACCGGATAGCCGGTCTCGTGCGCGACCTTCTCCGCCTCTTCCAGCGTCGAGACCGGACCGTCGGAACCGGGCACCACCGGCAGGCCCTGCTCCATCACCGTCTTCTTGGCGGTGACCTTGTCGCCCATGATCCGGATATGCTCCGGCGTCGGGCCGATGAAGGTGAAGCCGTGCTCCTCCACCATCTCCGCGAACTGGGCGTTTTCCGACAGGAAGCCGATGCCGGGATGGATGGCGTCGACATTGGTGATCGACGCCGCCGACAGGATGGCCGGAATGTTGAGGTAGCTGTCGCGCGCCGACGCCGGACCGATGCACACGCTTTCGTCGGCGAGGCGGACGTGCATGGCGTCGGCGTCGGCGGTGGAATGCACCGCCACGGTCTGGATCCCCATCTCGCGGCAGGCGCGGTGGATGCGGAGCGCAATCTCACCACGGTTCGCGATCAGGATCTTTTCGAACATCGCCAAGGGAATGCCCCGCTTACTCGATGATGAGGAGAACTTCGCCGAATTCGACCGGCTGGGCGTCGGAGACCAGCACTTCGGCGACGGTGCCGCCGCGCGGGGCCTTGATCGGGTTCATGACCTTCATCGCCTCGATGATCATGATGGTCTGACCGGCCTTGACCACGTCGCCCGGACGGACGAAGGGCGTGCCGCCCGGCTCGGCCGCCAGATAGGCGGTGCCGACCATCGGCGAGGTCACGGCACCCGGGTGGCTGGCCGGCTTTGCTGCGGCCGGCGCCGCCACGGCGACCGGAGCGGCCGCCAGGACCGGGGCTGCCTGGACGGCGACCGTCTGGGCGGCGGTCGGGCGGGTGACGCGGATGCGCTTTTCGCCCTCGGCGAACTCGATCTCGCTCAAGCCCGTCTCACGCAGGAGGTCCGCCAGCTTGCGGACCAGATCGCCGTCGATGTCGAAGCTCGCCATGATGTCAGTCGTTCCCGTTTCCTTAATCGCGGTCGATGATGTTCGCGATGGCGTCCAGCGCCAGAAGATACCCGTGCGGCCCGAACCCGCAGATCATCCCCCTCGCCACCGGCGAGATGTAGGAGTGATGGCGGACCGGCTCGCGCTTGAAGATGTTCGACAGATGGACCTCGATCACCGGCAGCTCCGACAGGATCAGGCTGTCCATGATCGCGACCGAGGTGTGGGTGTAGGCGCCAGCGTTGATGACGATGCCGTCATTCTCCGTGCGGGCCTGCTGAATCCACGAAACCAGTTCGCCTTCGTGATTCGACTGCCGGAAATCCACGGTCAGACCCAGCGTGTCGGCACGCTCGTGGCAGGCGGCCTCCAGGTCGTCCAGGGTCATCGACCCGTAGATTTGCGGCTCCCGCACACCCAGCATGTTGAGGTTCGGCCCGTTGAGGACCAGAATCGACGCGTCGATGGCCACGGCCCGCGCCCCTTTTCCATGATCGAAACCGCGCGTTTATATCACGAAGCACCGTCCTGTCCATGGCGACGGGGGCCTTCCGCGCGGAAAAGCGCGTCCGAATCCGGAAAATCGCCGCGGCCGGGCCGGAAGAACGCGCGGACCCTCAGGCAAAACCCCAACAATATCAGGGAGCAGGCTGAAGCGTGTGGCTGAGGAGCAGCTGGCGGTAGACGCCCTGCTGCTTCAGGGCCTTCAGCCCGTCGTTGAAGGCGGCAAGCGTCGTCTCCGCCCCCGGCGTGCCACGTCCGACCACCAGATGCAGCGTCACCACGGCGAAAGGCCGGTCCGCCACCCGGATGTCGTCGGCCAGACCGGAGCGCTGAATCGCCGCGGCACCGCTGAATTCGTCGATCACCAGGACATCGGCCCGCCCGGTCGCCACCATGCGCACGCAGGCACCCAGGTCCGACGGGGTCTGCCGGGTCAGGCGGCCCTGGTCGACCATCGCCTCCAGCCCGGCCGGCAGGGCATACCCAACCGGCTGGCAGACCGTCCGCCCGTGGAAATCCTCCAGGCCGCCGGAGTCGCCTGCCCCGGTGCGGCCGTGAAACTCCATCGCGGACCGGTTCGACAGATAGACGAACTGCCGCACCTCCATCACCGGGTCGGAGAACAGCACCTCCCGCTCGCGCTCCGGCGTGCGGACATAGGGGAAGGTGGCGAGGTAGCGGCCGGCCACCACGCCGTCATAGCCGCGCTTCCATGGCATGAAGCGCACGTCGTACCGGCGCCCACCGACCGCGAAAGCCCGGCGGACCAGGTCGGTCACCAGCCCGCCGCCCGGCAAATCCTCGCCGGTGTAGGGGGCATAGTCGCTGCCGGTCACCAGATCCAGGCCGGTGTAGGGTGCCGGCGCCGGGTCCTTGCCACCGGCTTCCGAACTGGGAGCCTGCGCCTGCGGCCGGGCCGGCGACACGCACAGCAGCAGTGCGGCCAGGACGACGCCCACAGCCGACGATCTCACCGTGCCAATCGCCCCGCTTGCCGAATCCCGCACGTCCGTTGGCCATCCACCGGTGATTCCGGCACCGCGGTCGCGCGGTGCCGGCCAAAATCCTACAGCCGAGATCTAACGGCCTGCACGCCGCACTGTAAAGAGCCGCCGACACCCGCCGCCGGCTTGGCGTCACGCGGCGTCACTCAGCCGCGGCGGCCGCGTTGGAAGCGGCGTCCCGTGCGCGGCGGCCGGCCGGATCGGTGTAGAGGTCGTTGACGCGCTGGACATGCACCGCCGTCGCCTCGCGGATGGAGAAGATCGCCTTGCGCGCCCGTCCGCCCCAGCCGGCCGGCTGCTTGGCGAAGATCGAGCGGAAGAAACGGGTGTTCCGCAGGAAGGCCTGCCGCAGGTTCAGGTCGACGTCGCCGAAGCGGTCGCTCAGGGTGGCGGCGATGCGGCGGGCGAAGAACTGGCGGATCTTGACATGCCCGGCCAGGAACAGCCCGCCCAGCAGCACCGCGGTGCCGATCAGGTGGAGCGGAAGCCCGTTGTCGCCGGACTCGGACAGCCAGCCGAGGAAGGCGCCGAAACCGCCGCCGACCGTCTGCACGACGGTGCCCAGCAGCGCCAGCAGCAGCACGCCCCACACCGCGTCGCCGGCCAGCACGCGGCGGCGCCACGTCGCCATCGCCTCGCGCAGCTTGGGAAGCACCTCTCCCTCCAGTTCCTTGGTCAGGCTGTCGATGGAGCCGATGATGCGATAGGCGCGGGCGACCTCGACCTCGTTGATGCGGGTCTGTAGTTCGGCCAGATCATGGTCGCGGCGCGCCTCGTAGCGGGCACGTCGGCCGTCATCCTCGATGTCGACGGCCGAGCGCTGGTCGTAGATGGCATAGAAACGGCCCGACACCAGCCCGGCCTGGGCGATGGCGCGCTGCCAAGCGCCGAACACCGCCTCCAGATTGTCCTCCTTGGCGGTGGTGTCGACCTGATTGAGGATATAGCAGACCTTGCGCGCGTCGGCGCGGTTGACCGTCTTGGCGACCAGATGGCGCAGCGTGTCCTGCATGGCGCCCGGTTCCGGATGGCGGGCGTCGAAGAAGACCAGCACGAGGTCCGACAGCTCGACGATGTGGTCGACCAGCCGCAGCACCGAGCGGCGCTGGTCGTCGGCGTCGAAGCCCGGCGAGTCGATGAAGATCTTGCCCTTGGTCCGCGGCCCGGCCAGCGTCTTCAGCTGCAGGTAATTGTCGATCCGCTTGCCCTCGCCCGCAGCGACTTTCTCGATCTCGTCGGCGATGCGGTAGAAGGGAAAGCGCGGGTCGGCGTTCAGCGCGGTGCCGGGCAACGCCTCCTTGCGGGTTTCCGGACCGTGGCAGATGACGGTGAACTTGTCGTCCACCGCCTGATTGCCGGTGTTCTGCAACACCTCGCCGAGATAGCCGTTGAGGAAGGTCGACTTGCCGGCGGAGAAGGTTCCGAGCACCGCGACCATCGGCCACCAGGGAATGCGGGTGGTCAGCGATTCATGACGGTCGATCAGCCCCAGCCCGGCCAGGATGCGGTCGAAGGCGCGGAAGGTCGGAAGGACCGGCAGCAGGTTGGGATTTTCCGCCCGCAGATGGGCATCCAAGGCCGCAAGGCGCTGCTGAAGGGCTTGCCGGGGGGTCATGGCGGGCGAATTCCACTGTTGCACGGGCCGGGGAGGACGGTCCCTCTCTAGCACGGGCGGGACCGGCACCGGACATGAAATCTCCCTCATCGTCCCTCATGGGGTTTCCGGGCGGGGAGTTCGGGCGGGGAGTTCGGGCGGGACGGGGCGAAATGCCGCGGGAACAGGACCGGGCGGACCGGCGTTTCCCCGCGATGGACGACATCGACCATAAGGACGGCGGCGCGGATGGCGCCGATCAGGCACATCGGCTGACCGCCGATGAACTGGCCTTCCTGCTGCGCGACCCGATGCTGCGGGCGCGGGAGGCGGAACGTGCCGCCAGATCCAACCGCAGCCGCACCGAACGGCGGGCGGCGGACCCCGCCTATGCCGAGCGGCTGCGCGCCGGCGACCGCGAACGCCAGCGCCGGCGGCGCCTGCGCGACTCCATCGGGCGGCCCGAACCGTTGGAGCCGGCCGCCATCGACCTGCCCGATCTGACCGAGGCGCAGGCTGCGGCGCGGCTGACCGACCATCTGGAGCGCAACCCGTCCGCCCAGGCGGCGCAATTGCGCGGACGCCCCGACCGCATCCGGCTCTATGCCGAAGCCTTCGTCGCCTACCGCATTCTGTCCGCCGGAGGTGTTCGGCCGACCCGCGGTGCGTTGGCGGCCCTGTTGAAATCCCGCTTCGGCCGCATCGTCACCCCGTCCCAGGTCCAGAAGCTGCGCGACCATGTGGAGGGCTTCGGTGCCAGCGGCGGACCATGGGCGGTTGCAGCCTCCCACCCGTCCGGCCCTGTCCGAACGAGGAACGCCGAGAAGGCCGATACGGATAATCACGCACCACGGCGTTCGCGGCCCTGATTCGCCAGATCCGGACACCGGTTGGCGCCCACTTAATAAGGTTAATTATCTATTAACGCTTGTCTGCCCAACCATGCGGCATGAAAGGCCCTGGCCGGATGCTGCGTGACGGACCATATCGGCCTTGGGAGACGACAGTTTCGCCATGCTCCTCCGATTATTTATTACAACCAGAAGGTTCTTCGCCACCATTTGTGGCAGTACAAATCTTATCGGTTCTCGATCACGGAATTTCTATAAACGAAAAGCTATCGCCCCAACCAATGGATGATCCCAAAGACTCGGACATTTCCGCGAAGGTATGATGGCAGGGTTCCGGCAGTGCGTTTGCGCAATTGATCCTCGCCGTCTCGTGAAATAATACAAAGCTGTAATATGACAACCCCTGCGAATGCTGCCCCACCATCAATGCCTATCGGAATATGGTGAACACACACCAATATTCAGAAGTTTTCTCTTGAATCGCTTCAAAGAATGTGTGAATAATCTTTTCATTCTCGCAAAGAGAGGCCGTGCAAGACTGGGCATCGGAGACCAATGGTCATGAGTGAGCCGACGGCGCGCAAAAGAGGACGACGCGGATCGCCGGAATCCTGGTCTGTGGACGCCCATGTCGGGCAGCGCGTGCGGATGCGCCGGACCTTGCTGGGAATGAGCCAGGAAAAGCTGGGGGAAGCGATCGGCCTGACCTTTCAGCAGGTTCAGAAATACGAACGAGGCTCCAACCGCATTTCAGCCGGCACCCTGTACCGGCTGAGCCAGGTTCTGGATGTTCCCGTAAGCTTCTTCTTCGACACCTACAATGACACCGACAGCCCACGTCGCCCACGCGGCGGTTTCGAAGAGTCGGACGACAGCGACAGCCAGATCAGCCGGCGCGAGGCGCGATTGCTGCGCCTGTGGCGCGCCGCCCCCTCCCATGTGTCGGACGAGATGCTGTCCCTGCTCTCCGCCCTCTCCCCCGAAATCAGGGAGCCGCCGGAAGGCCCCGGGGAGGGGGAGGACGGCGAACCGGACGCATCCTCTCAACCGGGAGGCTCGCTGCCCTCCGGCAGCGGTGGAAGCCGCCTTGCGGGCACCGAGATCGTGGCCGCCGGGCCGGATGGGGAAAGCGTGCGCAAGGCCGGACGGCCGATGCGCAGCGATGCGCCGCGGGTCAAGCCGGTGAAGTCCGCCGACGCCGCCAGCCAGAGCAAGGCGCGCCGGCGTCACGGTGCGGTGTGGGATCCGACCGATATCCTACGCGCCTCCAAGCCGTCGCCCAGAAGCTGATCCAGACGCGGGATCACAGATCCGTCACTCGCAAAGCCGCGCTCGACCGGCAGGATATCAAATCGTCGGCACATAAAGGAAAAAGCTCCGCATCGGTCGATGCGGAGCCTTTCTCATGGCAGGACGAATACGGTTGTCCGCCGCCTTACCAGCTGCGGACCGGACCGACGTCGAGATGGACGAAACCGCTGCGCGGATAGAAGCCGACGCCGCCGGACTGCATCCCCTTCGCCGTCTCGGAAATGGCGCGCAGCTGCGTATCGGGAAGACGGATGTCGATGGCCATGCCGCGGGTGTGATAGCTCTCCTTCGCAACGCCACGCGACCGGCGCCGGGCCATCGCATTGGTGCGGCGGGAGCGGTAGCCGCAGATCACCTCGAACGGATCGTCCGATCCGACGCTCTGGTGAACGCGGGCAAGCAGGTCGAACAGACGCGGATCGTAGTGGCAGACCTGCTTGGCGCGATGGTCGCGCAGGAGCACGTCCAGCTTGCGCAGCGCGTCCGGCTTGTAATTGCCGTCGGCCCAATAGACGCCGTCGAACCGTTCCTGCGTGTTGATGTTGTGCAGGCTGAGGCGCCGGACGCTGCCGGCCAGGGGAGCGGCTTCCGCAGAGCCCGATCCCAGAAGGACCGGCGCCGTCGCCACACCCGTCACCACGCCGGTGGCGACCCCCGTCATCATTCCGGATGCGGCCGGAAGAGCCGCAGAGACCGCCGCGGCGGCAAAACCCAGGAACCCGCGCCGCCCGATTGCCGGCGCGGCACGTTCATCATCCCCCAAATGCATCCCCGAACCTCGTCGTCTTACGTTTTTGCCGTTCTACGCTGTGGCCGTTCGGCGTTTGGCGGGTCGCGCGGCGCCCGCGGTGATAGTATCAGCCTTATGACCAACGCTGATCCGGAGCGTCCCGTCTGGTGTGAATCGTCTCCGGACGGATATTCGTATAGGGAAGGTCATCGGCTGAGGCAATTAAAAAATTTTACAGTGTGACCTTCTTGCATAGGCAGGTCATAGGACGGCGGCAGGAAGATCACACCGGAAGAATGATCGACGGGATTTCCCGCCGCGCGCCTCGCCTTCCATTATTGCGTTGCATAAATTGATGGAAAGGGCAGCGGTGCATCGATTCCAACGATTCGCCGGCCCACAGTGACAGAAGGTGCCGCCATGACCGTTTCCGCCGACCTCCGCATGTCCCGCAAGCTGGCCCTGCTGGCGCTGACCGCCGCATCGGCGATGGCGCTGCTCGGGGCCGGGCCGGCGGAGGCCCTGCCCTACCGCGACACCTTGACCCAGTGGGCCGACCGGCTGGACGCCGCCGCGGTGGAACTGGACCGCGCGCCCGTCCAGGCCTCCACCCGGATCGGGGACGGCGGGCTGATGAAACTGGGCAGCAGCGGCGAGCGTGTCGGCCGGCTGGCGCAGCGGCTGGCCGAACTCGGCCTGCTGCCGACCGACAAGGTGTCTGAGGTCTTCACAACCGACATCGACCGCGCGGTGAAGGCCTTCCAGCTTGCCCAGCGGATGAAGCCCGACGGGCTGATCGGCGCCGGCACACGGGCGGCGCTCGACCGCACCCCGGCCGAGGCCGCGGCCCTGATGCGGCAGAGCGCCGCCGCGATGCGCAGCTTCCGCGACACCGCCCCGGACAACATCCTGGTGGTGAACCTGACCGACCAGACCACCACCCTGGTCCGCGGCGGGGAGGAGGAGCTGACGATGCGCGCCATCGTCGGCCGGCCGTCGCGCGAGACGCCGTTGCTGACCGACCGCATCACCCACGTCATCGTCAACCCGACCTGGACGGTGCCGCCCACCGTTCTGAAGGAAGACAAGCTGCCGAACCTACGCGCGAAGGGCACACCCGGCATCCAGAACGCCATCGTCTATCTCGACGGGCAGGAGGTGGCGCCGGAAACGGTCGACTGGCACGACGTCACGCCGGGCCGCGTCCGCATCGTCCAGCAGCCGGGCGACCACAACGCGCTCGGCCGGTTCCGCTTCAACCTGACCAACCCCTACGACATCTATCTGCACGGCACCAACGAGCCGCGGCTGTTCGCCCGCGAACTGCGCTCGATCAGTTCCGGGTGCGTCCGTCTGGAGGATCCGCGCAAGCTGGCCGAGCTGCTGCTGCAGGGCACCAGCGTGACGCCGGAGCGGATCGACCGCCTGCTGAGCAGGCAGCAGCCGCAATGGGTCAAGCTGGCGTCACCGATGCCGGTGCAGTTCGTCTATTGGATCGCGACGGTGGAGGCCGATGGGGCGGTCCGCCTGCATCCGGACATCTATGACCGCCTCGACGATGCGCCGGCCGCGGCCCCCGTTCCGGCACCCCTGCCCGGCGCGCTTCCGGCCGTCACGCCCGCCGCGACACCTGCGCTTGCGCCGGCTCCGGCGGCCACGCCGCCTGCCGGCCGACAGCCCGACGCGGGCCGCGCCGCCATGCCGCTGGACAAGAGCGGCACGGCGGAAAAGTCGGCTGACAAGTCCAGCGTCTGAAGAAGGCCGGACCGCGCGGCGCCTGCCTGAATGCTCAGGCCCGGCGCCGCGTCTTCTTGCTGCGGTTGGGCGGCACGGCGGTCGACGCCGCCTCTTCCGGTGTCGGCCAGACGTCGCGGTCGCCGCGCATCGGGATGCCCATTTCCTCACCCTGGTCGGCGAGACCGGGCTGCTCGCCCTGATTGGCGATGCTCAGCACCGGCTCGACCGGTTCGGTGCGCATCGCGGTCGCTTCCGGACCACCGGCGGGGTTGGGCTTCAGCGTGTCACGATAATTGTCCTGGATGGCGATCTCTTCGCTGGCCAGCTCCCAATGGGCTTCGGAACGCCCCTCCGGCCGGCCTTCATGCTCCCAGATCTCGTGCGCGCGCCGACGGATGCGGCTTTCCAAATCCTCGGCCATACGGGTCGTCTCCTTCATGGGTGGGGCTTGCGCAGGGAGGCGGGAACGATGCGCGGCGGCAGTCGCCGCCCCGATCCGCCCCGCCGGTCCTGTAATGAACCCCGCCGCCGCCCCACCGGTTCCGGAGCGCTTCCGGCCTATGCTCCCGCACCACCGCAGCCGTCACCGTTTCCGAACGGCAACGCCGCTGTGAAAAGAGGCGAACCGGCCACAATTCCGCCGCTTGTCGTTTGAATTAACCCCATCGTGATGATATTGCACCGCCATCAACCGGCGGTCCGCAGTTAGTGGCTGGGCCAAGCGACGGGACCGATATGTTGCGCATTTTCTGCCCGAATCCCGCCTCACCCAGCACCCGCCCCCGGGCCGCCGATGCCGTCCGGGGCGATTGCGGCGCCCTGGCTCCGCTGGGTCGTGCCGGTCTGCTCAAGGTCGCGCTGCTGGCTTGCTGCCTCGGTCTGCCCGCCCTGCCGTCGACCGCTGCCGAGCCCACCGCGAAGCGCTCCTCCGCTGCGAAGGTGGAGGCCAAACCGGCTGCTCCGGCGCCCGACGGCCCGGTTCTGCAGTTGGGCATCTATTCGCGCGACGGCGATGCTTGGCTGAGCTGGAAGAATTTGCAGCAGCGCGAGCGGGAACTCACGACAGGCCTGACCGCATCGGTCATGCCGCTGGACGGCAAGAGCGGTGCCGGCGTGGCGCTTTACGCCCAGGTGGGCAAGGGCACGGATGCGCGGACCCTGTGCCGGCGGATCGTCGGTGCCGGCTTCGGCTGCCTTGTCGTGGACCGGCCGGCCGTCGCCGAAAAGCCGGCGGAGAAGGCGGCGACCGCCGCTATTGCCACTGTCACCGCTCCGTCCGCTCCGGCGGCTGGCGGCGCCTCGGCTATCCCGGCATTGGCCCCTGTTGCCGCCCTGGTTGCGCCCCCTGCGACGGCAAAGCCGCCGGCCGTGACCGTCGCGGTCGCCCCGGCGCCGGCCCCCATACCGGCCGAGGCCAAGCCGCCGCAGCCGGCCGGCAACCGCGAGACGGTGACGACCACCACCTCTTCCGTCCTGGCGCCGATCGGTTCGGCTGTCGCCGCTCCGCTGGCGCCGCCGCCGCCGTCGGTGGCCAACGCCACGCCGCCGGCCGACGGGCTGATCATCTACAACGAGGAAGACGCCCGCACCATGGCGGACATCGAGCAGCACAGCCGCCGCAAGGGCCGGCTGCGCTCGGTGATGCCGGATTCACGCTATGACGTGATGCCGGCGACGCTGAAGCGGGAGAACTGGAACCTCTGCGCCCTGACCTTCGACGACGGGCCGCACCGCACGGTCACCCGCCAGATCCTGGATATCCTGAACCAGGAAGGCGTGCGCGCCACCTATTTCCCGGTGGGCCGCATCGCCGAGCGGCAGGGCGACCTGATCCATGATTTCGTCGCCGCCGGGCACGAGATCGGCAACCACAGCCTGACCCATTCCGACCTGCGCAAGATGGACGCCACCGGCGCCCGCTACGAGATCGCGGAGACCAACCGCATCCTGCGCAGCTTCGGCGCCAACCCGGTGCTGTTCCGCCCGCCCTATGGCCGCTATTCGGACGAGCTGCTGACCATCGCACGGGACGAGCATATGGGCTCCGTCCTGTGGTCGGTGGACACGCGCGACTGGCAGGTGCGCAACGCCGACAAGATCGTCAGCCAGATCAAGCTGGGCGGACTGCCGGGCAACGTCTTCCTGATGCACTCCACCTATCCCAGCACGGCACAGGCCCTGCCGCGTGTCATCGCCGAACTGAAGGCCAAGGGCTGCGAGTTCGTCACCCTGTCTGAATGGCTGGAGCGGGCGCGCGTGCTGGCGCTGCCGAAGATCGTCAATGCCGGCATGCCCTCGCCGGCCGCGGACGAGGCGAGCGGCCGCCAGTAAGGACCGTTCGCAAGCCCGTGTTCGGCGGGTGGTTCAGCGTGCGCCCTTGCCGTCCTGTTTCTTGCGGTTCTGGGCGTATTGGCGGATCACCGCATCGACTTCCGTCGGCAGGATGCTCCAGGTCGCACCGACGCTGTCGCCCTTGATCTCCACCACCGAAACGGTCGCGTTGAAGGTGAATTTGCCGGCGGCATCGTCGACGCGCACCGAAACCTTGGCGTTCTGCCCGACCACCAGCGACCCGTCAAAGCCGCGGGCGACGAAGCCCTTGGGCGTCAGCGACACGATGGGATAGCTTTTTCCGTCGCACTGGATGACGCTGACCGGCATGCGGGCAGCCGGCTTGGCCGCCTTCTTGTCGGTCACCGAGACCTTCAGGAAATCGAAAAGCCCCATCCCGTGCTCCCGGAAAGCCGCCCCCGCTCGCGGCGGACGGAAAGGCGAATGCCGCCTTCGCCCGCGATTAAACGCGGGTACGCTTCGGGTAGCAACGAAATCCTGCCGGGTTTCCGTCAGGGAAGAACCCGATGCCTCAGCGGCGGCCGGCACCCGTCCCGGTCTCCTGCAGTGCCGTCCACGCCCGCTGAGCCCGCCTGAAGGACAGCAGAGCGAAAGGCAGCAGAGTGACAAGGACCACCGCCATGCCGACCAGCACCGACAAGGCTCCGAACGCATCGGCAACGGGAAGCTGCGCGACCAGACCGGCCAGAAGATGCAGGATCAGCGCCCCAAGCACCGATGCGCCCAAAAGCGGACCGACCACCCGAGACAGTCCGCCCAGGATGCCCAGGATGCTCCGCGCCGGTGCTTCGGTCGATTTGTCAGCGGCAGCATCGCCATCCATCCATCCGGATGGGGACGCAACGGACCGGACAACCCGGGAGTCGACAGCCCGGTATGGCAAGCCGGCGACGCCCCGCACAACGCTCCGCATTGGCACCTCCGCTCTGGCTGTGTTCCGCACTCCGTACGGTCGGATCGAACTGGCTCAGTCGGGTTACCGAAGGAACCGACGCCGGAACTATAGGATGCTTTCTCCAGTCTGGCCAAAATCCAATACGGTTACCCCCTTGCGCTGAGCGACGCCCTCGACCCTGCCCAAAGTAATGGCATCCAATGGATGGGCTCAGCGGATAGGCACGACAAAGGGCTTGGCCGCCGGACCCGCCCGCGGTCTCCACAGAGGCTGTGGATAACTGTGTGGGCAAGCCGTGGGCAGTCCCGATTCGCACAAGGCGTTTCAAGGGCCCCACTGTGTTTGCCCAAAAATCAGGCAATATGCGTAACCGCCTGATTTAAAAGAATAATCACGTTTTTCCGGCTGTCGGCGCCTCAGCGGCGTGTCAACTGAAATCTGTCACATTTCACCGGACACTTCGATTTCACACCCTGTTGTGCCCTGTTGACAACTGCTCCCAAGGGCATTGCACCATCGTTGCGGGTAGGGCGGCCCCCACCGGCCGCCCTATGACCTTCGGATGAGCGACATCCGCAACCCCCGGAGCCGCCTAGCTTTCCGTCTTTGCCCAGCAGCGCAGCACCTCCGCCACGCTCCAGGCCTGCGAGATGCAGCCGCGCGGGGTGAAAGGGGCTTCCGCGTCGAAGATTTCGCTGATGGTGCCGATGCCGGCCTCGTCCAGATGGGGCAGGAAACCCTCCAGCAGGCGGCGCCCGCCCGCCTTGTCCTCCGGATGCAGCTTCAGCCAGGCATCGACATAGGGTCCGATCAGCCAGCCCCAGACGGTGCCCTGGTGATAGGCGGCGTCGCGGGCACGCAGGTCGCCGAAATACTTGGCCTTGTAATCGCGGCAGCCCGGCGCCAGCGACCGCAGCCCGACCGGGGTCAGCAGGCGCTTGCGCACTGTCTCCACCACCGGCTCCCAGCGCTCGCGCTCCAGAACCGGATGGTCGAGCGAGACGGCGAAGATCTGGTTGGGCCGGCAGGCGATGTCGTCGCCATGCTCGCCATCCACCACATCGAACAGATGCCCGGCAGACGGGCACCAGAAGCGTGCGTTGAAGGAGGCGCGCGCCTGATCGGCCAGATCGACCAGCGGGCGGGCGGCGGCCTCGCCATCCTCCTCGCGCAGCCAGCCGGCCATCAGCCGCAGGGCGTTGTGCCACAGGGCGTTGATCTCCACCGCCTTGCCCCGGCGCGGCGTGACCACCCAGTCATCGACCTTGGCATCCATCCAGGTCAGCTGGTAGCCCTCCTGTCCCTGGCGCAAGAGCCCGTCCCGGGGATCGACGCCGATGCCGAAGCGGGTGCCGCGGCGGTGGAAATCGATCACCTCGCGCAGCTTGGGCAGCAGCAGGCGCAGCGTGTCGCGGTCGCCGGTGGCGCCGAGATAGCGGTGCAGCGCGTGGAAGAACCACAGCGTGGCGTCCGCTGTGTGGTACAGCCCGCGGTCCTTGCCGTCGGGGAACATGTTGGGAATCAGGCCGTCGCGGATGTAATGGCCGAAGGTGTGCAGGATCCATCCCGCCTCCAGATGGCGCCCGGTGGCGAGCGTCAACCCCTCCAGCGCGATCATGGTGTCGCGGCCCCAGTCGGTGAACCAGTGGTAGCCGGCGATCACCGTCCTCACCTCGTCGCCCTCCGCCCGTGCCCGCATCTGGTCGGCGACACGGCCGGCCGGCACGAACAGGAAGCTGTCGGCAGACAGCACCAGCTCTGCCATGGCGCCGTCGCGCAGGGACGGGTGGGCGTTCTGGATGATGCGGCGGCGTCGTTCCGCCTCGAACCCCAGCACGTCGGCCGGCGGCAGGGCCTCCAGCCGCCACCAGTCCTCGGTCGCGGCGGCGAAGGTGATGCTCTGCCCCGCCCCGACCTCGCCGCTGAAATAGCCCGGCGTCCACAGCGACCCGCGCGACTGGTAGCCGCGTTCGTCCTCCACCCGGTAATAGACGTCGCGCCGGATGCCGCCGTCGAGCGTCATCGGAAAATCGCCGCCTTCGATCGCCATGCGCAGAACCGGCAGGTCGGGCCCGGCCGACACCTCGTAGCGCTGCCCCGCCACCGTGATGCGATAGGCGCCGGCCAGCGGCCGGTCCACCGCCGATTCCAGTGTGCGGAAGGCCAGCACCGGCCGAAGCCGCAGTTGCACCGGCGCCTTGGCCTCCATCACCCGGTAGGTGACATGGACGATGTTCTGGCCGTGCGGCAGGACGACCTGCTTCTCGATCACCGCCCCGCCGGCACGGAAGCGCCAGACCGGAAGCCCTGCCTCCATGCGGAATTCCTGCAGGGCGGCGATCTGCCCCTCCTCGCCGGCTTCGCCGCCGGCCGGGTCGCCGCCGCCCGGATCGCCACCGGTATCGCGGCAGCTCAGCCGGTAATGGCGGCCGTCGGCATCGATGACCGCGTCGCTCAATTGGCTCAGCATCAGCACGCGGCCGAGCGGGGCCGGCAGTGCGGCGATCAGCAGCCCGTGATAGCGCCGCGTCACCGCTCCCGACACCGACCCGGAGGCATAGCCGCCAAGACCGTTGGAGACCAGCCATTCACGGGTTTCGGCGCCGTTCGGACCGGTGTTCAGGACCTCGCGCGACAGGGTGCGGACGAAATCAGCCATGGTGGACCTATGCTCAGCTATCGGTTTCCGACCCCTTGGAAACCACGATGACCGGGGTTGTGTTGCCTCCCTCGGCGTCGCTTTCCGTAGAAAAGCCATGTGCCGGCCCCAGAACCAGTGCCGCATGGCCGGGAAGCCGCCATGCGCCGTCCGGCTGTTCGACCGCCGCCGTGCCGCAGCCGCCATAGGCGGCCTCCTCGCTGGACCACAACATCCCCCAAGCGCCATCAAGCGGCGGCGCCAGCAGCGGATCGGCCAGCGCGCGCAAGGTCAGGTCGCGGCCGAGATTGACCAGCACCAGCCGGTCGTCGCCCTCCTTCTCTCCGAAGAAGCGCAGGACGAAGGCCTCCTCCCCCAGCACGGCACCGTCCAGCCCGCCGAGGCGCTGGGCGGCAAAGACCGCATCCTCCCGGCGCAGGCGCAGCAGGTCGCGGTGCAGCGCCCAGACCGCGGCGTTGCTCTGCCGCTCGCGGTGGTCGAGCTTGCAGCGGGTGAAGCTGTCCTCGGCATGCGGCTTCGGCAGGGCCGCCTGCATCGCCGGCGCCGCGATGCTGGGGAACTGGCTCAGGAACTCCGCCCTGCCCTTTTCGACCAACTCGGCCAGCTCCGGCTTGTGGTCGGCGAAATAGAGGAAGGGGGCGCTGGCGGCGAACTCCTGGCCCTGGAACAGCATCGGCGTGCCGGGTCCCAGCAGGACCAGCGCCGTCATCGCCCGCAGCCGCCCCGGCGCGGTCAGCGCATGCAGCCGCAGGCCGCGGGCGGAGTTGGCGATCTGGTCGTGATTCTGCAGGAAGCTGACGAAGGCCGGGCGCGGCACGCCGAAGGCCGGCATGCCGCGCCGCTTGCCCTGCCAGCGGTACCACTGCCCCTGATAGAGGAAGCCGTACTTCATCGCCGACACGAATTCCTGCGGCGTGCCGCGATAGTCGGTGTAGTAGGCCTCCATACGGCCGGTCAGCGCCACCATCGCCGAGTGGTGCAGATCGTCGTTCCAGATGGCGCACAGCCCGCAGCCGCCTTCCGCGGCCGGTTTCACCATGCTGGCATGCTGCGGCTCGTTCTCCCCCACCAGGATGGTGGCGCGCCCGCCGCCGGCCTTGCGCACGGCGTGGGAAATCTCGATCAGGATGTGCGGCTTGCCCTGGGCCTCGCTGCCGTCATGGATCGACTGGGTGGCGTCCAGCCGCAACCCGTCCAGGTGGTATTCCTCGATCCAGAAGGCGGCGTTGGTCAGGAAGAACTCCCGCACCGGCTGCGAACTGGGACCGTCGAAGTTGATCGCCTCGCCCCAATCGTTCTTGTAGCGGTCGGTGAAGTAGTCGTCGGCGAAGCATTTCAGGTAATTGCCGTCCGGCCCGAAATGGTTGTAGACGACGTCGAGGATGACGGCGAGCCCCAGCCGGTGGGCCTCGTCCACGAAGCGCCGCATGGCGTCCGGATCGCCATAGAGCCGCGTCGGCGCGAACAGGTTCACCCCGTCATAGCCCCAGCCGAAGCGGCCGGGAAACTCCGACACCGGCATCACCTCCAGCACCGTCACCCCCAGATCGGCCAGCGCCGGCAGCTCCGCCAGCGCGGCGTCCCAGGTTCCTTCCGGGGTGAAGGTGCCGACGTGCATCTCGTAGATCACCTGTCCCCGGATGGCGCGGCCCTGCCAGTCCCGGTCGCTCCAGGCGAAACGGTGCGGATCGATCAACTGCGAGGGACCGTGCGGCCCCTCCGGCTGGAAGCGCGACATCGGGTCGGGATAGAGCATGTCCTTGCCGTCCAGCCGGAAGCGGTAGAGTCCCCCGGCCCCCAGCCCCGGCACCGCGCCGGAGAAATAACCGTTCCCCTCGCTGTTCAGCACCGTCGCCTGTCCGTCCGGTTCGACGACCAGTTCCACCCGTTTGGCTCTGGGCGCCCAGACCCGGGCGTGGGCGCCGCCGGACAGCAGTTCCACCCCGATGGGCCAGCGACGCTCGACTGTGGCCCGGGCCTGTTCGACAGGCGTAACTGCGGCGGAGATGATCACGGCAAGTGCCCCCGGTTGAGTGATGCGGACGTCTCCTGTGGGTACGGTCAACAGGGACGAGGCAGCGTGGTCACGCGGGTCCGGGAAATTGTTTCGAAACCTATCGATTCAGCGGTGGCGGCATCCTCGGGGTGGGATTGCTGCGGGAAACCGGGAGATACGGCCCCCTCACCGCTTGCCGTTGGGAACGAAGCCGCCGCCGGTGATCTCCATCCCGGCCATGTCGAGCCCCATGCCCCGCGCGCCCTTGGCAACGGCCGCCTTGACCTGCCGCATCAGCGCGGGATTGCCCTTGGCCTGATCCACCGCGACGTCGATCAGCATGGTCTGGACCAGCAGAGCCTCGGCAAGCTCCTGCTTCTCGGCATCGGATGCCCGGGCCGGACCGCCGGCACCGTTCAGCGCCTTTGCCGACTGGGCGCGGACGGCGGCATACATGTCGCGGCCCAGCGTGTCGTTGTCGCCGCGCGTCGCCTGCCATGCCGCGATCCACCACAGCGCATAGACATCCGCGAGATTGTCGGTCCGCAGGCCGACGGGGGCGATCGCCGCCCCGATCCGCTCGATGATGTCGCCCTCGGCGAACAACCGTTGCAGATCGGCGGCGCCGTTCGGATCGACCGCCCGCGTCTTTTCGACGAAGGCGGCGAGATTGGCGCTGCGCCGCGCCTTCGACGGCGTGAAGCCCAGCCGCGAGACATCCGGCGGCGGCGTGTTGCGCCGCTCCTGCTCGTTCCTCAGTTCCCGCAGATGGGTGCCCAGGATGTCGGTCTGGGCAATCGATGGCACGAGGGTGCTCCACGCCCAGCCGTCGATGATCGACTGCTGGGCGGCCGCGTCGCTCCCGCCCAGCGCGACGGCCAGAGCCATGACACTCAGAAACCTCCTCATCCGACCTTCCTTTTTCGAACTCTCAGGAGGCTGAGCGGACGACAGACCGGCCGACCTGCAAAGAGACACGATGGAGGTATCGCTTCTGGCGCCAAGACCTTCTCACACCCGCTCGCCGAAGCTCCGTGCGGCGGCATCGATCACCAGCGGATGGGCGCGCAGCGCGGTCAGCGCCGCCTCGACCTTGTCGTCGCCGACCTCCAGCGTCACCACCACGTCGGAGCGGTCGCCGCGCTCGGCGTCCCGCTCCTCCCGCCCCCGCTGCACGACAGTGCCGAAGCGGTCGCGCAGGCTGCCGACGATCTCGGCCTCCACCCCCCGGCCGCGCTCCGCTGGATAGGCATAGACCAGTTCCATGTGACTCTCCCTTCGCTTTACCCCTGCGGTGCGAAAACGACGCGCAGGCAGTCGTCGGCCTTCTCCTTGAACATGCGGTAGGCCTGCGGTCCGTCGTCCAGCGGCAGCCGGTGCGTCATCAGGTAGGAGGGATCAAGTTCGCCGTTGCGGATGTGCTCGAACAGCCGCTCGGCATAGCGCTGGCCGTTCTGCTGGCCCATGCGGAAGGTCAGGCCCTTGTTCATCGCGGCCCCCATCGGGAACTTGTCGATCAGCCCGCCATAGACGCCGACGATGGACAGGGTGCCGCCCTTGCGGCAGCTCTCGATCATCTGGCGCAGCACCGCCGGCCGGTCGGTCTGCAACCCCACCGCCTGCTTGGCGCGGTCGTAGAGATCCTCAACCGCGTTCGACCCGCTGTCGGCCTCCATGCCGACGGCGTCGATGCAGACGTCGGGGCCGCGCCCGCCGGTCATCGCCTGAAGCGCGTCGAAGATGTCGACCCGGCTGTAATCCAGCGTCTCCGCCCCCGCCTTCATCTGGGCGGCGCGCAGCCGGTCGGGGACACGGTCGATGCCGATCACCCGCTCCGCCCCCAGCAGGAAGGCGCTGCGGATCGCCATCTGGCCGACGCCGCCGCAGCCCCACACCGCCACCACGTCGCCCGGCCTGATGCCGGCCATGTCGGCGGCCATGTAGCCGGTCGGCACGGCGTCGGAGACGAAGACCGCCTTTTCGTCGCTCACCCCGTCGGGCACGCGGAAGGCGTTGAAGTCGGCGTAGGGCACGCGGATATACTCGGCATGGCTGCCGGCATAGCCGCCGAAGGCATGGCTGTAGCCGAAGATGCCGGCGCCGCAATGGCCGTAGGCGGTGCGGGCGTAGTCGGGGTTCGGGTTGGAGTTGTCGCACAGCGAGCTTTCGCCGTGCCGGCAATGGCCGCAATGGCCGCAGCCGATGATCGACACGGTGATGACCCGGTCGCCGCGGTTGAGATAGCGGACCTCCGGCCCCTTCTCGACGATCTCGCCCAGGAACTCGTGGCCGATGATGTCGCCGGGCCGCATGGTCGGCACATAGCCGTCGAGCAGATGCAGGTCAGACCCGCAGACCGACGACAGCGCGACCTTAACGATCACGTCATGCGGATTGACCAGCACCGGGTCGGGCACCCGCTCCACCCGCAGGTCGTTGGTTCCGTTCCAGCAGAGCGCCTTCATTCCGTCGCCTCCCGGAAGGGGCCGGAGGTTCCGCCGCGCGGCTGACGTTCGATGGTGGACAGCTCGCCCGTCTCCACCCGCTGCTTCAGCCGGCGCAGCGCTTCCTCCGCCTGTCCCGCCGGCGTAACGCCCAGCAACGCCGCCACCTCGGTCGCCGGCACGCGGTAGACCAGCGTCAGCCGCACCTCCGTCCCGCGGTCGCCCGGCGCCGGGCTCAGCATCAGCGAGGCGCGGTGCGGCAGGGCCGTCTCGCCCACCGTATGCCAGGTCAGCAGCCGGTCCTCGTCGACGCGGTCGAGCACGCAGCGCCAGTCCGGCGCCTCGCCAGTGGACTCCCCGGCGGCCTCCCTGCCGGACGCTGTCGCGGATCTGGCGATCCAGCGGCTTTCGGTCGCCGACAGCACGTCGACCCGCTCCAGTTGCGGCATCAGCTTCGGCAGGTTGGCGAAGTTGCGCCAGAAGCGGAAGATCGTCCCGGCATCCGACGCGATGGTGACCACCGCCTGCGTGCGTTCCGGCGTCAGCGAGCGGCGGCGGGTGGCCGGACCCTGGCTGCGCCACGCGCCGGGATTGGGCGCCGCGCCCAGCGGCCGCTCGCCGAAGGGGCGCAGTCCGAGGGCACCGGCGGCGAACAGGCCGGCGCCGCCCAGCGCCATCATCGCCCCGCCCCAGCCCGGCCGCTGCAATCCCAGAACACCGAGTGCCGTACCGCCGACCATGGCGAGCCAGCGGCCGCCGGTCGCGGCACCGCCCGCTCCCGCGCCTGCAAGGCCGGACCCCAGGCCCGAGAGGAAAGAGTCCGGCTGCGGCCAGCGGCCGCCCCGCCCGATCAAACTGTTCGACGCCATCGCCGCTCCTTTCCCGTCTGTGCAGAGACTATGGACAGAGAACAGCCGGGTTGCGGCTTCGTTGCCTCAGCCGCCGCCTCGCCTGCCGTGGTAAGCGGCAACCGCAGGGCGTCTGCGCTGTTAGTCCCTACAGCAAAGATCGGATGGGAGGATGGCTGTGCCTCTTCTGGACGCCACCATGGGCATCGTCGACGCCGAAGGTTTTCGGCCGGTGACACTGGAAACCGACCGCGGCCCGGTGCAGGCCCGCTTTTACCCGGCGCCGGACGGCGAACTGGCGGTGCTGTGGGTCGGCGGGGTCGGCGGCGGGTTCGACAGCCCGGCGCGTGGACTCTATCCGCGCCTGTCCGCGGATTTCACCGCCGATGGGGTCGCCTCGCTGCGCCTGCGCTTCCGCGACCCGCGCGACCTGGAGGAAGCGGTGCATGACGTGCTGTGCGGGCTCAGCTTTTTGGGCCGGCAGGGCATCCACCATGTGGCGCTGGTCGGCCATTCCTTCGGCGGCGCGGTGGTCATCCAGGCGGCGGCCTCGAACCGGGGCGCGGTCTGCACCGTGGTGACGCTGGCGACCCAGGGATACGGCACCGATCCGGTCGCCGACCTGTCCTGCCCAATCCTGCTGCTCCACGGCGAGGCGGACGACATCCTGCCTGCCAGCTGCTCCATCCACGTCCACCGCAAGGCGCGGGATCCGAAGAAGCTGGTCCTGGTCCCCGGCACCGGCCATGCGATGGAGGAGGCATCGGAGGCGGTCTGCCGCGAGGTGCGCGACTGGCTGAAGACCTATCTGCTGGAACGATAAGGGGCGCCACCGGCGCCCCTCCCCTTCGATCCGCTTCGAACTTCCCTCAGCTTTCCTTGGCCTTGTGCGTGTCGCTGATCGGCTGCACGCCCGCCGGCTGTTCCTGCTGCTGCTGTTGGGGCTGCTGTTGCTGCTGCTCCGGCGGGGCCTCGCGCCGCGGCGGGCCGGCCTTCACGTCCTGATAGACCGCCTTGGCGATCTCCAGCAGCTCCTCCTTCGACAGGCGGCCGGCCAGCGCGTAGGCCAGCGGCCCTTCGACCCAGTAGAAGGTCGCCACGTCGCCGTTCTGGGTGAAGCTGAAGTTGGACTGGTTGCCGCTCTGCGGGGCGCCGACGAACAGGGTGATCCGCTTGTTGCCGTCGTTGGCGTACATGTACTGCGCGCCGGCACCGAGGTCGGTCGGCAGCGAGCGGCCGCCGATCAGGCGGTAGCCGACACGGCCCAGATCCGGCCCGAAGACGTCGCGGCCCATCCGCTTCGACAGCCAGCCGTTCAACTCGTCCTGGTTGTCGGCGCCAAGCTCCACCTGGAAGCGTTCGTCCGAGGTGTAGAAACGGTGCGCCTGGGTGGCTTCCTGGGCGAAGGTGGCGAGCGTCTGGCGCTGCTGGGCGACGGGGGCAGCGGCCTGCTGGTCGACCCCGCGGCCCATCCAGCCGCCGGCGGCACCGGCGACCACCAGCATCACCGCCGCTGCGAAGCGCACCAGCGGACGGGCATGCCAGGCCGGACGGTTGTCGTTGAAGGCGACGCGTCCCTTCAGCCGGTCGGACAGTTCCTGGACCTTGTCACTCGGCGGCTCGCGCAGGACGGTGTCGAACATCTCGTGCAGCAGCATCGCCTGGGCGCGGTAGTCCTCCGCCCGGCGTGCCGCCTCCGGATCCTCGGCAAGCCATCGCTCCACCGCCAGACGGCGGTTGCCGTCCAACTGCCCGTCGACATAGGCGTGGAGCTCGTCCTCCGTGACCCGTCCCAGTCCCTGATGCGCGTTCATCACTTCACCCGCCGGAGGGTAACGCCACCCTCGTTCGCCAGTTTCGCCCGCACCGCCTCGCGCGCCCTGGACAGGCGCGACATGACGGTCCCGATCGGCACGCCGAGCATGTCGGCGACCTCGTCGTATTTCAGGCCCTCCAGCGCCACCAGAAGCAGCACCTTGCGCTGTTCCTCCGGCAACTCGTCGACCGCGCGCATCATCTCGCGCAGCTCGACACGCTCTTCCTGCCGGGGCGGGCTGACCAGCTTGGATTCGACGTCGTCGACGTCGACCTCCTGCGGCCGGGCCGCCTTGGAACGGACCTGATTGACGTGGACGTTGTGCAGGATGGTGAAAAGCCACGCCCGCAGGTTCGTCCCCGCCTGGAAGCTGTCGGCGCGCGCCACCGCGCGCGTCAGCGCCTCCTGCACCAGATCCTCCGCATCCGCGCTGTTGCGCATCAGCGCACGCGCGTAGCGCCGCAAGGACGCGATGTGGACTTCCAGATCGACCCCGAATTTGCTCAACCGCGCACCCGATCCTTAACCGATCACGCCACGGCTCACGCCATGGCCTTCCCCTTCTGCCGACAAGGCGGACGGGACGACGAGGGCGCCGCAACTCCAGAGGCCGGGCCGGCTCTTTCGACCCTGCGGCCGAATGGGAGACCCGATGCATATGGGTGCGAACGCGCGCCGCGCATCCTTTATTCCAGACTTTATGAGGCTTGCAGCAAAATTTGTGCGGGACCGCCACGCTTGTGCCCAAAAGGCTTCAGAGCGGCCCCGTCAGTTGCCCGCCAGCGCAATCCGCCGCTCCGCCAGCGCCGCCAGATCGGCCCGCAGCCGCTCCACCGGCCCCGACCAGTCGCCGGGAGCCGTCTGGCGGTAGAGCCGTGCCGTCGGATACCAGGGCGACTCCTCCCGCCCGCGCAGCCAGCGCCATTCCGACCCGGCATGCAGCAGCACCGACACCGGCCGCCCCAGCGCGCCGCCGAGATGGGCCATGAAGGTGCAGGAGCTGACCACCACGTCCAGCTCGCCCAGGGCCGCCGCGGTGTTGTCCATGCCCTGCAACGCGTCGCCCCAATCGACGGTGCCGGCGGGCAGCGGGACCTTGGCCATGTCGTCTCGCCCCTCCCCAAACTGCAGCACCACCGCCGTCGTCCCCGGAATGCCGAACAGCGGCAGCAGCGGCTCCAGCCGGGGCGAGCGGACCCGGTCATAGCGGAAATGCACGGAACCGGCCCAGACGATGCCGATTTTCAGCCCCTGCAGACCCAAGGCCCTCCCGGCCCACAGCTCCTTCGCCTCCCGCGAGGCGCGCAGATAGGGAATATCCGCGGGAATGCTGTCCAGCTCGGTCCCCATCCGATGAACCAGGCTCATCACATGGGCGTGCATGTCGTAGGGCGGCAGCTCGTCGTCATAGCCGAAGGCGGCATCGACGATCCCGGAGCACCGCAGCAGCCCCAGCAGGTTTTCCTGACCGCAGAACAGAACCCGCATCCCCTGCGCCCGCAGGATCGGCGCGTAACGGATGAACTGGATCGCATCGCCAATGCCACGGTCGGCATGGATCAGCAGGGTCGCGCCCGGACGGATGCTGCCGTCCCAATCCGGCCGGTCGAAGCGCCGGGGCGGCTGGAACAGCGGCAGCCGCACCCGCTCCTCATAAAGCGCCGCCCCCTCGCGGACCCGGCCCATCAGCATCAGCGCGCTGCCCTGCCCGACCGATGCCTCCGCCAGCGCCGGATCGAGGCGGCGGGCCTGGGCGAAGGCCGCCACCGCCGCTTCCGCCCGATGCCGTTGCAGATGCGCGAATCCAAGATTGCTCCAGCTGGCCGGATCGGCCGGATCGAGCGCCAGCGCCCGGCAAAGCGCCGGTTGCGCCTCCTCGATCCGCCCCGCCTCGACCAGTTCCGCCCCCGCCACTGCCCAGGTCGGCGCCGTGCCGCGAAGCCGCGCCAGCCGGGACAGCTCCGTCGCCGCCTCCGCCATGGCCCTCCGGCGCAGGGTTTCCGCCAGATTGTTCAGGCTGCGTCCGTGATCGGGGGCCAGCAACAGCGCCAGCCGGTAAAGCGGCAGCGCCGCCGATGCGTCACCGCTCCCCAGCCGCAGATCGGCAAGGTCGCAGAGCAGGTCGGGAGCGAGCGCGCCGTCGAGCGCCGCCCGATGCAGGACGGTCGCCGCCTCTTCCGCCCGCCCCAGCCGCTTCAGGCAGGCCGCGAGGTTGCGCGCATAGGCGGGATTGCCCGGCGCACCGCACAGCGACCGCCGGAACGGCGCCAGCGCCCCCACCGCATCGCCGCTGCCGATGGCCGCCACACCCAGGATGCTCCAGCCGTCGCAGCGCCCCGGATCGAGCGCCAGCGCCTGCCGCAGCGCCTTGCGCGCCGCCGCCGGTTCCCGCCGCTGCAACGCAGCCGCCGCCGATTGGATGAGGTGGAGAACGTCGCCCACGAATATGTCCCCGCCATGCCCCCGATGAGAGTGTTGGATCGGTCGGGGAGGCGTGGTGGGCCCGGCCGGATTTGAACCGACGACAACACCGTTATGAGCGGCGCGTTCTAACCGCTGAACTACAGGCCCTACCGCGGGCCGCACTTTGCGACAAAGCCTTGGGGAATTGCAACCCCTCGTTCATCGTTCCGGCGCAGAAGTCTGAAAACGAAAACGGGGGCCGAAAGGCCCCCGCTTCGTCTCGAACGATACGCTCCCGGATCGGGTGTCCCGATCAGGTATCCAGGAAGCTGCGCAGCTTGCGCGACCGCGACGGGTGCTTCAGCTTGCGCAGCGCCTTCGCCTCGATCTGGCGGATACGCTCGCGGGTCACGTTGAACTGCTGTCCGACCTCTTCCAGCGTGTGGTCGGTGTTCATGCCGATGCCGAAGCGCATGCGCAGCACACGCTCCTCGCGCGGCGTCAGCGAGGCCAGGACGCGGGTCGTCGTCTCGCGCAGGTTCGCCTGGATGGCGGCGTCCAGCGGCAGGACGGCGTTCTTGTCCTCGATGAAATCGCCGAGATGCGAATCCTCCTCGTCGCCGATCGGCGTTTCGAGCGAGATCGGCTCCTTGGCGATCTTCAGGACCTTGCGGACCTTCTCCAGCGGCATCATCAGACGCTCTGCCAGCTCTTCCGGGGTCGGCTCGCGGCCGATCTCGTGCAGCATCTGGCGGCTGGTGCGGACCAGTTTGTTGATCGTCTCGATCATGTGGACCGGGATGCGGATGGTCCGCGCCTGGTCCGCGATGGAGCGGGTGATGGCCTGACGAATCCACCAGGTGGCGTAGGTCGAGAACTTGTAGCCGCGCCGGTACTCGAACTTGTCCACCGCCTTCATCAGGCCGATGTTGCCCTCCTGGATCAGGTCCAGGAACTGCAGGCCGCGGTTCGTATACTTCTTGGCGATGGAGATGACGAGACGCAGGTTGGCCTCGACCATTTCCTTCTTGGCGCGGCTCGCTTCCTTCTCGCCCTTCTGGACGGTGGAGACGATGCGGCGGAACTCGTTGATCGGCAGACGCGCTTCCTCGGCGACGTTCGAGATCGACTCGCGCGTCTTGCGGATTTCGCCGTCGTACTTCTCCGCGAACTTGCCCCAGGTCTTGGGGTTCAGGCCGCGGATGCGCTCCAGCCAGTTCGGGTCCAGCTCGTGGCCGAAATACTGGTTCAGGAAGTCCTCGCGCTTCACCCGGCACTCGGTGGCCATGCGCAGCAGGCGGCCCTCGAAGCCGGTCAGCTTGCGGTTCAGGCCATAGAGCTGCTCGACCAGCTGCTCGATGCGCTGGTTGTTCAGGCGGACGGTGTTCATCAGCTCGACCATTTCGAGCTTCAGCTTGTCGTACTTCTTGTCCGTCTGCTTGCCGACGTCCTCGCCGCGCTGCATCGCGCCCATGCGGGCCTCGTGCAGCTTGTGCAGCTTGTCGTAGGTCGCCTTGATGTTCTCGAAGGTCTCGATGACCTGCGGCTTCAGCGCGGCTTCCATCGCGGACAGCGACAGGCTGTTCTCGCCCTCTTCGCCTTCCTCGCCCTCTTCGCCCTCGCCTTCGGAGCGCGGCGGGCGCGGCTCGTCGCCGTCTTCCTCGGCAGGCGGGGCTTCGGCGGCGGGGGTGGCGGGGGTGGCGGGGGCGGCAACGGCGGCGCCGGCACCGGGGGCGCCAGTGGCTTCGACCGCTTCCGCCAGCCCTTCAGGCAGCTCCTCGCCATCCGGACCGCCGCCATAGGTGGCGTCCAGATCGATGATGTCGCGCAGCAGCATCTTCCCTTCCATCAGGGAATCATGCCACTCCAGGATGGCGCGGATGGTCAGGGGCGATTCGCAGATCGCGCCGATCATCATCTCGCGGCCGGCTTCGATCCGCTTGGCGATGGCGATTTCGCCTTCGCGCGACAGCAGCTCCACCGACCCCATCTCGCGCAGGTACATGCGCACGGGGTCGTCGGTCCGGCCGATGTCGTCGTCGTCGAGGTTGCCCGACGAGCGGCCTTCGCCCTCGCCCGCACCCTCGCCGCTGTTCTCCGAATCCTGCTCTTCCGATTCGACGATGTTGATGCCCATCTCGGACAGCATCGCCATCGTGTCTTCGATCTGCTCGGACGAGGACGAATCCTGTGGCAGCGCTGCGTTCAGCTCGTCATAGGTGACATACCCGCGCTCCTTGCCGCGGGCGATCATCTTCTTGACGGCCAAACCCATGCCGTCCATCAGAGGACCGTCTGCGGATTCCTCCCGCGTTTCGGAAACTTCCACGCTGTTCGCAGCTTTCGTGGCCATGCGATCGGTGCCCCCGCATTACCCCAGTGAATAAAGACGAAAGGAGCGCCCGGTCCCGGTTTCCCGGCCCGTCCGCCCCACCCCCAACCATGTATCTACCCAGAACCCGCCATCACAGAAACTGTCATGCGGCCCCGTCCTGTTGCCCTCTGTACCCATCAACCGACACCCGATTGCCGACGATACGCATCATCAACACTCAGACGTCGTCAAAGTCACTGTCCGCGATACCCAGACCGGACTTTATGACCTCCTGCTGAAGAGCCACGACCCTCGCGAAGTTGGCCTCGCTGTTGTCACGGGTCAGAGCCGCCTTCGCTTCCCTAAGATCGTCGAGCACCCGCTCGTGATGCAGATGCCGCCACGCAGGCCACCATCCCTTCCGTGCGTCCTCCGTGGAGGCGTCCGGACGGGCGAAGCCGGCATGGACATAGGTCGACTCGCCTAGCAAAGCACCGACCATCGTCTCATGGCCGGCGGATGACAAGTGGCGACAAAGCGCATCGGCGTCAAGTGTCGAGTCGTGGTTGCGGTCGTCTGAAAGGCATTCGATGACCGCCCAGCGCAGTTTTTCCAGCTCCGGGTCACCGAATGGCAACAGCCCCAGCGGCTCCGCCAGTTCGCCGAACAAATCCGGATGGTTGATCAGCGTGGCCAGCAGGATGCGCTCGCGCATCGATGCGAGGCGGGAGGCGCGACCGCGCCCCTCTCCCGCCGGCTTGGAGGTCAGGCGCCCGGGCGTGCCCGGCACATGGCGGCGCGGCGCCTCGCCGAAGCGTCCCCGCCCCTGCCCCGGCACCCACGGTCCGCGGTTGTAGGCCGGCCGCGCCGGGGCGAAGGCCTCGTCGACGCGACGGCGCATCTCGGTGCGGTAAAAGCTCTGGACGTCGCGGTCGGCGATGGTGGCGACGCGGGCCTCCAGCGCCGCCTTCACCGCGGCCTTGGCCTCCGGCGTGTCGGTCGGCCTGCCCTCGCTCTCCATCCGCCACAGGGCGTCGGACAGCGGGATGGCGGCCTCCAGCACCGCTCCCATCGCCTTCGCCCCCTGGGCGCGGATCAGGCTGTCGGGATCCTCCCCCTCCGGCAGGAAGGCGACGCGGGCCGACTGGCCGGGAGCGAGGTGCGGCAAAATGCGCTCCACCGCCCGCCAGGCCGCGCGCCGGCCGGCATTGTCGCCGTCGAAGCACAGGAAGGGCACCTTCTCCGCAGCCGGGATCAGCTTCCACAGCTCCTGCACCTGGGTCTCGGTCAGCGCGGTGCCCAGCGGCGCCACCGCCCCCTCGAAGCCGGCACGGACCAGCGCGATCACGTCCATATAGCCTTCGGCGACGATCACCGGCTTGCCGTCCGCCGCCGCCTGCCGCGCCCGCGACAGGCCATAGAGCAGCGTGCCCTTGTGGAAGAGCGGCGTGTCGGCGGTGTTGACGTATTTCGGCCCGTCGCCCTCCAGGATGCGGCCGCCGAACGCCACCACCTGCCCGCGCCGGTCGGTGACCGGGAACATCACGCGGTTGCGGAAGAAGCTGTAGGGCGACCTGCCGTCGTCCGGCCGCTTCAGCAGCCCGGCATTGACCATGTCGTCGTCGGAAAAGCCCTGCTTGCCGAGATACGTGCGCAGCGCATTCGAATCGCCGGGCGCATAGCCAAGCCGGAAGCGCGCGATGGTCTCGCCGTCCAGCCCGCGCCGCATGAAGTAGTCCAGCCCCTGCCGCCCGGCGGGCATGTGCAGTTGCTGCTCGAACCAGCGCGCGGCCTGCTCGACGAGGTCATGCAGGGTCTTGCGCTTCTCATAGCGCTGGCGGTCCTCCTCCGTCGGGCGCGGCACCGGCAGCCCGGCCTCGCCGGCCAGATGCTCGACCGCCTCGGGAAAGCCGAGATTGTCGTGGCGCATGACGAAGCCGATGATGTCGCCATGGGCCCCGCAGCCGAAGCAATGGAAGAAGCCCTTCTGGTCGTTGACGTAGAAGGATGGCGACTTCTCATTGTGGAAGGGACAGGGGGCCTTGTACTCGCGGCCGGCGCGGATCAGCCGCAGCCGTTTGGAGACCACTTCCGACAGGGTCAGCCGGGTGCGCAGTTCTTCCAGGAATTGGGGCGGAAAAGCCATGGTCGAACGGTCACCGGATGCGAAGGGCGATAGGCGGAAGCGATGGGAGGCAGGCTATAGCAGAGGCATAGTATGGGAACCAGCGCCGCCGCCCCCAAGGGCCCAGATGCGCAAGGTCAGTCCGGCTGCCTGACGAGATGCGTTCCGGCATAGAGCGTGCGCAGGGAGGCCGCGTAGCCGATGCTTTCCAGACGCAGCACGTCATCCGCCATGATCGCCAACGGGCTCTCCGGCCAGCTTCCGTCAGCCTGCCGACGCAGAAGCTCCGCCCCGACCCCGGCCGTCCACAGAACCAGGATTTCGCGGACCGACGGCAGCGTCGTGTAGGTCCAGACATTTTCCCAGGTCTCGGCCTCGTTGCTGGGTGAGAGGATCTCGATCAGCAGCACCGGGTCGGGCAGCGTGCGCAGCCCGCGTTCGTCGGGCGTGCAGGTCACGCCCAGGTCGGGGATGCGCATGTTGTGGCTGGAGCGGACGCGGGGCTGCACGCCGGGCGCGGTCACGACATGGCAACCGGGCGCCCGTTCGGCCAGATGGTTGCCGATCAGGCGGGCGACCGTGCTTTGCAGGATGCCATGGGTGATGCTCGCCGGCGCCATGGCGCGCGGTTCGCCGTTCACCAGCTCGTACCGCGTGTCGGTGCCGTCGCCGTTCCAGTCGAGGAACTCCGCGACGGTCATGCCCGGGAAACTGGATTTGCGGACCGCGACCATTCCACCGTCCTCCCGACTGCCCAACCGGTCTGCTGCATGGGGCGCAAGCCTCGCTTCAGCGCCCCTTCGCCCGGCCCTACTTGCCGGACAGCCGCGCCTTCACCAGAGCGCCGGCCTTGGCGAAATCCATCTGGCCGGCGTGGCGGGCCTTCAGCTCGGCCATCACCTTGCCCATGTCCTTGATGCTGGCCGCACCCAGCTCGGTCACGATGCCGTCGATGGCGGCTGCGACCTCTTCCTCGCTCATCTGCTTGGGCAGATAGCGCTCGATGACCGTGATCTCTTCGCGCTCCTGCTGGGCCAGTTCGGGACGCCCGCCCTGCTCGTACATTCCCGCCGATTCGTTGCGCTGCTTCACCATGCCCTGCAGCATCGACAGGATGCCGGCGTCGTCGATGCCGTCGGTCACGCCGCGCCCGCGGGCTTCGATGTCGCGGTCCTTCAGGCCGGCGAGGATCATGCGGATGGTGGACACCGCGCGCTGGTCCTTCGCGCGCATCGCATCCTTGAGGCCGTCGTTGAACTGCGTGCGCAGCGTCATGTCACGTCTTCCTTCGTTCGTCGGGCTGGGGAAAAGGCCCCGGCCGGACAGCCGACTATTCCCAAAATGGCTGCCGATTTCCATGGCAAAAGCCCCGGCCGCCCAATGGCCTCCACCCGGACAGCCGAATTTGTCCGCCGATCAGGGCCGCCTTGCAAAGCTATTGCTGGAAATCCTGCGTCCAATCGTCATATAGGATGTCCGGCCCATCCGATCAGCCCACTCGATCCCACATAACCGTCCGATTCCGGCGGAGGTGGGGTGCGAGCGGCTACGTGTGCGCGCCCGGCGGGACGCTAGGCCGTCGCCGTTCCGCCGATCACCCGATCCGTCGCCGGCCGCGGTTTTTGGGAAGGTTCACAGGAATGACTCTCGCCACTCCCCCCTCCGACAATGCGGTTCACACCGGCGTCCTGGTTCTGGCCGACGGCACCGTGTTCCGCGGCCGAGGCATCGGCGCCACGGGGGATTCGGTGGGCGAGGTGTGCTTCAACACCTCGATGACCGGCTATCAGGAAATCCTGACCGATCCCAGCTATGCCGGCCAGATCATCACCTTCACCTTCCCGCACATCGGCAACACCGGCGCCAATCTTGAGGACATCGAGACGATCACGCCCGCCGCCCGCGGCCTGATCCTGCGCGCCGACATCACCGATCCGTCGAACTGGCGCGCCACCCGCCACCTCGACGACTGGCTGAAGAGCTACGGCCTCGTCGGCCTGACCGGCATCGACACCCGCCGCCTGACCCGCCGCATCCGCGACCTGGGCGCCCCCAACGGCGTGGTCGCCCATGCACCGGACGGCAAGTTCGACATCGAGGCGCTGGTCGCCAAGGCCAAGGGCTGGCCGGGTCTGGAGGGCATGGATCTGGCCAAGGACGTGTCCTGCCGCCAGACCTATGACTGGACCGAGGCCGGCTGGACCATCGGCGGCGGCTATGCCACGCTGGACAAGCCGCAGTACCATGTGGTCGCCATCGATTACGGCGCCAAGCGCAACATCCTGCGCTGCCTCGCCGCGGCCGGCTGCAAGGTGACGGTGGTTCCGTCGACCGCCACGGTCGAGGACGTGATGCGCCACCAGCCGGACGGCGTTTTCCTGTCCAACGGCCCCGGCGACCCCGCCGCCACCGGCGAATATGCCGTGCCGACCATCAAGGGCCTGCTCGACACCGGCGTGCCGATGTTCGGCATCTGCCTCGGCCACCAGATGCTGTCGCTGGCGCTGGGCGCCAAGACCACCAAGATGCAGCAGGGCCACCGCGGCGCCAACCATCCGGTGAAGGATCTGGCGAGCGGGCGGGTGGAGATCACCAGCCAGAACCACGGTTTCGTCGTGGTGCCGGAAACCCTGCCGGCCGACGCCGAGGTCACCCATGTCAGCCTGTTCGACGGCACCAACGAAGGCATCCGCCTGAAGGGCAAGCCGGTCTTCTCGGTGCAGTACCACCCGGAAGCCTCGCCCGGCCCGCAGGACAGCCACTATCTGTTCGACCGCTTCGTCCAGCTGATCGCCGAGAAGAAGGCGGCCTGACGCCGGATCGGGATCTTCGCAAAATGGGGGGAGTCGCACTGGCGGCTCCCCTTTTTCGTTGCAGCGCCGCCCCATCGCAGCCGACTTGGCCGGCCGGCCGATTCGGACCATATGGTTCGGCATGCGCCTTCCCGATTATCCCTTTGCCGCGAAGCCTGCGCCGGCAAGCCAACCCGACGGCCCCGCCTGCCCGCTCTGCGGCCGGCCGATGGTGCCGGGCGCCAGCCTGAACGAACACCACCTGATCCCCCGCACCTATGGCGGGCGGGAGACGGTGACGATGCACCGCATCTGCCATGCGAAGATCCATGCGGTGCTGACCGAGCAGCAGCTGCGCGACCATTACCATGAGATCGACGCCCTGCGCGGCCATCCCGACATCGCCGCCTTCATCCGCTGGGTCCGCCGCAAGCCGCCGGAGTTCAACGACGGCCATGCCACCGACAGGCGGCGGCGCAAGCGCTGAGCCCTGTTGTCAGCCCTGGCGGACGGTCCGCCGCGTGGCGGGCTTCGACAGGTAATTGCGCGCCTCGCCGTTGCAGACGCGGCTGACCCGTTCATACTCCTCGACCGTGTCGACCTGGGCCTGCCGGCGGTCGCGCTCGCGGCCGAACTCCTGCATGATCCGCCGCATCGCCGATTCGAGCGGCCGGCGGATCGCCGCCATCGCCTGCGACTGGCTGCGCGACCGCACCGGTGCCATCCCGGCGATCACCTGCTCCAGCCGGCTGCGGATCTGCGGCATCATCTCCTGAAGCAGGGCCTCGTCCACCGCGACATGGCGCATCTCGTGGGCGAGCACCTCGCCATGCAAGCAGGAGTTGTCGGGGATTTCCCGGGCGACATGGACGATGCGCTGCTGGAAGCCGAAGCTGATGGCAAGCTTGCTGGCAGAGGCGCAATAGGTGCCGTCGCCCATCGTCTTGAACAGCGCCGACACCTGGGACTGTTCGCCGTAGCGCGCCTGGGTCAGCCCCAGCACATGGCTGTCGGCGGTGCTGACCGGCCCCGGCGTGCGTCCCGGCAGGCGGGTGAGCTGCGCGATCGACAGCGCATCGTCGCGCTGGATCGGCGCCAGCACGGTGTCGAGGTCCAGCGTGGTCGGCGGAAACCCGGTGCAGCCGTTCGACTGCGCCGCGGCCGGCGACATGGACAGCAGGATTGCCGGAAGGGCAAGGAACAGGAAGCGAACAGTCATCCCAGCACTGTTACCGGGAAACCAGTCCCCTACAAGAGATATGGAAGGGCCGCCACCGCTGGTCTGCGGCGGCGGCCCTTTTACTCAATGCTGGCCACTCAATGCTGGGACGGGAAGAGGAAGCGTGCCTTCAGGGTGCCTTCGATGGCGCGCAGGTCGTTGACGACCTCCAACTCTTCGACATCGCCGTTTACGTCGACCACCACATAGCCCAGCTCCGGATCGGTCTGGAGATACTGGGCGGCGATGTTCAGGTCACGGCCCGAGAACACCTCGTTCACCTTGCGCAGCATGCCCGGACGGTTCTCGTGGACATGCAGGAAGCGGGTGCAGCCGGCCTGCACCGGCAGCGCCACCTGCGGGAAGTTGACCGCGCCGACGGTGGAGCCGTTGTCCGAATACTCCAGCAGCTTCTGCGCCACCTCGGTGCCGATGTTGGCCTGGGCCTCAATCGTCGAACCGCCGATGTGCGGGGTGAGGATGGCGGTCTTGATGCCGCGCAGCGCGCTCTGGAATTCTTCCTTGTCGGAACCGGGCTCGACCGGGAAGACGTCGATGGCGGCACCCAGGATGTGGCCGGACTTCATCGCGGCGGCCAACGCCTCGATCTCGACCACCTGCCCGCGGGCGGCGTTGATCAGGTGGCTGCCCTTCTTCATGGCGGCCAGCTCACGCTCGCCGATCATGTTGCGGGTCTGCGGGGTGTCGGGCACATGCAGGGTCACCACGTCGGACACCGACAGCAGCTCCTCCAGCGAGTCGCAGGCCCGCGCGTTGCCGAGCGCCAGCTTGCGCACGGTGTCGTAGAAGCGGACATGCATGCCCATGGCCTCCGCCAGGATCGACACCTGGGTGCCGATGTGGCCGTAGCCGACGATGCCCAGCGTCTTGCCTCGGATCTCGTAACTGTCCTTGGCCGACTTCATCCAGCCGCCGCCATGCACCAGCTGCGACTTCTCGAAGATGCCGCGCATCAGCATGATGATCTCGCCGATCACCAGCTCCGCCACCGACCGGGTGTTGGAGTAGGGGGCGTTGAACACGGGAACGCCGTGGCGGCGCGCCGCCTTCAGGTCGACCTGGTTGGTGCCGATGCAGAAGCAGCCGACGGTGATCAGCTTGCTCGCCGCCTCGAACACCTTGGCGGTCAGGTGCGTGCGCGAGCGGATGCCCAGGATGTGGACCGAGCCGATGCGTTCCAGCAGCTCGGACTCGTCCAGCGCGCGCGGCAGCCGCTCGACGGAGGCATAACCGCCGCGGGCCAGCTCGTCGATGGCGTTGTCGTGGACACCTTCCAGCAGAAGGATGTTGATCTTGTCCTTGGAGAGCGAGAGCTTGGTCACGGCCGGCTTCCGTATCTGGGCATCGGTTCTGTCCCGCAAGGCCAGCCCACCGGGATACGGCGCGCAGGGCCTTTCGGAAAAGCGAGCGCGCAAAATAATACCAAAGGCAGCCCTTGTCACCTGACGGATGTTGCGCCGCGGCGTCGGTTTCCGCATGCCGGATTGGCGCGCAGCGCGGGTTGGGTGTATCTGTCTGACCGCTCTTCAAACCTGGAAAGCCTGTCATGAGCGACGTGACGATCTATCACAACCCGCGTTGCAGCAAATCGCGCGAGACGCTGGAGCTTCTGCGCTCCCGCGGCGTCGAGCCGACGGTGATCGAGTATCTGAAGACCCCGCCGACCGCAGCCGAGCTGTCGGTCCTCCTCGCCAAGCTGGGCAAGGGTCCGCGCGAGATCACCCGCGCCAAGGAAGCGGCGGAGGCCGGCATTGCGAAGGACCTCGACGGCGAGGCGCTGGTCGCCGCCCTGTCCGCCAATCCGGCCGCCATCGAACGCCCCATCGTGGTCAGGGGCGACCGTGCCCGCGTCGGCCGCCCGCCGGAGTCGGTGCTGGACCTGCTCTGACCGTCTCCGATCCGTTCTGCCCCCTCACCCCCGCCCCTCCACCGGAGCCCGCCGCCCGTGACCAGCAAGCACACCGCCGCATCCGCCGCCGCTGAGCTGTCGACCATCCGCGATTTCCTGCGCTACGGCGTCAGCCGCTTCAACGAGGCCGATCTGGACTACGGCCACGGCACCACCACGGCCTTCGACGAGGCTGTGTTCCTGGTGCTGGAGTCGCTGCACCTGCCGGTCGACCAGCTCGACCCCTATCTGGATTCCCGGCTGACCGCGGCGGAGCGCGAGACGGTGGCCGGCATCCTCCATGCCCGCATCGACACCCGCAAGCCGGCGCCCTACCTGCTGAACAAGGCCTATATCCAGGGCATCCCCTTCTATGTCGACGAGCGGGTGATCGTCCCGCGCTCCTACATCGGCGAGCTGCTGTTCTCCGACATGTTCGGCGGCGACGACTTCACGCTGGTGGAGGACCCGACCTCGGTCGAGCGGGTGCTGGATCTCTGCACCGGCTCCGGCTGCCTCGCCATCCTGGCCGCCCGCATCTTCCCCGAGGCCCAGGTCGACGCGGTGGATCTGTCGCCCGACGCGCTGGAGGTGGCCAAGCGCAACGTTGCCGACAGCGGCTTCGCGGACCGCATCACCCTGCATCAGGGCGACCTGTTCGCCCCGCTGAAGACGCGGAAATACGACGTCATCATCACCAACCCGCCCTATGTCGACGCCGAGTCGATGGACGCCCTGCCGCCGGAATTCCGTGCCGAGCCGGAAATGGCGCTGGCCGGCGGCGATGACGGGCTGGACATCGTCCGCCGCATCCTGAAGGAGGCGCCCAAGCACCTGACGCCGGAAGGCGGCCTGCTGTGCGAGTTCGGCACCGGCCGCGAGATTCTGGAGGCGGACTATCCCCATCTGGACTTCCTGTGGCTGCAGACCGCCAACAGCTTCGGCGAGGTGTTCTGGCTGACCAGGGACCAGCTGAAGGCAGGGAAGTGAGCCGAACTTGGGGCGTGCTCCCACCCGGCCTTCCCCATCCGGGGAGGGCCGGGTGAGAGCCAGACTTCCCCAGGAACCCTTCTCCCGCCCGCCGGTTGTCCTCTCGCGATGTTGCGCCGCAGCAGCCACGAGAGGACGCCGATGACCGACCGCCGCTCCACCCTGCTCAAGACCCTGGGCCTCACCGCGCTGACCCTGGGCGGATTGGCCGTCGCCAACACGCTTGCCGCCCGCGCGGCCGAACAGCGCTATCCGCCCGAGGGGCGCTTCCTGACCGTCGATGGCGTCCGGCTGCATTACATGGAGGCCGGCGAAGGCCCTCCGGTCGTGCTGCTGCACGGCAATGTCTCCGCCCTCGGCGATTCGCTGGCGAGCGGGCTGTTCCAGCGTCTGGCCCGGACCCATCGGGTGATCGCCTTCGACCGGCCCGGCATGGGCCACAGCGACCGCCCCCATGACCGTGCCTGGACGCCGGAGGATCAGGCAGACCTGCTGGCCCGGGCCTTCGCCGCGCTGGGGATCGGGAATGCCGTGGTCGTCGGCCACTCCTACGCCACCCTGGTGGCGCTGGCCCTGGCCCTGGACCATCCGAAGACGGTGAAGGGGCTGGTGCTGATGGCCGGCTATTACTTCCCGACCAAGCGGGTCGATGCGGTTCTGGTGGCACCGCTGGCGATACCGATCCTGGGCGACCTGCTGCGCCACACCCTGTCGCCGCCCGTTTCGATGGCGATGATGCCGGGACTGTTGAAGACGCTGTTCTCGCCCCGTCCGGTGCCGGACCATCTGACCGAGAGCTTCCCCGCCGCCCTGACCATCCGGCCAAGCCAGATGCGCGCCAATGCCCAGGATGGTGTGACCATGGCGCCGGCCGCAGATCGCCTGCAGCACCGCTATGCCGAGGTGACCGTCCCGGTGGCGATCTTCGCCGGCCATCACGACCGCGTGGTCGAGCAGGAGGAGCAGAGCGGCCGGCTGCATCATGTGCTGTCCGACAGCACCCTGCATTGGGTGCCGGACTCCGGCCACATGGTCCATTACGTCGACCCGGAACTGGTCGTGCGCCGGATCGGCGAACTGTCAGCCGGGAAAGCGGCGCCGCGGATCGTCGCTCACAGATAGCGCCGCATCAGGATGCTGCCGCCGTGGTGCGGCAGCCGGGGGTGCCAGGGTATGGCAGCGCTGCCGATCTCCTCGAACCCCTCGCCGGCATAGAGACGGCGGGCCGCCTCGTTGTCGGCCCAGACATGCAGGGTGACCCGGTCGAAGCCGCCGGTCCGCGCCCGCTCATAGAACCAGCCGAGCAGCCGGCCGGCGATGCCGTGGCGCCGGTGCGCGGGATCGACCGCCAGGGCGGACAGGAAATAGCTGCCCCAGTCCAGCGTTTCGGAGAATTCGCCCATGTGGGCGACGCGGTCGGGCGGCAGGCCGCTGTAATCCTCCGTCCGGATCCAGTCGGTGGGATAGCCGTGGGCGATGCCGATCACCTGCCCATCCAGCTCGGCGACACCGCTCTGCCGATGCGACAGCGACCCGCTGCGCCCGGCCAGCCCCGGCACCAGCATCTCCGCCGCGGTCATGCCCGGCATCAGACCGTCGAGCAGAAATTCGTAGACGCCACCGCCGGCGATGTCGATCAGCCGTGCCAGATCCGGCGCATCGTCGGCATCGGCCGAACGAAGGCGGAGACGGTCGTCACTCAGTGCGGAACTCACGGACGGAACCCTTGAATCGGGGAAATGGCAGGATAGAAAAGGCTCTCCCGCCGCCGATTTCCAGTCCCAATCCTTTCTCAGTCCTGATCGGCCGCCCGGTTCAGATCGTCGCGCAGCCGCAGCAGCGCATCGCGGAGCGACATCAGCTCTGCGGCGGAGCATCCGGCGGCGGCGGCGATTCGCGTCGGCAGGCATTCGGCCTGCGTCCGCAAAGCCGCCCCTGCGGCGGTCAGGCCGATGCGGACCAGCCGCTCGTCCTGCGGATCGCGGCTGCGGGTCAGCAACCCCTGCCCTTCCATCCGCTTCAGCAGCGGGGTCAGCGTGCCGCTGTCCAGCCCGAGCCGCTCGCCGAGCAGCTTCATCGACTGGCCGTCCTCCTCCCACAGCAGCAGCATGATCAGATACTGCGGATAGGTCAGGCCAAGCTGCTCCAGCATCGGGCGATAGACGCGGCTCATTGCCAGATTGGCGGAATAGAGCGCGAAACATGCCTGATTGGAGAGCAGAAGCGGATCGTCCCTGTCGGCTGCCATGATGTCAGACCCTTGAAAAGACGGCGCACCGCCGGGATGCCGCGCGTCGGTCGATCGTGCGGCCTGCACAATCGCGCGCAACAGCCCGGCGGTGCAATGCCGAAGACTTTTCGCTTCAGGCGAGGGTCTCAGGCCCGGCCCTCAGGCAACAGCCCTCAGGCAACGGTCGTGGTGACCGGGATGTTGCCCTTGGTGGCGTGGCTGTACGGGCAGACCTTGTGGGCGCGTGCCAGCAGATCCTCGGCGGCGGCCTTGTCCATGCCCGGCAGCGAAACCACGAAATCGACGGTCAGGCCGAACCCCTCGCCATCGTCGCGGGCACCGATGCCGACCTTGGCGTTCACCGTCAGATCGGCCGGGACGGCGATCTTGTCGCGGTTGCCGACGAACTTGATGGCGCCGATGAAGCAGGCGGAATAGCCGGCGGCGAACAGCTGCTCGGGGTTGGTGGCGCCGCCCTGGCCGCCCAGTTCCTTCGGCGCGGCCAGCGCGACCGACAGCAGGCCATCCTCGCTGACGGCCTTGCCGTCACGGCCACCGGTGGCGGTCACCTTGGTCGAATACAGGGTCTTCATGACGTGTGCTCCTTCATTGATCGCTGAATTGCGGAGTTTGGTCTCCTGGGCGGCGGTTCGAACCGGCGCCCCGTGATCTTGTGAGAGGAACAATGACGCACAATCGAATTGCGCGCAATGTATTTTATTGAGCGCTATTCGATTGTGCGCAATGCGTCTACCGCATGGCATGAGACACAGCGGCGGAGGCGCGGGCAGCGCCAACTCCGCCCGGCTTGTCCGACCGCGACGCGAAAGCCCTTTATTCCGCTACCCTGAGATCCACCTTGCCGCGCCGTTCTTCGGTCCTGCGCCCCATGGTGATGTTCTTGGGCGCCCGAACGTCCCGGTTCCGCCACGTCCAGCATTCGCCCGTCTCATCCTGGAAGCAGACCCAGCACAGGTCGTGTTCGGCGCCATAGTCGATGAGGAAATGCGCGAGCGCAGGGCCCTTCGGGGTATCCATGGGAAGCGGCGGATTGAGTTGGAGCATGATGGCCTCGTTGCGACACTGTGGAGCATGAACGCCACAAAGAGTGCGTTCGGTCCCGCTTCGCTTGCCGACACTCCCATTGCGCCGGCCCCTGTCCGGTTCGGAATGTCTGGCCGGTCTCTTCGATGGCGCGCTTTGCCGGCCAGACCTGTGTGCCAGTCTTCCCATCCAAGACTTCCAGGCGGTGCCGGCAGAAGACGCGCCGGCTCCCTGAAGTCCGGACAAAGAAAAAGCCCTGGAACCGTTGGGTTCCAAGGCTTCTCCGGTCCTTCCGGAACTGGTCGGAGCGACAGGATTCGAACCTGCGACCCCCAGACCCCCAGTCTGATGCGCTACCAGGCTGCGCTACGCTCCGTCAACTTCACCGCAGTGCTTGCGGCTTGGCTCCGGAAGGGAACGGGACTATAGCCGCGGGCTTTCGCCGATGCAACATCTCCCGTGATGATTTTTCAGCTTTTTTTGCTCCCAATTTCGGACAGGCGGGACAGCACCGATTGCAGCGATTTCAGTTCGTCCAGGACCATGGTGATCTCATGCCGGACCGCGTCCGACAGCGGCTGATGATCCTCGCCCGCGTCCCGGTCGTCCTCCCTGTCATCGTCGGTGACGTCACCGGGAAATCTGTCCGGATCGAGCGGCCCGCCACCATCGTCGGCATCCTCGGGCAGCGGCGGCGTCGGGTCGGACATGCGCCCTTCCTTCAGCAGACGCTGGACACCCTTGATGGTGTAGCGGTCTTCATACAGCAGGGCCTGGATACGCCGCAGAAGCTCAACATCCTCAGGACGGTAATAGCGCCGGCCGCCACCGCGCTTGAGCGGGCGGATCTGGGGAAACTTCGTTTCCCAGAACCGCAGCACATGCTGAGGCACGTTGAGGTCGGTCGACACCTCGCTGATGGTGCGATAGGCCGTGGCGGATTTCATGGCACGATCAGGCCACCATCCGATGAAAGCCGGCGGCGGCAACAGCCGGGAAGGCACGGCACGGCGACGGACAAGGCGGGTTGGTCATCGCAGTCGACCGGCGTCAGGACAGTGCCCGCGCAGGCGTCGGTGCCCCACCCTCCTGGACATCGTTGATGCGGTTCTTCAGCACATGGCTGGCACGGAAGACCAGAACACGGCGCGGCAGGATCGGAACCTCTTCCCCGGTCTTGGGGTTGCGGCCGACCCGCTCGCCCTTCTGGCGGACCTGAAAACTTCCGAAGGAGGAAATCTTCACCATCTCCCCCCGGGACAGGGCATCGGAAATCTCGTCCAGCACCGTTTCGACCAGATCGGCCGATTCGTTCCGCGAAAGTCCGACTTCCTGGTAGACCGCTTCACTCAGTTGGGCGCGCGTTACGGTATTTTGCGACATTGTTCGACCTCCCCCCGCAACCGTTGCAAAGACGGTAATCCGGCGAAAGAAGGTCCGTCAATTCAAAAGCTTGGCGGCACCGAACGGCCCGGCCGAAGCCCGGCCGGGAGTGCGGCGCAGCATGACAGACGGCCATGCCCGAGGCAGGTGACGCCTTACCAGCGGATCAGCGCGGAACCCCAGGTCAGGCCGCCGCCGATGGCTTCCATCAGGATCAGGTCGCCGCGCTTGATGCGGCCATCCGCCACCGCTTCGCCCAAGGCCAGCGGAATCGACGCCGCGGAGGTGTTGCCGTGGCGATCCACCGTCAGCACCACCTTTTCCGGCGACAGCTTCATCTTGCGGGCCAGCCCTTCGATGATGCGGCGGTTCGCCTGGTGCGGAACCATCCAGTCGATGTCGGTCGACTCCAGGCCGTTGGCGGCCAACGCCTCCTCGACAACCGCCGACAGCTTCGACACGGCATGGCGGAAGATTTCCTGCCCGTGCATGCGGACATGACCGATGGTGCCGGTCGAGGATGCGCCGCCATCGACATAGAGCAAATCGTACTGATTGCCGTCGGAATGCAGGTGGGTGGACAGCACGCCTTGATCGCTCGAATCGCCCCTGGCCTCGTAGGCTTCCAGGACAATGGCGCCGGCGCCGTCGCCGAACAGCACGCAGGTGGTTCGGTCGTTCCAGTCCAGCAGGCGGGAGAAGGTCTCCGCCCCGATCACCAGGGCGCGGCGCGCCTGACCGTTGCGCAGGAAATTGTCGGCAACCGACATGGCATAGACGAAACCGGCGCAGACCGCCTGGATGTCCATGGCGAAACCGGCGGCGCCCAATGCCGCCTGCACCTTGGTGGCCGTGGCCGGGAAGGTGTTGTCCGGGGTGGTGGTGGCCAGGACGATGCAGTCGATGCTGCTGCCCGGCACGCCCGCATGCTCCAGCGCCCGCGTCGCCGCAGCGATGGCGAGATCGGAGGTCTTCTCCCCCTCGGCGGCGATGTGGCGGGACTTGATGCCGGTGCGCTGGACGATCCATTCGTCCGTCGTGTCGACCCGCTGTTCCAGATCTTGATTGGTGACGACGTTGGACGGCAGGAAGATGCCGCAACCCAGAACTCGGGAACGCATGACCATTGTTCAGCCCGCCGCCGCCTTCGTGTCGGGAAGAGGGGTCGCGTCGGCTATGCGTCCCATCTCTTCCTTGATGCGTTCGTTGAAGCCGTGCGTCGCCAGATTGATGGCGACCGCCACGGCGTTGGCGAAGCCGACAGCGTCGGTGCCGCCATGGCTCTTCACGCAGACGCCGCGCAGGCCCAGGAACATCGCGCCGTTGTAGCGGCGCGGGTCGATCCGCTCGCGGAAGCGCTTGAAGGCGCCGCGGGCCAGCAGATAGCCGATCCGTGCCAGGAAGGACGTCGCGAAGGTGCGGCGCAGGAATTCGGAGAACAGCTTCGCCGTCCCCTCCGCCGTCTTCAGCGCGACATTGCCGGTGAAGCCATCGGTGACGATGACGTCCACCGTGCCCAGTCCGATGTCGGTGCCTTCGACGAAGCCATGGAAGCGGCCGGGAAGCGGCATGTCGCGCAGGCTGGCCGCCGCGGCACGCACCACTTCGTTGCCCTTCATGTCCTCCGAGCCGATGTTCAGCACGCCGATCGACGGCTGCGGCAGGCCCAGGATGGCACGCGCGAAGACGGCCCCCATCACGGCGAACTGGACGAGGTTTTCAGGCTGGCACTCGGCGTTGGCGCCGAGATCCAGCATGACGCTCTCGCCCCGTTGCGTCGGGAAGAAGGAGGCCATCGCCGGCCGGTCGATGCCCGGCAGCGTCTTCAGCACGAACTTGGCCATCGCCATCAGGGCGCCGGTGTTGCCGGCCGACACCACGCAGGCCGCCTCGCCCGCCGCAACGGCGTCGATGGCAAGCCGCATGCTGGACTGGCGACCCGCACGCAGCGCAACCGCAGGCTTGGCGTCCCCGGCCACGAAGTCGGCGGTGTGGCGGATTTCCGCCACCGCCTTCAACGCAGGCCGCTGGTTCAACAGCGGCTCGAGCCGCTGCTGGTCGCCATACAGCAGAAAACGCACGTCGGGATGGCGTTCCCGCGCGATGTCCGCCCCGGCAATGACCATGTCGGGACCGTGATCGCCACCCATGGCATCCAGGGCGATGGTCAGGCGCTGGCTCACCGCGAACAGGCTCCCCGGCTTGGACCCCGGCAGGGGCGACGGGCGCCCCCGATCAACGGGACCTCAGACAACGCGATGCGGATCAAGCGGCCGCGGTGCCGCTCTGAACCACTTCACGCTGGTCGTAATGGCCGCAAGACCCGCAGACGTGGTGCGGACGCTTCAGCTCGCCGCAGTTCTGGCACTCGTTGTAGGCCGAGGTCGGCAGAGCGTGGTGCGAACGACGCATGTTGCGCCGCGACTTGGAGGTCTTCTTCTTCGGAACAGCCATGACCGTAAACTCTCTTCATTGGAAAGGGCGGCCCGAACAGGGGCCGCCCAGCGCGAGCGGCATTCAATAAGGCAAATGCCCCCAAAGGGCAAGCCCGAACAACCCCTATTTCGCAACCCCGAGCCGCTCATTGGTGGGAGTGGAAGTGCCGGCCCTTATACAAGACGCGGAGAGGAAAGCAACAGACGGATCAGTCCCGCGGCTTCAACTTCTGCAGGACGGCAAAGGGATTCGGCTTTTCAGGCTCTTCGGCCGCCTCTTCCTCCGCCGTCTCCCCCTCCTCATGCTCGCGATAGCCCTCGAAATCCACGCCTTCGGCATGCGGATAGGGGTCGAGGCCCAGCGACAGGTGCTGCGCCGTCAGTTCGCCGATGTCGATTCGGTTGTTCTCCATCGGCTCGGGAATGTCCTCGTCCGACAGGGAGGCGTCGAAATCGATCTCCAGCCCCGGATCGTCGATCATCGACTCAGGAGCGAACAGAGCTTCGAAGCGTTCGCTGACATGGGCCGGCACCGGCTCCAGCGTCACGACGCAGGTCTGGACCACATCGGCCTCCAGCTGACCGGAAACCCGGATCATCTGGCCGCCGCGAACGGCGCGCAGCTTCACCGTGGCGGCCAGGCTGCCGATCGCCTCCAGCTCCAGCCGCTCGGCGAGCGCACGGCGCTCCGCCTCCGTCGCTTCGATGGTTTCGGTCACCTCGGCACGACGCACCGTGTCAGCATTGACGACGCGCGAGAATTCCGGGGCAGGCAGGGCGCCGTTGGCAGGGCTCATGGCAAAGACTTTCCGATCGAAAACCAAAACGGCCGGCGCGGCGAACGCCCGGCGACACCCGAGTCACATGCAGCCCTCGACCTGGAAAGGCAAGCCCCCAGACGCGGCGGCAGGCGTCGGCAACACTCTACATATATAGCGGAACGTTCAGGCCGGTGCCGGTGCGAAGCGAACCTCGCCCCGCATCAGCGATTCCAACGGCTGGGCGTCGAGCGTCGCGGCACAGCTGCGGACATAGGCGGCCATGGTCGCCAGCGTCCCGTCCGGCACAGGGTCGACCGTGCCGTAGAGGTTGTTGTCCAGCGCCACCTCCAGCCTGCGGCCATCGGACTCGGCAAGCGCCTCGTCATAGGCGCGGATTCGCCCGGCCATCCCGCGCGCCATCGTCTTCACGCGCCGGGCGATGCCGCTGTCGCCGGCCCCCATCTCCAGCAGCGACTTCTCGAAATCGTCGACCATCGTCTCGTAGAGGCGCTGCGACAGTTTGCCCGCCTCCGGCCCCTGCCCCTTCAGCCGGCGCATCACCAGCAGCAGATGCAGCGCCACCATCTCGAACCGCCCATCCAGGCTGTCGGGCACGGAATGCGCGCTGTAGAAGCCCGGTTCACGGGCCTGCCCGACGATGGCGGTGAACAGGCCGCCCACCGCGGCGGCGGTGCGGGCACGGTCTGCCCCCCCCACACTGCCCAGCAAAGGGCCAAGCAAACGGCCGATAAAGCTTCCTGACACGAACGGCAGCCCTTCCCCGACTCGGAGTCTCGTTGACAGGGCGAAGCAGCCGGTGCGATTGTCCCGCCCGGAGACTGTCCACAGCCGTGAACGGCCTCGCTGCCCCGCCGGCTCCATCATAGCCCGAGCACCATGACCAGATCGAACTTTTCCGCCCCCCGCACCGTCATTCGCACCGCCCTGCTGGGCAGCGTCCTGCTCGCCGGCCTCGCCGCGACCGGCTGCTCGCCCACCGTCGCCACCCGCGGCAACCTGACGGACCCGCAGCTGGTGGCGGAACTGCAACCGGGCCAGAGCCGGCGCGACGACGTCGCCGCGGTGCTGGGCACGCCGACCTCGGTGGGCACCTTCGATCCGAACGTCTGGTACTATATCGGTCAGAAGACCGAGAAGACCGCCTTCTTCGAGCCGGAAGTGACCGAACGCCGCGTCGTCGTCGCCCATTTCGATGACAACGGCGTCCTGCGCGAGATCAAGACGCTCGACAAGTCGAACGGCCAGGACATCGATCTGGTGGAGCGCACGACCCCGACCGCCGGCCGCGAGATGGGCTTCCTGGAACAGATGATGGGCAACGTCGGCCGCTTCTCCGCCAAGGACACCAAGGGCAAGGGCCCCGGCAGCTGATCGCCTGACCGTAGCCCGGCGTTTCCGTGACCATTCCCCCCGATACCGACACCGACCGGCACGTCATGCGCGCCGCCCTGTCGCTCGCGGCGCGCGGGCTGGGGCGGACCTGGCCAAATCCGGCGGTCGGCTGTGTGCTGGTCCGCGACGGCGCCGTCATCGGCCGCGGCTGGACCCAGCCCGGCGGCCGTCCCCATGCCGAGACGGAGGCGCTTGCCCGAGCGCGCGCCCTGTCCGGCGGAGCGGCCGGCGCCACCGCCTACGTCACGCTGGAACCCTGCAACCATTATGGCAAGACGCCGCCCTGCGCCCTGGCGCTGGTGGAGGCCAAGGTGGCGCGCGTCGTCGTCGCCTGCCAGGACCCCGACCCGCGGGTGGCCGGCGGTGGGCTCGCCCGGTTGCGCGATGCCGGCATCGCGGTCACGACGGGCGTCTGCGAGGCCGAGGCGCTGGCGCTCAACGAGGGCTTCTTCAACCGCATCACGCAAGGCCGTCCGCTGGTCACATGCAAGGTCGCCAGTACGCTGGACGGCCGCATCGCCACCGCCACCGGCGAGTCGCAATGGATCACCGGCCCGACGGCGCGCGCCTGGGGCCATCGGCTGCGTGCCAGCCATGACGCCATCCTGGTCGGCATCGGCACCGCGCTGGCCGACGATCCCGAATTGACCTGCCGCCTACCCGGCCTGGAAGGCCGCAGCCCGGTGCGCGTGGTGGTGGACAGCAGCCTGCGCCTGCCGCCCACGGCCAAGCTCGCCGCCGGAGCCACCCGCATCCCGACCTGGGTCGTCACCGGCCCCACCCCTGATTCCGCCCGGGCCGAGGCTCTGACCGCGCTCGGCGTCGAACCGATCCCGGTCGCCGCCGGCCCCGACGGTCGTGTCGACCCGACCGCCGCGATGGCCGCACTCGCCGGCCGCGGCATCACCCGCGTGCTGGTGGAAGGCGGGGCGTCGATGGCCGGCGCCCTGCTCGGTGCCGGTCTGGTCGACCGGCTGGAATGGTTCCGCGCCGCCTCGCTGATCGGCGGAGACGGGTTGCCGGCGGTCGCCGGCTTCGGAGTCGAGGCTTTGGCCGCCATGGCGCGTTTCGAACGCACCGCCGTCCGCAGCGCCGGTGCCGATCTGGCCGAAAGTTATCGCCGGATCGCCTCCACAGCGTCGGTCTAGCCCACGCAACAGACCGTTGCGCCGCTCGCGGTGTCGCGCCCGCTTCCCCTGGCCGCGAAACCTGCTAAATTCCCCCGCATGTTCACCGGAATCATCACCGATGTCGGGCGCGTCCGGGCCGTGGAGCGGCAGGGCGACACCCGGTTCACCATCGAGACCGCCTTCGACACGGAGACGATCGCGATCGGGGCGTCCATCGCCCACAACGGCGTCTGCCTGACGGTCATCGAAAAGGGACCGGGGGCCTACGTCATCCAGGCGTCTGGGGAAACCCTGTCGAAGACGACGCTCGGCGGCTGGGAGGCCGGCACGCGCGTCAACCTGGAACGTGCGCTGAAGGTCGGCGACGAGCTGGGCGGCCACATCGTGTCCGGCCATGTCGACGGAGTCGGCCGGCTGCTGTCGATCCGTCCCGAGGGCGAATCGCTGCGCCTGACCTTCGAGGCGCCGGCCACCCTCGCCAAATACATCGCGCCCAAGGGCTCAGTCGCCATCGACGGCGTGTCGCTGACCGTCAACGAGGTCGAGGGCAGCCGCTTCGGCGTCAACATCATCCCCCACACCCAGACCGCCACCACCTTCGGCGGGCTGACGGAGGGCGATGCGGTCAATCTCGAAATCGATATGCTGGCGCGCTATGTCGCCCGGCTCGCGGGGCAGGAATGACGTCCGAGTTTCACCACTACCTGTCGACCGCCGAAGAGATCATCGAAGAGGCGCGTCAGGGCAGGATGTTCATCCTGGTCGACGACGAGGACCGGGAGAACGAGGGCGATCTGGTGATCCCCGCCTCCTGCGCCACGCCGGACGCGGTGAACTTCATGGCCAAGCACGGGCGCGGCCTGATCTGCCTGACCATGGACCGGCCGAACATCGAACGGCTGCGCCTGCCGCTGATGGCGCAGCAGAACGCGTCGCGCCACCAGACCGCCTTCACCGTCTCCATCGAGGCGCGCGAAGGCGTGACCACCGGCATCTCAGCCGCCGACCGCGCCCGCACCATCGCCGTCGCCATCGACCCGGCGTCCGGTCCTCACGACCTCGCCACCCCCGGCCACATCTTCCCGCTGCTGGCGCGTGACGGCGGCGTGCTGGTCCGCGCCGGCCATACCGAGGCCTCGGTCGACATCGCCCGGCTGTCCGGCCATTCCTCGTCCGCGGTGATCTGCGAGATCATGAACGACGACGGCACCATGGCCCGCCTGCCGGATCTGGTGCAGTTCGCCCAGTTCCACGGGCTGAAGGTCGGCACCATCGCCGACCTGATCGCCTATCGCCGCCGCACCGAGACCATCGTCGAGCAGGTTCTGGCCGGCACTCTCGACAGCCGCTACGGCGGGCGCTTCCAGTCCTACGTCTACATCAACAAGATCCAGTATGCGGAGCACATCGCGCTGGTCCGCGGCGACATCTCCGGCGACGAGCCGGTGCTGGTGCGCATGCATGCCCAGTCGGTGCTGGACGACGTGCTGGGCGACCGCAATTCCGGCCGCGACAACGACCTGCATGCCTCGATGGAACTGATCGCCAAGGAAGGCCGCGGCGTCGTCGTTCTGCTGCGCGAGCCGAACCCGAACGGCCTGTCGGTCACGCTGAAGGCACGGCTGGAGGGTCAGGCCGGCAGCGTTCCCGAATTGCGCGACTACGGCATCGGCGCGCAGATCCTGCTGGACCTGGGCGTGCGCAAGATGACCCTGATCTCCAACCGCAAGAAGCCGATCATCGGGCTGGAGGGCTACGGCCTGACCGTGGTCGGCCATCGCGCGATCACGCCGGGTGCCGCCGACCCCGGTGAGGACTGAGGACCAGAACGCCGCCGGATGACCGACACGCCCCACATCATGGTCGTGGACGCCCGCGTCCACGAGGACATCGCCGACGAGTTGGCGCGTGGTGCCGTCGCGGAGCTGGACCGCGCCGGCGCCACGCACATCCGCTATGGCGTGCCCGGCTGTCTGGAGCTTCCGGCGGCGATCATGTACGCCATCCGCTCCATGGATTTCTTCACCGCCCGCAAGCGCTTCGACGGCTATGTCGCGCTGGGCTGCGTGATCCGGGGCGAGACGACGCGGTACGACACGATCTGCGCCGAAAGCGCCCGCGGCCTGCAGGATCTGGCCCTGCGCTACAGTCTGGCGGTCGGAAACGGCATCCTGACCGTTGAAAACCGCGAACAGGCCTGGGCGCGTGCCAATGTCGGATCGGTCAATACCGGCGGGCGTGCCGCGCGGGCCTGTCTTGACATGATTGACCTGAAGCGCAAATTCCGCCTCTATCCGCGCTGATCCCGACATCTCCTCTCTTTTAGCGACTGCAGATCATGAGCAACGACGACGCGGGCAGCCCCGTGACACCCGAACGCGCCTCCGGTGAACGGAAGGGCGGCAAGTCCAAGTCCCGCAAGAACAAGACCGGCGGCGGCTCCGCCAAGGCCCGCCGCAAGGCCGCCCGTCTTGCCGCGGCCCAGGCGCTGTACCAGATCGATCTGGCCCAGGCCCCGGTCGAGAATGTCGTCGGCGAATTCGTCGCCCACCGGCTGGGCGAGGAGATCGACGGCGACAAGTTCGTGTCCGGAGATCCGCAGCTGTTCGCCGACATCGTCCGCGGCGCGATCCACCGCCGCGCCGAGGTCGACGGGGTGCTGGGCGCCGCCCTCGACCCGCGCTTCCCGCTCGACCGGCTGGAACTGCTGCTGCGCGCCATCCTGCGTGCCGGCGCGTATGAGATCGCGGTCCATACGGACACCCACCCCCGCATCCTCATCAGCGAGTATGTCGACGTCGCCCGCGCCTTCTTCTCCGGCCGCGAGCCGGCGATGGTGAACGGCGTGCTCGACCATGTCGCCCGCGCACTGCGCGCCGACGACCTCGCCAAGCCCGATCCCGGCCGCAGCGCGGCCGAGGAGTGACATCCGGAAGCCAACCCCTCGGCGAGTTCGGCCGCATCGCCCGCTTCTTCAAGCCGCTGGCCGCCGGGTTTCCCGGCGCCCGCGGCCTGCGGGACGATGCCGCCGTGTTCGGCGTCCCGGACGGACGGGAACTGGTCGTCACCACCGACGCCATGGTCGCCGGGGTGCATTTCTTCCCCGACGATGCGCCGGCCGACATCGCCGCCAAGCTGATGCGCAGCAACCTGTCCGACCTCGCCGCCATGGGGGCGGAGCCGCTGGCCTATACGCTGGTGACCGCCCTGCCCCGCGGCCTCGACGAATCCTGGCTGGAGGGCTTCGCCGCCGGGCTGGGCGAGGACCAGCAGGAGTTCGGAATCGCGCTGGCCGGCGGCGATTCGGTCTCAACCAGCGGCCCGATCACCCTGTCGGTCACCGCCTTCGGGCTGGTCCCCGCCGGCCGCGCCCTGCCGCGCTGGGGCGGGCAGCCGGGCGACCGCGTCTTCGTCACCGGCAGCATCGGCGATGCCGCGCTCGGGCTCGAAGTCGCCTATGGCCGTCTCGACGTCCCGGATCAGGAGACCCGCGCCCATCTGCTGCGACGCATGCGCCGGCCCGACCCGCGCATGGGCGTCGGGCCGCGGCTGATCGGTCTGGCCAGCGGTGCGATGGACGTGTCGGACGGGCTGGTCGCCGACCTCGGCCATCTCTGCGAGGAATCCGGCTGCGCCGCACTGCTCCACGCCGATGCGGTTCCACTGTCGGAGGCCGCCCGCGGCGCCATCGACGACGATCCGCTGCGGCTGGCGCTGGCCATCACCGGCGGCGACGATTACGAGCTTCTGTTCACCGCCTCGCCGTCGGCCCGCGATGCCCTGGCGGCCCTGTCCGCCGAATGCGGAGTTGCGATCACCGAGATTGGCGAACTCCGCTCCGGCACGCCCGGCGAAGTCGCGGTGCTGGACAGCGCCGGCGCGCCCCTGCCGCTGACCCGGCGCGGCTGGGACCATTTCTGACCGTCCGGTTCCGACGCCCGGCGTTTAAGACAATCGAAAGCATCCGCGGCGCAGGGTTCGGCGGTTCCCCGTTTGCGCAAGGTGTGTTGCCGTGGTCAAGGCTCTGATCGTCCTCGTTCTCGGCATCGTGCTGCTGGGCGGCGCCAGCTTCGGCGGGTGGTTCGTCTATCAGAAATACTTCACCGAACATCCCGACGCGCCGCCGAAGAAAGTGGAACCGCCGCCCAAGCCGCCCACCGCCTTCGTCCGCCTGGCCCCGCTGGTGGTGCCGATGATCGGCCCGACCCGAGTCGAACAGTTCGTGACCGTCGTGGTCGCGGTCGAAGTGCTTCTGGAAAAGCAGCCGATGGTCCAGGCCAACCAGCCGCGCCTGACCGACGCGTTCCTGACCGCGCTTTATGGCGGCATCGCCGACAAATCGATCCTAAACGGGGCTTTGGTCAATATTCCTGCCGTAAAGGCCAAGTTGGTGGAGGCTGCCGGCAAAGTCGTCGGCAAGGACGCGGTCTATGACGTGCTGGTCCAGGCGGTTACGCAGCGCAATCTCTGACCGCTTCCCACAGCACCCGCAATTCGCACCCATTTTGCGGTGCATTATCCCGACACTACCCATAAAGGTCAGGGGTACCCCCGGCCATTTCGCCGCGTCGCGCCGCCCCGTGCGGCGGTTGCAAAGCGGCGGGACCGGGCGCATGCTTTTCCCGATAATACTTGCGCCCGACTTCTCCCCCACTTGCTTACCGTGGTGGGACCAGCCTTTCCGGGGCGCGTCCTTAAAAGCAATCGGGGGATGCGATGGCTCTAGCGTTCATCGTCATCATCGCCGCCGGCCTGCTCGCGCTGGCCTACGGTTTTCGTACCGGGAAAGAAGTCATGGCCGCGTCGCCTGGGTCCGAACGGATGCAGGCCATCGCCGCCGCGGTGCAGGAAGGGGCACGCGCCTATCTGAACCGCCAATACACCACCATCGCCATCGCCGGCATCGTCCTGCTGGTCATCCTCTGGGTGACGCTGGGCTTTCCGGTGGCCTTGGGGTTCCTGATCGGTGCCGTGCTGTCGGGCAGCGCCGGCTATATCGGCATGAACGTCTCGGTCCGCGCCAACGTCCGCACGGCGGAGGCCGCCACCCGCGGGCTGGCACCGGCGCTCGACATCGCCTTCAAGTCGGGGGCGATCACCGGCATGCTGGTGGTCGGGCTGGGGCTGCTGGGCGTCGGCGGCTATTTCGGCCTGCTGACGCTGGTCTACCATGTCGGCGATCCCGTCGAGGTCCGCACCGTGCTGGAGGCGCTGGTGGCGCTCAGCTTCGGTGCCTCGCTGATCTCGATCTTCGCCCGGCTGGGCGGCGGCATCTTCACCAAGGGCGCCGACGTCGGTGCCGATCTCGTCGGCAAGGTGGAAGCCGGCATTCCGGAGGACGATCCGCGCAACCCGGCGGTCATCGCCGACAATGTCGGCGACAATGTCGGCGACTGTGCCGGCATGGCCGCCGATCTGTTCGAGACCTACGCCGTCACCATCGTCGCCACCATGCTGCTGGCGGCGATTTTCTTTTCCGGCGGCGTGTTGCGGATGATGCTGGTTTATCCGCTGCTGATCGGCGCCGTCTGCATCCTGGCCTCGGTCGCCGGCACCTTCGCGGTGAAGCTCGGCCCCGACAACGCCATCATGAAGGCGCTCTACAAGGGATTGGCCGTCGCGGCCGGCATCTCGCTGGTGCTGATCCTGATCGTCACCGCGATCCTCTTCGGCTTCACCCGCGCCATCGCCATGACCGACGGCGTGTCGATCACCGGCTTCAACCTGTTCGTCTCGGCCCTGGTCGGGCTGGGCGTCACCGGCCTGCTGGTCTGGATCACCGAATTCTACACCTCGACATCCTTCCGGCCGGTGCGCAGCGTCGCCAAGGCGTCTGAGACCGGGCACGGCACCAACGTCATCCAGGGTCTCGCCGTGTCGATGGAATCGACCGCCCTGCCCGTGATCGTCATCTGTGCCGGCATCCTGATCGCCCATGGGCAGGCCGGCGTCTTCGGCATCGGCATCGCCGCGACGACGATGCTGGCCCTGGCGGGCATGGTGGTGGCGCTCGACGCCTATGGGCCGGTCACCGACAATGCCGGCGGCATCGCCGAGATGTCCGACATGCCCGCCAACATCCGCGTCACCACCGACGCGCTGGACGCCGTCGGCAACACGACCAAGGCGGTGACCAAGGGCTACGCCATCGGGTCCGCCGGTCTGGCGGCGCTGGTTCTGTTCGCGGCTTACGTCCAGGATCTGGGCCATTACTTCCCGAACATCCCGGTCGAGTTCCGGCTGAACGACCCCTATGTCGTCGTCGGGCTGCTGGTGGGCGGCCTGCTGCCCTATCTGTTCGGCGCCATGGGAATGACCGCCGTGGGCCGTGCCGCCGGGTCGGTGGTTGTCGAGGTGCGGCGCCAGTTCCGCGAGATCCCCGGCATCATGGAGGGCACCGCCAAGCCCGATTACGGCCGCGCGGTGGACATGCTGACCAAGGCGGCGATCAAGGAGATGGTCATCCCCTCGCTGCTGCCGGTGCTGGCCCCGGTGGTCCTCTATGTGGTGATCGCCGCCATCGGCGGGCGGGCGGCCGGCTTCGCCGCGCTGGGCGCCATGCTGCTGGGCACCATCGTCACCGGCATCTTCGTCGCCATCTCGATGACGTCGGGCGGCGGCGCGTGGGACAACGCCAAGAAATTCATCGAGGAGGGCCATCACGGTGGCAAAGGCTCCGACGCCCACAAGGCGGCGGTGACCGGCGATACCGTCGGCGACCCCTACAAGGACACCGCCGGCCCGGCGGTGAACCCGATGATCAAGATCACCAACATCGTGGCGATCCTGCTGCTGGCGATCCTGGCCCAGGTCTGATGCGGATTCGGACAAGGGGTCGGTGCGGGACAGGACAACCGCCTGTCCCGCACCGACATATTTAAAGTCCCGGCGAAGCTTCCGGCGCCAGAGTTTCCACGAACTCGTTGAAGTCGGACGCCTCGCGGAAGTCCTTGTAGACGGAGGCGTAGCGGATATACGCCACCTGATCCATCGTCTGCAGCGCCTCCATGATCTTCTCGCCGATCTGCTTCGACGGGATTTCGCTCTCGCCGGAGGATTCGAGCTGCCGGACCATGCTGTTCACCACCCGGTCGATGCGGTCGCCGTCGATCGGACGCTTGCGCAGCGCGATCCGCATCGACCGCAACAGCTTCTCGCGGTCGAAGGCTTCGCGCTGGCCGTTGCTCTTCACCACCGTCAATTCGCGCAGCTGGACGCGTTCGAAGGTGGTGAAGCGGGCGCTGCAACTGGGACAGAAGCGCCTCCGGCGGATTGCCGAGTTGTCTTCGGTCGGGCGCGAGTCCTTGACCTGGGTGTCCTCGTTTCCGCAGAACGGGCAGCGCATCTGGTGGTTTCCCCGTCGATTACAGGCGATTACAGAGTGGGATAGATCGGGAACTGACGGCACAGGCCGCGCACCCGCTCGCGCATCGCCGCCTCGACCGCCGTGTTGTCGCCGGAGTTGCTGGCGGCCAGACCGTCCAGCGTCTCGACGATCATCTCGCCGACCTGGCGGAACTCGGCGGTGCCGAAGCCGCGGGTGGTCGCCGCCGGGCTGCCCAGGCGGACGCCGGAGGTGATCATCGGCTTCTGCGGGTCGAACGGCACGCCGTTCTTGTTGCAGGTCATGCCGGCATGCTCGAGGCTGGCTTCCGCCGCCTTGCCGGTCAGGTTCTTCGGACGCAGGTCGACCAGCACGATGTGGCTGTCGGTGCCCCCCGACACGATGTCCAGCCCGCCGGCGATCAGCGTCTTGGCCAGCACCTGGGCATTGTCGACCACGGCCTGGGCATAGGTCTTGAACTCCGGACGCAGCGCCTCGGCGAAGGCCACCGCCTTGGCGGCGATGACATGCATCAGCGGGCCGCCCTGCAGGCCGGGGAAGACGGCCGAGTTGATCTTCTTGGCGATGTCTTCCTTGTTGGTCAGCACCATGCCGCCGCGCGGGCCGCGCAGCGTCTTGTGGGTGGTGGTGGTGACCACGTCGGCATAGGGGAACGGGTTCGGATAGACGCCGCCGGCGATCAGGCCGGCATAGTGGGCGATGTCGACCATGAAGATCGCGCCGACCTCGTCCGCGATGGCGCGGAAGCGCTCATAGTCCAGGACGCGCGGATAGGCGGAGCCGCCGGCGATGATCAGCTTCGGCTTGTGCTCGCGGGCCAGCGCCTCGACCTGATCGAAGTCGATCAGGTGGTCGTCCTTGCGCACGCCGTACTGCACTGCCTTGAACCACTTGCCCGACATGTTGGGGGCGGCGCCGTGCGTCAAATGGCCGCCGGCGGCCAGCGACATGCCGAGCACGCAGTCGCCCGGCTGCAGCAGGGCCAGCAGGACCGCCTGGTTGGCCTGTGAGCCGGAGTTCGGCTGCACGTTGGCGAAGTCGCAGCCGAACAGCTTGCAGGCGCGCTCGATGGCGAGGTTTTCCGCCACGTCGACGAATTCGCAGCCGCCGTAGTAACGCTTGCCCGGATAACCCTCGGCATACTTGTTGGTCAGGACCGAACCCTGCGCCTCCAGCACCGCCTGGGAGACGATGTTCTCGGACGCGATCAGCTCGATCTGTTCCTGCTGGCGGACCAACTCGTCGCGGACCGCGCGGGCCAGTTCGGGATCGGTCTCGGCAAGCGAGGCGGCGAAGAAGCGGCCGATCTCTGCGGTGTTGCTGCTGGTCATGGCGGGAGGTTCCTCATCGAAGGGACGTCAAGCGGGACGGACACAGGGGCCGCCCGCTTTTGTCAGGTCTCCGGGCCCTGTCGCGTCCCGGTTGCGGGCCTTCGCGGCCAAATGATGGGCCAGGAAAAGCGGCGCGGAAACGCGCTCAGCCCATCTTGGCGATGCGGCGGCTGTGGCGCTCGCCGCCTTCGAAATCGGTCTTCAGGAACACCTCGACGCAATCCTTGGCGATCTCCGGCCCGACGATGCGGGCGCCCAGCGCGATCACGTTGGCGTCGTTGTGCTCGCGCGACAGGCGCGCGGTGGTCACGTCATGCACCAGGGCGGCACGGATGCCGGGATGGCGGTTGGCGGCGATGCTGATGCCGATGCCGCTGCCGCAGACCAGCACGCCGCGCTGCGCCCGGCCGTCGGTGACGGCGGCGGCCAGCGCCGCGGCGAAGTCCGGGTAATCGACCGAGGCCGGACCGTCGGTACCGAGATCGAGGACGGTGTAGCCGGCGCCTTCAAGCTGCCCTGCGATCTGAGCCTTCAGCTCATAGCCGGCGTGATCGGAAGCGAGTGCCACGGTGCGGACGGTCATGACGGCGGAAACTCCGGTGCGGACGGTAACGGATGCATAGGCCGCGAAAGGGCCGGCGCTGCGGCCTTCAATGCGGCAAAAGACGCCCGCACCCTACCAGATGTCGGTGCCAACCGCCACAGCCACACCATGACGTGGATGCATAGCTAAACCCAGCGCCGCCCCGCGACAGGCGGTTCCCGGCATCCGATCCGCCGCGGCGCAGCCGATACGGTGGCGCGCCCCTACCACCGCGAAAGTTCGGCCTCTGTTTTCACCTCTTCGTTGCCGAAAGCCGAAACAAGGGAGATAGCCGATTCGATATATGAGGGGGAAATCCACCAATTGCGGCAACGGAGTCGGGGGAAAATCGCAAGCCCGCGCCTACTAGACGCCCCTTAAAGCTGCGGCACAGCCACAACCGTGCAACGATTTTCAGCGAAGGCTGATTTACGCGGTGTTCCTTTGTTCTGGCCGACAAGAGCAACTAATTTGATGCTTGCCGAAATTATATTGACACCCAAATCACGGTATGCAACTTGGTTCCTACGGACAAATGAAAAACCAGGACACAGTGCAATGAGCGACCAGCTTCGCGCCGATGTACCGGACAATGCGCTGCTGCGGATGACCGCCGACATCGTATCGGCGTATGTCAGCAAGAACGTGTTGCCTGCTCAGCAAATCCCCGACGTGATCAATACGGTCTACTCGTCGCTGACCGGCTTGAATGGTCAGCCTCGTGAGGTCGCGGCGGAACCGCTGAAGCCGGCCGTTCCGATTCGCAAGTCGGTGACTCCCGAATACATCGTCTGCCTGGAAGACGGGAAGAAGTTGAAGATGCTGAAGCGGCACCTTCGCTCGACCTACAACATGTCGCCGGACGAGTATCGCGCACGCTGGGGACTTCCGCCCGACTATCCGATGGTCGCGCCGAATTATGCGGCGCAGCGTTCGGAATTCGCCAAGCGCATCGGCCTGGGCCGCAGTTCAGGCCGCCAGACCCGCCGCAAGGCCGGTTGATCGAGTAAAGTCCGTATGCAACGCGGGCCGATCCAGCCTGGAGTCGGCCCGTGTGCGTGTCCGGTCGATGGCAAACCCATCCGATTGGTTGAAGCTGCGAATCGGTCGCGACTCCGGAGCCGCAAGCGTCAGTTGGCGCACCCCTTGCGGCCCGACAGGCGGCAGTTGAAACGGTCGACATTTCGACTCAATTCGCGTCCGGTCGACACATTTTCTTCGTTCAGGCAGGTCAGGTAGCTCATCGACTTGTCGACGTAGTCCTTCACCTCGCCCTGACAGGACGACATCTTGTCGGCGCTGAGGAAGGTCGCCTGATCGTCCATGCATTGCGGCACGCCCGGCTTCAGGCACCCCGCAGCCGGCGTCGTCGGCTGCGGGGCGGTCGAGGGCACCCCACCGGCTGGCGAGCCGGCAGCGGAGCCGGCTGCACCGGGAGACGGCTGGCGGCCGCCATGGTCCTGTGCGTTATGGCCCGGCTTCTGCGCCGGTTGGGAGGAGGCGGCCAGTGCGGCCTGCGGGGCCGTCAGAAGCGGCAGGACGGCAACCAGGGCGGTTGCCGTCAGAGCCGCCGACATCAGCGACACGCGCAGGAAAGCCGTCACGCCCGGCACACCGGAACCCACCGCCCAAAAACCCAACATGGCCTCGATCCTCTGGCGTTTCGTTTCTCTGTCCTCGGGCCGGCACGGAAAAGGACCGGCCGGCATCCCGCTTAACCGGCGGAACGGCACAGGAAAAGGGGCTTTTCTTATGCGCCATTCGTTCAGAGATGCGCGGTTCTACAAGCGTTACACCCCCTGCGCCAGTGTCAACGGGCAGGCATAGGTCTACTGTCGGGGTCGAGCGGTTCGCTCTACGACCGGCGGGCCGGCCCAGTGCCGGGACCGTCGGCGGAGGCATGCCGGCGCTCACCATCAGCAAAAGCCAGACTCAGAACCGCGCCGCCCGGCCCCGTCCGGCGGCGCGTTTTCTTTGCGCACGCTGCGGCGGGACTCAGCCCCGCGGCAGCCGGGCGGGAGCAGTGCCGAGGGATCAGTAGAGCCCTCCGCTCCCCTTCGGTCCCGGCTTGGCCGGTGCGGCAGGCCCAACGCGCTTGTTCTGCACGAAGCGCAGCTTGTTGATCGCCGTCCGCTTCAGCAGCTCCTGGCTGCCGGTTGCCGGCCCGGCCACCGTCACCTCGACACCGGTCTTCGCATCGATGGCGGTTACCCGCAGATAGCTGCCCACCCGCTGGAACTCGAACAGCACATCACCATCGGCCATGCTCAACCCCCTCCCCTGCCCGGTTCCACACTGTCCGGCCCTCCTCACCCTAAGGCCAGTCCCCCTTCGAGACCGCAACACCCGGCGGCCATGGCTGTTTTCCACCCAGCCATTCGGCGCGCAGGAGCCAAGCTCCGCCAACCCCCACTGCGAGGAAGGACCACCAAAATGGCCGCCAAGACGATGCAGGATCTGCTGATCGAGGATCTTCGCGACATTTACCACGCCGAGAAGCAGATCGCGAAGGCCCTGCCGAAGATGGCCAAGGCCGCCAGTTCCGATCAACTGCGCCAGGCGTTCGAAACCCATCTGGAACAGACCCACGGCCAGATCGAGCGGCTCCAGCAGGTGTTCGAGGAACTGGACACCCGCCCGCGCGGCAAGCATTGCGACGCGATGGAAGGGCTGATCAGCGAGGCCCAGGAAATCCTGGAGATGGGTCTGGCGCCCGAGGTGCAGGACGCCGCCCTGATCGCCGCCGCCCAGAAGGTGGAACATTACGAGATCGCCAGCTACGGCACGCTGCATGCCTTCGCCACAGCCTGCGGCCTCGACAAGGTCGCCCAATTGCTGGACGAGACCCTGCAGGAGGAAAAGGACACCGACACGCTGCTGAACAAGCTGGCGATCGGCGACATCAACAAGAAGGCGATGGCGGCAAGCGGCAGGAAGGCCGCCTGATCCCATAATCCCTCAAGTCTTCCGTGACCAATCGGTCCCGGCCCCGCGTAAGGGCCGGACCCCGGTTGCAAGCGCCGCGTCGGACCGATAGCATCCCCGCTGTCCGGTCCTTCGCGGTGTTCTGTCATGCGTCGCCTTTTGTGTGCCTTCGGCCTTGCCCTGTTCCTGACGCTGCCGTCGGCGCCATCGGCCGTTGCGAACGAGGGGGCGCCGGGCGCTTTGCCGCCGTCGGTGCGGATCAAGCCGCTGATGGTCCCGGTGGTGAATGCCGGACGGATCGAGAAATACACCCAGGTCGAAGTGAACCTGGAGATCGGCAACGCCCTGAAGCTGGGCGAGGTGCAGCTCAGCATCCCGCGCCTGCACGACGCCATCCTGACCGCCATCTACAAGGGCGTGGACGAGGGCTGGATCGTCCGTGGCAACATCGCGAACGTCCCCGCCCTGCGCCGCCGCATCGACGAATCGGTGATCGCCATGTTCGGAAAGGACGTGGTCAGCCGAATCCTCATCACGCCCATCGCGCGGCAGTCGTCGCTGCAATAGACTGCTCCCCGGAAAGCTCCGCGGTTCAAGGCCCCATGTTGGTAAGGATCAACTTCCATGCCCCTCGTTTATGTCGCGCGCAGCGCCGCCCTGACCAAATGGGCGTCCGACGTCGGGCAGGGAAAGCACATCTACAAGCTGGGCATCGCGGAGGATGAGGCTGCGGTCAAGGCGGCGGTCGCCGCCGGCTGGGGTGGCGAATCCGACTGGAAGCTGGTCCAGACCAAGCCGGTCGAGGAGCTGGACGAGGATGCCGCGCTGGCCCGGCTCGGCCGGCGCGAGAAGATCATCGACCCCACCTATTACCCGCGGCTGAAAGGGGCGGCGGGTGTATACCGCATCACCCTGACCAATGTGCAGAACAGCCTGCTGGTCGCCAAGGCGATGACCGCCGACGAGCCGCTGACCGAAATCAAGGTGAAGCCCAAGGACATCGCCGACTACATGATCCGCAACGCGATTGCCTGAGCGTTCTGTGAAGACCTCCCCGCCGCCCATCCGCCGCGTCGCGTTCGATGCCCTGACGCTGCGCGACCTGCACGACATGCTGGCCCTGCGCAGCCGTGTGTTCGTGGTCGAGCAGGCCTCTCCCTACCCGGACATCGATGGCCGCGATCCCGGGTCGCTTCACCTCATCGCGGTGGACGAAACGGGCGCCATCGTCGGCTGCGCCCGCTGCCTCGGCCCTGACGACGATGGCCCGGATGGCGGAAATCCGGAAGCGACGGTCTCTTTCGGCCGTCTGGCGGTCGATCCGTCGCAACGCTCCACCGGGCTGGGGCGGGCTTTGGTGGCGGAATCGCTGAGGGTGCTGGCGGAACGCTGGCCCGACCGCGACGTCGTGATCGGCGCGCAGCAGCATCTCGAGCGCTTCTACGGCAGCTTCGGCTTCGTCCGGGACACCGATCCCTATGACGATTTCGGCATTCCCCATATCGACATGCGGCTGCGGCGCTGACGCCCCTTTTGCCGGCCGCCCGCCCCTGACGTCGCGTACCCTCAAACATCATCCCTGCGCCGCCACTGCGCCGATGCGACACATAGCCTCACGCATACGGTAGTATTGCCTCCCCGGAAAGACAACGGATCGTTGTTAACCCTTTGTTTTCCGCTCAGGCATAAGCCTTACGTAACAGTCCGATGATTTCGTCATACGTAAAATTTTCGATGATCGAAATCGAAATCGATGACGTATCAGTGTTCGCATTCGAACGGGCCAAAGCATCACCCTTTCGTATGCAACTCCAAAGGCGAGGCGACTGTCCCCGCGAATCAAAGGCCTGTCCGGTTACATGAGGGGCAAGACGATGTCCTGGTTCACCAATCTCCGCATCGGCGGGAAGCTGTTGACGGCATTTGCTGGATTGATCGTCATCATTGGCGCAATCAGCATTGCTAACTATTCGACCCTTTCCTCGATCCAGTCCTCCATCGGCTGGACAATCCACACCTATCGCGTGATCCAGACCACCGATGCGGCACTCACGGCGATGGTCGATCAGGAAACCGGTCTGCGCGGCTATCTGGTCAGTGGCGATCAGGCCTTCCTCGAGCCTTACCGCTCCGGCGCGCAGGCATTCGACCGCGCGCTGGCGGAGGTGAAGTCGCTGACCGCCGACAACCCGCAGCAGCAGGCCCGGCTGGAGGAGTTGAGCCGGCATGCCGCCACTTGGCGCGAGACGGTGGCGGACAGGGAAATCGCCCTGATGTCCAAGGCCGAGACGCGTGAGGAAGCCCGCGCGATGGAGACGAAGGCGCTGGGCAAGGCGTCGATGGACGGCATCCGCGCCCTGGTCCGGCAGATCGAGGATGCCGAGCGTGCCCTGCTGACCGTGCGCGATACGGAACAGAAGACGGCCTTCTCCTCCGGCTACGTCACCGCCGTCGCCGGCGCCCTCGTCTCCCTTCTGGTCGCCGTGGCCGCCGGCCTGGTGCTGCGCGGGTCGATCGCCACGCCCATCGTCGCCATGACCGCCGCCATGGGCCGGCTGGCCGGCGGCGACCGCGCCGTCGAGGTGCCCGGCGTCGGCCGCAGGGACGAGGTCGGCGCCATGGCCGAGGCGGTGGATGTCTTCAAGCGCAACGCCATCGAAGCCGACCGCCTCTCCGCCGCCCAGCGCGCCGAGGAGGAAGCCAAGGCCCGCCGCGCCGCCCGGCTGGAGGAGTTGATGCGCGCCTTCGAGGGCAACGTCACCGCGGTGGTGCAGAGCCTGTCGGGTGCCGCGACCCAGATGCAGCAGTCGGCCGGTGCGCTGACCAGCACCGCCGACGAGACCAACCGCCAGAGCACCACGGTGGCGTCGGCCGCCGAGCAGGCTTCCGCCAACGTCCAGACCGTCGCCGCCGCCGCAGAGGAACTGTCCTCCTCCATCGCCGAGATCGGCCGTCAGGTCGCCCAGTCGACCCGCGTCGCCGAACAGGCGGTCAGCGGCGCCAACCGTGCCAACGGCGTGGTGTCCGGCCTCGCCGAAGGGGCCCAGAAGATCGGCGAGGTGGTGGATCTCATCAACAACATCGCGGCGCAGACCAATCTGCTGGCGCTCAACGCCACCATCGAGGCCGCCCGCGCCGGCGAGGCGGGAAAGGGCTTCGCCGTGGTCGCGAGCGAGGTGAAGAGCCTCGCCAACCAGACCGCCAAGGCGACCGAGGACATCACCGGCCAGATCGCCACCATCCAGGGCGCGACGCGCGAGGCGGTGTCCGCCATCGACGAGATCGGCCGCATCATCACCGAGATCAGCCAGATCTCCGCGACCATCGCCTCGGCGGTGGAACAGCAAAGTGCCGCGACCCAGGAAATCAGCCGCAATGTCCAGGAGGCGGCCCAGGGCACGCAGCAGGTGACCAGCAACATCGTCGGCGTCACCCGCGCCGCCGGCGACACCGGCCGCGCTGCCGGCGAAGTCCGCAGCGTCGCCGACCACCTGACCACCGAGTCCACCCGACTGCGCCGGGAGGTGGAAAGCTTCCTCGATGGGGTGAAGGCGGCATGATGAAGCGGGGGGCGACGCGGCGCCCCCCTGCCCCAGTCCTCAGTGCGACAGCAGCAGCGGCACCGGGCAGGTGCGCAGGACATGCCGCGTCCCGCTGCCGCGGTGCAGGAACGGGAAGCCGTAATGGCCGTGGGCGCCCATCACCAGCAGATCGGCACCGGTGTCCATGGCGCGGGCCAGCAGCGCGTCCATCGCGCCGATGTCGGTCACGGTGAAATGGGTCTGCTCGGCCGTCACGCCGTGGAAGGCAAGATGGTCGAGCACGCCGACCCGCGGCGTCTCCGGCGCAGAGGAGGAGGCCTGGGTCAGCACGGTGATGACCGTCACCTCCTTGGCCTGCTCCAGCATCGGCATGGCGTCGGACAGGGCACGGGCGGCCTCGCGCTCGGCGTTCCAGGCGACGGCCACACGCTGGCCGATGGCGGCGAAGCGGCCGGCATAGGGGATGACCAGCACCGGGCGGCCGGAATTCAGCACCACCTGCTCGTTCAACTCCTCCGGCGCCGCCTGCGGTCCGGCCTCGCGGTCATACTGGCCCAGCACCGTCAGGTCGGCGAAGCGCGACCAGATGATGACCTCGCGGATGACGTGGTTGTATTCTCCATGGGTCAGGCCGTGCCAATGACCCTGCAACCCGGACGCGGCGAGCTTCTCCTTGAACAGCGCCTCGCTGCGGGCCGCGGCCTCGCCCAGATGGTCGCTGGACCGGCGGGCGATCACGCTGGTGGCGTTGCGGTCGCCCTGAGCGAACAGGCCGCGCAGGAAGGCGCCATGACGCTGGGCCAGCGCAATGGCGGCATCGAGACGCGCCTCGACATGCGGGCTGCTGTCGAGATGGACGAGGATATGCTTGTAGGTCATGCGGACCCTCCCGGTATGAAATGCGAAGTCTTATGACGTCTGCGGTTCTCCGCCGGGTCGGCCGGTGCGGCCAATCGGCAGAGCCGGCGGATTGTTTCATATGCATCATGTTCAGCCGGGCGGCGTTCGTCCAGCAGCGTTCTGCCGGCCTGCGGCGAGAGGTCGCAAGGGGGCGAACCGGCCGTCCGAAAACCGAGCCGGGAACCGGTCAGGCGTCGCGGAACCGTCCATAGGTGTAATGAGCTGCGCACGCTCCCTCGGCCGACACCATGCAGGAGCCCATGGGGTTTTCCGGGGTGCAGACGGTGTCGAACAGCTTGCAGTCGACCGGCCGCTTCACCCCACGCAGGATGGCGCCGCAATCGCAGCCCTTGTGGTCGGGAACGCTGGCCCCGGCGATGGGAAAGCGCCGCTCGGCATCGAAGGCGGCATAGGCGTCGCGCAGCTTCAGCCCGCTGTGCGGAATGCTGCCCAGCCCGCGCCATTCGAAGGAGGGGCGTGTTTCGAAAACCTCCAGAACCAGCGCCTGGGCCTTGCGGTTGCCGTCGGCGGTGACGGCGCGGGTGAACTGGTTCTCGACCTCCGCCCGCCCCTCGTTGATCTGGCGGACCAGCATCAGCATGGATTGCAGCACGTCCAGCGGCTCGAAGCCGGAGATCACCACCGGCTTGCCATGCTCCGCCGCGGCCGGGGCATAGGCCTCCGACCCGATGACGACCGAGACATGGGCCGGCCCGACGAACCCGTCGAGCGACAACCCCTCATCGGCCCCGGCCAGAATGCCCTGGATGGCCGACGGGGTGAGCACATGGTTGCAGAAGACGGAGAAGTTGGTCAGCCCCTGCGCCGCGGCGGCACGGACGGCCAGCGCGGTGGGCGGGGTCGTCGTCTCGAAGCCGATGGCGAGGAACACCACCTGGCGGTCCGGATTTTCGACGGCGATGCGCACCGCGGCATCGGCCGACACCACCATCCGCACGTCGGCGCCCTGCGCCTTGGCCTTCAGCAGGCTGAGCCGTCCCGATCCCGGCACGCGCATCACGTCGCCATAGGTGCACAGCGTCACCTCGGGCCGGCGGGCGAGTGCGATGGCGTCGTCGATCCGTCCGACCGGCAGGACGCAGACCGGGCAGCCCGGCCCGTGGATCATCCGCACATTGCCGGGCAGCAGGTCGGGAATGCCGTACCGGGAGATGGCGTGGGTGTGGCCGCCGCAGAACTCCATCAGGTGATAGGAGCGGTCGGCCCGCACCTCCCGCGCGATGGCGGCGGCGACGTTGCGGGCCAGAACCGGATCGCGGAACTCATCGACGTATTTCATGGTCGCTCCCTCTGCCCCGCCATTTCACCCGCAAGGCCGATCGTATGCGTTGATACGGATCAAGAGGGAAGCCCGGGAAAGAGTCTCGCCCAGACCTTGACCATTCACACCTTATAGGCCAGCCGCAGCCCGCCCCAATGGCGTCCGCGCACGGTGACGGGGGCGGAGACATCCTTCATCAGCGCGAACTTCCCGCCGCCCATGTCGCGCCGGTAGGTCTGGAGCAGAAAGGGCTTGGTGCTGCGGCCGGCGGCCAGCCCGACACGGTCGTTGAAGATGCGGCGATTGCGGCAGTTGGCGGCATTCCAGACCGGGTCGCGGCCCTGGGGCTGGCTGAACTGCCGGTTGTGGGTCGGCAGATAGCCGTTCTCGTCCACCGCCACGCAGAAGACGATGCGGTTGTTGGCGGACAGCACCGGCTCCTGGATGCCGGGCAGCACACGGTCGCACAGCTGGGTGTAGCGGGTCGTCACCTGCTGCGGGTCCGATCCGGCAACCGGCTGGTACTGGCGGTCGAACAGGTCGGTTTCGCTGATGTCGCCACGGGCCAGCGCATCCTCGAAGGCGGCTGACACTTTCGCGGCGGCATCCTTCACCGCGGCGATGAAGGGGGTGTCGACCGTCTCGATGTTCAGTTCGGCAGTGACGCCGATCAGCCGCTCGCTCATCCCGACCAGGCTGTTCACCCGGTCGCGCGCCTGGGCCAGATTCTCGCTGGACAGCTTCACGCCAACCGCCAGATCGGCGATCTCGCGCTCCAGCTCGCCGCAATTGCCGCCGATCTCGGCCGAGGCCGCATCGATCTTGTCGGTCTCGCCGTTCAGTTCGCGCATGGCGCGGCCGACCGTCTCGATCACCGTGCCGATGGCGGTGGTCCCCTCGCTGACCGCGCGGGCCTTGGCGGCGCTGGCGGCGCTCTCCGCCATCAGGCGCTGGGCCTGCTCGTTCAGGGATTTCAGCGTCGCGTCGATCTCCGTCGTCGCCTCGCTGGTCTTGGTGGACAGCGACTTCACCTCGTTCGCCACCACGGCGAAGCCGCGACCGGCGTCGCCGGCGCGCGCCGCCTCGATGGTGGCGTTCAGCGCCAGCAGGTTGGTCTGCTTGGCGATGGTGAAGATCTCCTTGGCGACCTTGCCGACGCGGTCCAGCGCGTCGCGCAGGCCGGCGATCTGCCCCTCGATCCCCGTCACCGACGATACCAGGGAATGGATATCGGACAGGGATTTCTGTACGCGGTCGTGGGAACTGTCGACCTCCTGCCGCGCCTGTTCGGTGACCGAGCGCGCGATGGCGGATGCCTGGGAAATCCGTTCCGTGCTGCGCGACATCTTGGCGCCGGTGTCGCGCAGTTGGGCGAACACCTCCGACTGGTGGGTGACGCGGGCGTTCACATCCTCGATATGGCCGGCGATATCCGCGATCTCGATGCCGAGGTTGCCAGCCTCCTCCGCGATGTCCGCGATCAGATGCGGACGAAGCCCAAAGCCACCATCCATCATGTCCACCATTTTTGCTGTTTTATAACTGAGCGCTTTCTCCCGGGAACGATTATTGCGCTTTTGATACAGATTCGCAACGAACGGGGTGACCGAGTCGATCCCGGCCCCCCTGTCCTTTGGTAGGATACCTTAAGGAGAAGCGCGCCCAGCGATTGTGCAACCGCCTCGGCTGGACGCGAAATGCGGGATATCCCGCAATACGGATCCGTATTACGGACCGTGTGCAGTGACTTTCCGCTGTCAGCCGGCGATCCGGTGGTCCAAACGCTCGTCGACCAGCCCCGCAGGCTCCTGGTGGACCAGCACCTCGGCGTTGGCGAAGGCGTCGCGCAGCCGCGTCTCGACCCGGTCGGCGATCTCGTGCGCGGCGGTCAGGGTCAGTCCGCCGTCCAGCTCCAGATGCAACTCGATGAAGCAGCCGGTGCCGGCATTGCGCGTGCGCAGATCGTGCAGGCCGCGCACCCCCGGCTCGGCCAGCGCCAGCTCGGCAATGCGGCCGCGCTCCTCTTCCGCCAGTTCGCGGTCCATCAGCACGTCCAGCGCGTCGCGCGCCACGCCGCGGGCGCCGTTCAGCAGGAACAGGGCGATGCCGATGCCGAACAGCGGATCGACCACGGTCAGCCCGGTCGCCTCGGTCAGCAGGATGGCGACGATGACCGCCCCGTTCATCAGCAGATCGCCGGAGTAATGCAGCCGGTCCGCCCCGATGGCGACGGAGCCGGTCGCGGTCTGCACCCGGCGCTGGAAGGTGATCAGCCCCGCGGTCAGCAGGATCGACAGCAGCATCACCGCGATGCCCATCGTCCCCTCGGCGATCGGCTCCGGCCGGACCAGCCGCCGCACCGCCTCGATGCTCAGCAGGACGGCGGAGCCGCCGATGAAGGCGGCCTGGGCAAGCGCCGCCAGCGCCTCCGCCTTGCCATGGCCGAAGCGGTGGTTTGCGTCGGCCGGGCGGAGGGCATGGCGAACCCCCAGCAGCGTCACCACCGAGGCCATCAGGTCGGTGCAGGAATCGATCAGCGACGACAGGATGCTGACCGACTCGGTCAGCAAATAGGCGCCCAGCTTCGCCGCGATCAGGGTCGAGGCCACCGAGACGCTGGCATAGGTGGCGTAGCGGCGCAGGCGGTCCGCCGATGCCGCGTTATCCGCATTGTCGCTCACTGGCTCCCCCACTCCGCAAAGCCGGCCGGCGCGCGACCGTAGCGACCCATCCTTACAGGTCGCTTACGGCCCGCACCGGTCTGACGTTCCCCTTTACGGGAACAGATGCTCGGTCGTCCAACCCGGCGCATCGGCGCCTGTTCCCTCCGCCCGCTGGAACACCAGCCGGTCGTGCAGGCGGAACGGACGGTCGCGCCAGAACTCGATGCGCGACGGCAGGACGCGGAAGCCGGTCCAGTGCGGCGGCCGCGGCACCGTGCCGATGGCATATTTGGCGGCGAACTGCGCGACACGCTTCTCCAGCTCCCACCGCCCCTCCAGCGGACGCGACTGCAGGGATGCCCAGGCGCCGATCCGGCTTTCGCGCGGACGGCTTTCGAAATAGGCGTCGGCCTCGGCATCGGTGACGATCTCCACCGCCCCCTCGACCCGCACCTGACGGCGCAGGCTCTTCCAGTGGAAGCACAGGGCGGCGTTCCGATTCGCCAGCAGCTGCGTGCCCTTGCGGCTCTCGGTGTTGGTGTAGAAAACGAAGCCGCGCGGATCGATCCCCTTCAACAGCACCATCCGCACCGAGGGAATGCCGTTGGCGTCCGCGGTGGCCAGCGCCATCGCGTTGGGATCGTTGGGCTCGCTCTGCTCCGCCTCCTTCATCCAGTCGGCGAAGAGATCGTAGGGGGAGCGGGGGTCGCGGTCGTTGCTGTCCGTCATTCCTGGGTCCTGTCTCGATGGGTCCGGCACCTCCGGGCGGGCGGTCGCGCGGCCGGTGCGGGAGCGGGCTTTTGTGCAAAAGCGAAAGGGTCACAGCCTCATCACAATTCACAGCAAGCATAGGGTCGCTTATATCACTGTCCACCGCGAAGCCACCGATTGGGTGCCGCGGCAACCAAACCTTTTCGAGGCGCAAGGATGTTCGTGAAGAAAGTCGTTCCGGCCGTGATCGTCGTGGGCCTGCTGGCCGGGTGCCAGACGGGCGGTCAGAAGGAAACGGTCGGCACGGTCGGCGGCGCGGTCGCCGGCGGCCTGATCGGTTCGCAGATCGGCGGCGGAACGGGCAAGCTGGTGGCGACCGGCGTCGGCACGCTGCTGGGCGCCTTCATCGGCAAGGAGATCGGCGGTTCGCTCGACAAGGCCGATGCCGGCTATGCCGAGACCGCTGCCCGTCAGGCCTATGCCGCTCCGGTCGGCGACCGCATCAACTGGAACAACCCGCAGTCGGGCAATTCCGGTACCATCGTGACCACCCGCGACGGCTACAGCAACACCGGCACCTATTGCCGCGAATTCCAGCAGACCATCGTGGTCAAGGGGCGGACGGAGCAGGCCTACGGAACCGCTTGCAAACAGGCCGACGGTACGTGGAAGATCATCGGCAACTCGTAACACCGCCGACCCGCAACCTTTGAGCCCCCCTGGGGCGGGAAATCTCTGCCCGTGGCTACGCGCGATCCCTACAGCGTTCTCGGCGTCAGCCGGTCCGCCAGTGCCGACGACATCAAGAAGGCATACCGCAAGCTCGCCAAGCAGCATCACCCGGACCTGAAGCCGGGCGACGCCGCCAACGAGGAGCGGTTCAAGGAAATCTCGGCCGCCTACACGCTGCTGTCGGATGCCGAGAAGCGCGCCCGCTACGACCGCGGCGAGATCGACCCGTCGGGGCAGGAACGGCACGCGGGCTTCGGCTCGCGTGGCCGGACCGCCGGCAGCCGCGGCCGGGCCTACAGCAGCACCGCGGACGACAGCTTCTTCGGAGGCGGCGACGACTGGTTCTCCGACCTGTTCGGCGGCGGCCGGCGCCGCCCCGGCGGGCCGGGTGCCGGAGCGGGCGCCGGGGCCGGCGCGGGCGGGTCCGCCGGGCCGAAGGTGCGGGGCAGCGACATCTCCTATTCCGTCACCGTCCCCTTCGTGGAGGCGGCGAACGGGTCCAAGCGCCGCATCAACCTGTCCAACGGCAAGAGCATCGACGTCGCCATCCCGGCCGGAACGGAGAACGAGACGAAGCTGCGGCTGAAGGGCCAGGGACTGCCCGGGATGGGCGGCATGCCCAACGGCGACGCCATCGTCGAGGTGCATGTCGAATCCCACCCCTTCTTCACCCGGCAGGACGGCGACATCCATGTCGAGGTGCCGATCACCCTGAACGAGGCGGTTCTGGGTGCGACCGTCAACGTCCCGACGATCAGCGGCAAGGTCGCGGTGAAGGTGCCGCCGGGCGCCAACACCGGCTCGGTCCTGCGGCTGCGCGGCAAGGGCGTGGTCAATCAGGCCACCAAGCAGCCGGGCGACCAGTATGTGAAGCTGAAGGTCGTCCTGCCCGACCCGCCCGACGGCGAGCTGGTCAAGTTCGTCGAGGAATGGGCGAAGACCCGCAGCTACGATGTCCGCAAGAAGGCCGGGCTGGAGTAACCGCTGCCCGGCTGGCTCCTTCTTCTCGTCCGGAGCGTGACCGCGGGCGACGCGACGGAGAAGCTCTTCGGCCCGCCGCCCGCTCCCTACTTCTTCACCGCCCGCAGCGGCACCGGCCCGGCGCTTCCCTGGCCCGTTCCCTGCCCTGCCGGCTGCCCTTCCGGCGGCGGATCGTCGTTCAGCAGGGTCTTCAGCGGCACGTTCAGCAGATCGCTCTGCCGCGCCTCGGCGGCGTCCAGCAGGCGGGCTGCGCGCTCCTGCCAGGGCAGTTCCAACCCGCCCAGCCCGTGGACGGAACCGCGCATGCCGATGCCCAGCGCCTTCATCAGCTCCAGCAGGGTCGCCTCGCCCATGTCGCGGGTGACCACCCAGGCGTCGCGGGTGGTGTGGGCCACCCAATGGGCATCGCGCAGCTGCTCCAGGATGCCGTCGATCAGCAGCGTGCCCACCGGCACCCGGCCGACCAGCGTGCGGCGGCGCATGCCGACGCCGAGCCGGCTCGCCTCCATCAGTTCGTGCAGGACGGCCAGCGCCAGCGCCAGCCGCTGGGCCGGCAGCAGCCCCTCCATGCCGCCGCGGGTAACCTTGCCCGCCCGCCATTCCGGCAGCGACGCGGCGACAACCGCGCCGAACAGCACCGTCGACCAGGCGATGTAGAGCCAGAACAGGAAGATCGGCACCACCGACAGGGCGCCGTAGATGGTCTGGTAGGCCGGGTATTCCCGCATGTACCAGCCGAAGATCGCCTTCGACCCTTCCAGCAGGATCGAACCGATGGCCCCGCCGCACAGTGCGTCGAGCCAGAACACATCCCGATTCGGAATGATCAGATAGAGCAGCGAGCAGCCGACCAGCTGCAAGGCGAAGGGCAGGAGCATGCCGATCCCCGCCAGCGGATGGACGACACCCTCCAGATGCGCCACCTCCAGCGCGGTCCACAGCGTGCTGGACAAGGACAGGCTGGCGCCGGCGAACAGCGGGGTCAGCGACACCACCGCCCAGAAGGACAGGATGCGCGTCACATAGGAGCGCGGCTCGCGCACGCGCCAGACCGTGGCGAAGGAGCCTTCGATGGTCCAGATCAGCAGCACCGCCGACACCGCCAGCCCGATCACGCCGAAGATCGGCATCTGCCCGGCATTCGCCATGAAGCGGCCGAGATATTCCAGGATGGCGTCGCCGATCTCCGGCACCAGATTCTTGACCAGCGCGGTCTGGATCCGCAGCTGCAAGGCGCTGAAGGCCGGGAAAGCCGAGAAGATCGCGAAGCCGATGGTCATCATCGGCACGATGGCCAGCAGCGAGGTGTAGGTCAGCGCCGCCGCGGTCTGGAAGCAGTTGTCGTTGTAGAAGCGCAGCATGGAATGGCCGAAGAAGCCGCCAAGCTCCCGCATGCCGGTCAGGATGCGGCTGTGCTCGTCCTCTTCGCGGCCTGGAGTGTCCTTAGGGAGAGACATGCGGCGCCTCCTGCGGCAAGACCGCCCGCGTCGGTTTGACCGTCGGGCGCTTTCGTGTAGGATGCGCCCCACTTTTCGCGGCTGGAGCCGCAGCACATCCGTCGTTCACGAGGTTCCGATGTCCAATCCGATGCCGCTCATGGCCGGCAAGCGTGGCCTGATCATGGGCGTGGCCAACGATCGTTCGATCGCCTGGGGGATCGCCTCCGCCCTGGCCCAGCACGGGGCGGAGCTTGCCTTCACCTACCAGGGCGATGCGCTGCTGAAGCGGGTGAAGCCGCTGGCGGAGCAGGTCGGCGCCAAGCTGGTCCTGCCCTGCGACGTCACGGACGAGGCCAGCATCGACGCGACCTTCGCCGCCATCGAACAGGACTGGGGCAAGCTGGACTTCGTGGTTCATGCCATCGCCTTTTCCGACAAGAACGAGCTGGACGGGCTGTACCTGGACACCACGCGGGCCAACTTCCTGCGCACCATGGACATCTCCTGCTACTCCTTCACCGCGGTGGCGCAGCGTGCCGTGCCGTTGATGAAGGACGGCGGCAGCCTGCTTACCCTATCCTACTATGGCGCCGAGCGCGTCATGCCCCATTACAACGTGATGGGCGTCGCCAAGGCAGCGCTGGAAGCCAGCGTGCGCTATCTGGCAGTCGATCTGGGTGGCCGCAACATCCGTGTCAACGCCATCTCCGCCGGTCCGATCAAGACTCTGGCCGCCAGCGGCATCGGCGACTTCCGCTATATCCTGAAGTGGAACGAGCTGAACGCCCCGCTGAAGCGCAACGTCACCATCCAGGAGGTCGGCGGTGCCGGCCTGTTCCTGATGTCCGATCTGGGCAGCGGCGTCACCGGCGAGGTGATGCATGTCGACAGCGGTTACCACACCGTCGGCATGGTCGCGGTGGACGAGGCGGCCGAAGTCGCCAGCCTGCTGGGCTCGCTGGGCGGCACGCCGAAGGCCGGCTGAGGCCACGGCCCGCCCGGTGGAGCAGCCGGACGGTGCACGCAATCGCACGATGAAGAGAGGGATCGGCTCGCCGATCCCTCTTTGCGTTTGCGAATGCGGCGTTTATGATTTGAGAAATATTCGCGGGGTTGGATAATATTCATGCGCGCTCGCAAGAAAATGGACTCGGTTTCTCCGATCCTTGAGCAGATCCTTTATGGCGGGTCCAGCGTGTCGATGAATCTCATCGGCATCACGCGTGAGATCCCCGAAGAGCAGCGCATGTTCAAGGCTCAGGGCCTGAACAACTGCATCCTGTTCAAGTATCCGAACTTCGACGACCGCGACGACGACGGCGGCGATCCCATCGCCGAGGACGAGGATCTGGAGGGCGGCGAGCGCCCGGTCGAGACTGGCATCTATGTGCCGCACAACGCCCGTGCGCCGGAAGCCGGCGGCATCGCCATCTACCTGCGCGGCCGCAACGCCGAATCGCTTCTGGAGGAGCAGTTCGGCCTGAAGCACGGCCCGCAGGAAAACGGCATCATCGGCGACATGAAGATGCTGTCGATGATCGACGACGTGCCGTCGCTGGACGCCTTCCTGCTGAAAACCTGTTTCGAGGCGGAGAAGATCAGCGTCGATCCGCGCCACTGGTTGATCTCCAACGAGGAGGATCACCAGCTACGCCGCCTGATCCGCGCCCGCATCGAGCCGATCGTCCGCAAGGCCCTGTCGGGCAGCCAGGGCAGCGCCGGAAGCGTCGAGCGCTTCCTGGAGGCGATCTGGAACCCCAACCTGGAAGAAGCCGGCCTGTTCGTCTCCGCCTTCGGCATCGAGCGGTCGGAAGCCGACACCATCTTCAGCGCCTGGAAGGGCACGACCTTCTACGAGTACCAGCTGCGCCGCATCGCCCCGCGCGCCCGCACCATCCTGACCTGGCTGAAGTCGCGCGAGTGCATCCCGGTCGACATCCGCATGCACAAGCCCTACGAGACCCAGCTGCTGATGCACATCGAGAAGGTGGGCAAGCTGCTGGAGACCACGCTGCTGGACATCCGCACCATCCTGTCGGATTACGAGACCTCTTTCAGCAGCTTCATGGCCGGCCAGCCGGAACCGTTCCGCGACTATCTGCGCAGCATCCGGTCGCGCTACTGGCTGCTCGGCTACTGCGTGTCCGCGCTCACCAGCGTCGCCCATCTCGACGCCCGCTGCATGAAGAACACGCCGTCGCGCAAGCTGTACTTCGAAGGCATGCAGAAGCTGCTGCGCCAGTTCGACGTGGCTCTGGACCGCCGGCGCGAGCAGAAGGGCGCGCTCTGAGCGGTTCCCACCCACATCAAAACCTGCCCAAGAAAAAAGGCGGCGCCTCGCAGCGCCGCCTTCTTCGTTCCGAAATCCCGAACCGTCAGGTGCCCTGCGGTTCCGGACCCATGCCGCCATTCTCCTGCCCGGTGCTGGGCGGAACGGAGGAGCGGCGGCCGGAGCCGGTGGTCGGACGCGGCGGGACGGCCATCGTCTCGCGGTCGTCATCGCGCAGGATCGGTTCGCCACGCAGCAGACGGTTGATCTCGTCGCCGCTCAGCGTCTCATACTCCAGCAGACCCTTGGCCAGGGTGTGCAGCTGGTCGATGTTCTCGGTCAGGATCGTCCGGGCGCGGTCGTAGCTCTCGTCCACGATGCGGCGGATTTCCTCGTCGACCAGCTGGGCGGTGCGGTCGGACATGTTCTTGTGCTGGGTCACGGAATGGCCCAGGAACACCTCCTGCGTCGGCTCGCCGTAGAGCAGCGGGCCGAGCTTGTCGCTCATGCCCCACTCCGTCACCATGCGGCGCGACATCTCGGTCGCCATCTTGATGTCGCCAGAGGCGCCGGTGGTCACCCGCTCCTTGCCGAAGATCAGCTCCTCGGCGATGCGGCCACCCATGGCGACGGTCAGGTCGGCCAGCAGCTTGGCCTGCGACAGGCTGATGCGGTCGCCTTCCGGCAGGCGCATCACCATGCCCAGCGCACGGCCGCGCGGGATGATGGTGGCCTTGTGGACCGGGTCGCTGTCGGCGCAGTGGATGGCGCAGATGGCGTGGCCGGCCTCGTGGTAGGCGGTCAGCTTCTTCTCGTCCTCGGTCATCACCATGGAGCGGCGTTCCGCACCCATCATGACCTTGTCCTTGGCGGCCTCGAACTCGGCCATGCCGACGACGCGCTTGCCGATGCGGGCGGCCAGCAGGGCAGCCTCGTTCACCAGGTTGGCCAGATCGGCGCCGGAGAAGCCTGGGGTGCCGCGGGCGATGACCTTGGCGTCGACGTCCGGCGACAGCGGAACCTTCCGCATGTGGACCTTGAGGATCTTCTCGCGGCCCAGCACGTCGGGGTTCGGCACCACGACCTGACGGTCGAAGCGGCCCGGACGCAGCAGAGCGGGGTCGAGAACGTCCGGACGGTTGGTCGCGGCGATCAGGATCACGCCCTCGTTCGCCTCGAAACCGTCCATCTCGACCAGCAGCTGGTTGAGGGTCTGCTCACGCTCGTCGTTGCCGCCGCCCAGGCCGGCACCGCGATGGCGGCCGACCGCGTCGATTTCGTCGATGAAGATGATGCAGGGGGCGTTCTTCTTGCCCTGCTCGAACATGTCGCGGACGCGGGACGCACCCACACCGACGAACATTTCGACGAAGTCCGAACCGGAGATGGTGAAGAAGGGCACATTGGCTTCGCCGGCCACCGCGCGGGCGGTCAGCGTCTTGCCGGTACCCGGAGGGCCGACGAGCAGGCAGCCCTTCGGGATCTTGCCGCCCAGCCGCTGGAACTTCTGCGGGTCCTTCAGGAACTCGACGATCTCCGTCAGTTCCTGCTTGGCCTCGTCGATGCCGGCGACGTCGTCGAAGGTGACGCGGCCGACCTTCTCGGTCAGCAGGCGCGCCCGCGACTTGCCGAAGCCCATGGCCTTGCCGCCACCGGACTGCATCTGGCGCATGAAGAAGATCCAGACGCCGATCAGCAGAAGCATCGGGAACCAGGACAGCAGCACCGAGAACAGCGACGGCACGTTGCTGTCGTCGGGGACCGCGTTGATCCGGACGTTCTTGTTGGTCAGGCGCTCCACCAGCCCCGCTTCGGGCGGGACATAGGTGCTGAAGGAGCGGCCGTCGGAGAAATGGCCCGAAACCTGGTTGCCCTTGATCGTCACGTCGGCGACCTGGCCCCGGTCCACTTCGGCGAGAAGCTCGCTGAACGGAACGGTCGTTTGCGGGCTGCGGGTGGAGGAACTCTGGAACAGGTTGAACAGGGCCACGAGCAGCAGCCCTATGATGATCCAGAGCGCGAGGTTCTTGCCGAAATTGTTCACGTCACACGCCTTTCTGCGAACCCATCGCCATGCGGTGCGCCGACAAGGCCGCACCCCGGTCTCCTACGGGCACGTTCCCTGATTAAATAATGCCGTCCCGGTCCGAAACAACCGTAAAAGCTGGTCTTCCCAACGACGAAAGTGGACAAAACCTTGCGCTGTCCATCGGGTGCTGTCCATCCGCGTCGAACCCGTAGCACATGCCGATCATCGGCACACCAAGCAAATCGGCGCCCGACCAAAGGCTTGGCAGGGTTTCACGCACCGGAACCGGCAGATCGGGCACCCCCTCCGGCGCCCGACGGCCTGACCATTCGCGCCAGCCATCTGCCCCCAGTGCCGCGACCGTGACAGGCCCGGAATGGCTGGACGACACCCGCAGGTCGAATCGTCCGTCCCAGCGGATCGTCCCTCCGGGAGCCACCGCCAGCCGCTCCGCAACCGCCACCGGTTCGCGCGCGACCATGACCGTGCCGCGCCGCATCCGAACGACGCAGCCGCCCAGGGTTCCACCTTGCCCTTCCTTCAAGCCGCCGAGCAGCCGCTCCAGCGCTTCGTCGCGCACCGGATGCGCAGGACCGCCGACCGCCGCCAGCGCAGCGCCCAGAGCCCGCAGGGCGATTTCGGCCGGCGCAGCCCAAAGCGGGGCGGGGGCCAGGGTGATCCAGCCTTCCGGATGAAGGATTGCGCCCTCTGCCAGCAGCGCGGCCGTCGCCTGTTCCAGCGCGGCCCGGGCACGGCCCGCCCGCCGGGCCACTTCGCCCAACCGGTTGGCGTCGAGCCCCTCCCCGCCCAAGCTCTCGCGGGCGGCGCGCAGCCGGGCACGGGCAAAGCGGGGGTTGCGGTTGGAGGGATCCTCGATCCAGTCCACGCCCTCGGCGCGGCAGGTCGCCAGCAGCCGGTCATGGGAAAACCGCAGCAGCGGCCGGATCACCCGCACAGCCCCATCGGCACGGACGGGCGCCATACCGGCCAGCCCGTCGATGCCGGACCCGCGGGCCAGCCGCAGCAGCACCGTTTCGGCCTGATCGTCGCGATGATGGGCGAGCGCCAGATGCAGGATGCCCGCTTCGGCGCAGGCCTCGCCCAGCAGCCGGTGTCGCGCCGTCCGGGCGGCCGCCTGCACCCCGGCCGACGGCTTCGCCCCGTCCCAGCGCAGGATGCGGTGGGGAACGCCGAGCCCGTCCATCGCCCGCGCGACCGCTGCCGCCTCCCCGGCGGACTCGGACCTCAATCCATGATCGACGGTCAGCGCCAGCAGGCTTCCGCCCCGGTCCGCGACCCAATGCCGCAGCAGCAGGACCAGCGCCACGCTGTCACCGCCACCGGAAACCCCGACGGCGATGGCCGGCAACGGCTCGAAGCCGCCCAGCGCCGCCACGGCGTGGGCAAACTCCTCCCGCGATACCGGCCCACCGCCCCCGGAGCCGTCGCCTGAGTCGCCGTCCATCAGGCCGGGCAATTGATGCGCTTGCGCTCCGTATCGGCGCGGCGCTTCACGCTGGCCGAGGCTTCGGGGAACTTGGTCAGCAGCTGGCCGAAGGCGGTGCAGGCATCCGACTTCTTGTTCATCTGCTGCAGGGTCATGCCCAGCTTCAGCAGGCTGTCGGCCGCCTTCGGGTTGGTGCGGTACTTGGACAGCACCTCGGCGAAGGCCTGGGCCGCTTCCGGGAACTTGTTGCGGACGTAATAGCTCTCGCCCAGCCAATATTGCGCGTTGCCGGCATAGGCATGGGACTTGTTCTTGGCGATGAATTCCTGCAACGCCTTCTCCGCCCGGTCATAGTCGGAGTTGCGCAGCAGTTCGAACGCCTGTTCATACTGTTTTTCCGGCGACAGGCCGGCGGTCGAAGGCGGATTGGCCGCGGCGGTCTGCGCCGGCTTGTCGGCCTTCCTGTCGTCGGAAGCGGCGGCCTTCGACGGCTTGGTCGGCGCCGCATCGGACATCGCGCCCCCCATGGCGCCGCCGGCGGTTCCGCCACCCTTCTCCAACTCCTTCAGACGGAAATCGACGTCGGCGTTCACCTTCTCCAGACGCTCGCGCAGCTGGCTGAGCTGATAGGTCGATTCCTCGTACTTGCCGGTCAGATCCTGGATGGTGCGTTCGAGGTTCTGCAGGCGGATTTCGAAATCGGCGGCGACGGATGGCGACAGCTGCGCCACCTCCACCGGACCGCCCAGCGCGGCGACCTGCGTTTCCAGCGACTGCAGCCGCTCGATCTGCCCCTTCGACTGGGCCAGGGCGGGGTCCAGGACGGCGGTTGCCGCGAGCATGCCACCCAGCAGCAGGGCGGCGACGGGACGGATGTTGGTCATGCGCGTGGGATCCTGAGGAGATCTGATGCCGGGGGAACACCCACGGCGACCATGGCGAACGAAAAAGGCGACGCGATGGCCGCTGTTTAGCAGAACTTGCGCGTCCACGCAAAGAACCGACCTTGCCGGATTTTTCCGGCCGCAAAAAACATATCGCCGAAAAGGCGCTGCCGAAAACATGCCGCCAAAAGAAAAGGCGCCGCCCCCGGTTGCCCGGCGGCGGCGCCCTTCCCTGTTCCCCGTCAGGCGGGGACCGGCGTCATCAGTTGACGACGGTCACGCCACGGCGGTTCTGCGACCAGGCGGCCTCGTTCGAACCAACGACGGCCGGACGCTCCTTGCCGTAGGAGACGACGTTGACGCGGTTCGGGGTGATGCCCTTGGCGGCCAAGTAGTTCTTCACCGAGTTGGCACGGCGCTCACCCAGGGCGAGGTTGTACTCGCGGGTGCCGCGCTCGTCGGCATGGCCCTCGACGGTGACGGTGACCGAGCCGTAGGTCTGCAGCCACTTGGCCTGACGGTCGAGGGTGGCGCGAGCCTCCGGCGACAGGTCGAAGCGGTCGAGGCCGAAGAAGACGCGGTCGCCGACGTTGACGACGAAATCTTCCGCCGAGCCCGGACGGACCGACGACTGCTGGGCACCGGTGTTGGCGCCGTTGGCGGCGTCGTTCGGAGTGGATTCGCAAGCGGCGAGCAGAGCGACCGCGGCGAGAGCAAGGAACTTCATGCGCATGTTCAGGGACCCCTTGAACGAAACTTGTTTGATGGTCGAACTTTGTCTGCACAGGAGCCGCTTCTTTCCGCCAATCCCCGACGAAAAGACGACGTTCGACCTTTGTCTTGAGCATTGCTCCCGCGTGGCCGCAAAATAGGGCTACTCCACTAGGGAATCAAGGGCGACCACGCGGGGTCCGACGCGTCGACCGGGGTGCTCACGCGACGCTCGTTGGCGCCGGTGATGTCGATGCTGTACAGCTTCGCGTTGCGGCCTCGCCCGTCACCCGACGGCAAGTCCTTGAAGAACATGATGACTCGGCCGTTGGGAGCCCAGGTCGGACCCTCGACGTGGAAGGCCTCGGTCAGGATCCGTTCGCCCGTTCCATCCGGACGGATTACGCCAACTGCAAAGCTGCTACCACGCTGGCGCGTGAATGCGATCAAATCGCCGCGCGGCGACCACACCGGCGTACCGTAGCGGCCTTCGCCGAAGGTCAGCCGCTTCACGCCCGAGCCGTCGGCGCCCATGACATAGAGCTGCTGGGTGCCGCCGCGGTCCGACTCGAAGACGATGCGCTGGCCGTCCGGAGAATAGCTTGGGCCGGTGTCGATGCCCGGCGCATCGGTCAGCTGGGTCTGGCGGCGGGTGCGCAGGTCCAGCGTGTAGATGTCGGTGTTGCCGTTCTGGGCCATCGACATGATGACCTTGTTGCCGTCCGGCGAGAAGCGCGGGGCGAAGGTCATGCCGGGGAAGTCGCCCAGGACCTCCTGGCGGCCGGTGTCGATGTTGAACAGATACACGCGCGGCTTCTTGTTGAAGTACGACATGTAGGTGATTTCCTGGGACGTCGGCGAGAAGCGCGGCGTCAGGACCAGGGTCTGTCCGTCGGTCAGGAACTGATGGTTGGCGCTGTCCTGGTCCATGATGGCCAGCTGTTTCTTGCGCGCGTTCGCCGGGCCGGATTCGGCGACATAGACGATGCGCGTGTCGAAATAGCCGTCCTCGCCGGTCAGGCGCTTGTAGATGGCGTCGGCCACGATGTGGGCGATGCGGCGCCATTCCTGCGGCGAGGCGCTGTAGCTCAGCCCCTGCATGTACTGGCCGGCGGCGACGTCCCACAGGCGGAAATCGACCTTCATGCGGCCGTCGGCGCCCGTGGTGGTGTTGCCGGCGACCAGGGCCTGGGCGCCCAGCGCCTTCCAGTCCTGATAGCGCGGCTCGCCGCTGCGCAGCTGGTCCGGCGTCTGCAGGAAGCCGCGCGGGTCCAGCGGCTTGAACAGGCCGGACCGCTCCAGGTCGTCGGAGATCACCTTGGAGATGTCGGCGCCCATCTGCGCATCGCGCCCGCCCGATCCGGCGAAGCTGGTGATGGCGATGGGCAGCGGCTCGGACACGCCCCGCGTGATGTCGATGCGCAACTCGGCGCGCGCCTCCTGCGGAGCGGCAACGCCGAGGGAGAGGAGAAGCGCGCCGGTGGCCCCGGCCAGCTTCCACAGAAGCCTCGTCTTCGTCGTCATGGTCAGAACATGTCCCTCGGGTCGAAATTGAACACGATGAAGCGCCAATCTTCATAAGTCTGCGGCGTGAACTCGCTGGTCAGCAGCTCCAGGGGGCTGGACCGCTTGACCGCGCGCACCGCCGCGTCGGCCGACGCCCGGAAGGCGGCGTCCGACATGTAGCGCGACCTGTACTTGTCGTCGATCCAGGCGCGAACCACGCTGTGGTCGCGGCCGACCTCCACATGGATCTCGATCTGCATCGACCCTGCGTCCTTGCGGCCGCTGTCGAAGTTCCAGTTCTTGCTCAGCTGGCCGCGGATGGCGTCCAAAGCGCGGCCGGATGGCTTGAACGGCTTGTCGGGGCCGTTTGTTGCCTTGGCAGCCCCGGCCGGAGCGGCCGACGCGGTCTTCTGGCTGGGCTTGGCGTCGCTGTTGGCGCTGGCCGATGCCTTGCCGTCGGCCTTGGGGTTGTCCGACGGCTTGATCTTCCCGACATTCGACAGCAGATCGGACAGCGGGTCGGCCTTGGCCGACGGCTTCTCCGGCTGCTTGGCCGGAGCGTCCGCCTTCTTCGGCTCCGCCTTGGCGACCTCCTTCGGCTGCTCCTTCGCCGGCTCCGGCTTCTTCGGCTCGGCCTTGGGCGGTTCCGGCTTGGCGGGCTCGGGCTTTTTCGGCTCGGGCTTGGGAGGCTCCGGTTTCGGAGGCTCGGGCTTGGGCTCGTGCTTCGGCGGTTCCGGCTTCGGCGGTTCCGGCTTCGGCGGCTCGGGCTTGGGAGGCTCCGGCGGCTTCGGAGTCGGCGACGGCGCCGGATCCGGGGGCGGAGGCGG
>Ga0206116_1000173_pt1 | contig 97746 bp, 85 predicted proteins | sample 3A1Ametagenome_FD_178000 | JGI IMG/M metagenome (GOLD analysis project Ga0206116, IMG submission 178000) | Enriched microbial communities from leaf-cutter ant dump, University of Wisconsin, Madison, United States - 3A1A | ecosystem: Environmental > Terrestrial > Nest > Insects nest > Nest dump...
TCTTTCTCGATGGGCAACCCGCCGGCCGACGGCAACCGGCTGGAGTTCATCATCAAGAAATATCCGGACGGAGCCTTCTCGCGCCAGCTGGACGGCGGCCTGTCGGTCGGCGACCGGGTCAGCGTCAGAGGTCCCTACGGCACCTGTTTCCGCCGCGAGGGGCGGGACGGGCCGATGATCCTGGTCGGCGGTGGATCGGGCATGGCGCCGCTGCTGTCGATCCTGCGCGATCAGGCCGCCAGCGGCGAGACGCGGCCGGTGCGCTTCTTCTACGGCGCCCGCAGCCGAAGGGACCTGTTCCACCTCGATCGGTTCGAGGAGTTCGCCCGCAGCCTGCCGGACTTCGCCTTCATCCCCGCCCTGTCGCACGCCGAGGAGGGCGACGGCTGGACAGGCGAGACCGGCTTCATCCACGAGGTGCTGCGGCGGCACCTGTCCGAGATGGATGACGTGGAGGAGGCCGAAATCTTCTCCTGCGGGCCGCCGCCGATGATCGACGCGGTGCTGCCGGTCCTGCAAATGGCCGGCGTCGATTCCGCGCGCGTCTATTTCGACAAATTCACCCCCGCGACCCGCTGAGGCGGCATCGTGCAAACACGGGAGGAACGACGATGACCATGCAGGAAACCACATCCGCAGCCGCCGGGGCCAAGGCCTTTCCCGGCTCCGACAGCCGCCGCTACAATTACTTCGAGCCGAAGGGCCGCAAGGCGACCCATTACGAGGACGTGACGGTCGACGTCCAGCCCGATCCGGAGCGCTATCTGCTCCAGAACTGGATCATCTCCTTCGGCGACGGCACCCCCACATATTCCAAGGACTGGACCGCGCTGAAATGCACGGACTGGCACGGCTTCCGCGCGCCCGACCAGGAATGGGAACGCACCCATTACCAGCGCCAGTCCACCATCGTCGGCATGATCCAGAATGTGGTGGAGAATGCGCGGCGCGCCGGTGCTCCCCAGCGCTTCGACAAGGCCTGGGTCGCCGTGCTCCAGAACCATGTCGGCGCCTTCAAGCATGCCGAATATGGGCTGGGCACCGCGCTGATGCGGGCGCAGCGCTACGGCTATACCCAGATGGTCAACAACGCCATCCTGACCAACGCGTCCTACAAGCTGCGCTTTGCCCAGGATCTGACGCTCTATCTGGCGGAGGTCGGCAGCGACATCGGGAATTTCGACCTCGATGCGGGCAAGGCGCATTGGCTGGACGACCCGATCTGGCAGCCCTGCCGCGAGGCGGTCGAGCATATCCGCGCCGCCACCGACTTCCTTGAGCAGTATTTCGCCGTCAACCTCGTCTTCGAACCGCTGGTCGGCGAGCTGTTCCGCAGCGGCTTCGTCATGCAGGTCGCTGCGGCCCAGAACGACTTCTCCACCCCGTCGGTCATCTCGGCGGCCGAGGCCGACTATGAACGGAACCTCGCCAACGCTGTGGAACTGTTCGCCCTGCTGCTGCGCGATCCTGCCCATGGCGAGGACAACCGGACCATGCTGCAAAGCTGGTTCACCCACCATGGCGGACTGGCGGTGAAGGCGGCCCTGCAGCTTCAGCCGCTGTGGTCGTTGCCGCGGGTCAAGGCGGCGAGCTTTGCGGAGGCTTTCGAGCGGGCGCGTGGTCGTGTCGCCGCCATCGGGCGCGAGATCGGCATTGATGCCGACCTGCCGGCCCTGCCGCCGGTGGAGGTCGGTCAGCCCGCAGCCGCGTCGGCAATCACTGATGCTGCGGCCGAGTGATCCTTCCCGCATCTCCGCCAAAAGGACGAAAACCATGAGCGTCACCACCGTGCAGCAGCTTTTCAAGCCGCTGAAGGACATCACCCAGGAAGCAACCATCTCGCACCAGTGCGGCGTCACGATGAACGACAGCGTCGAGGCGCGCTGCATCGCCGAGGTGATGGAGAGCAAGCCCGGCATCACCGTCACCTACCTGCCGGCGATGATCCGCATCGACGGCGAAGGCAAGATCGAGTTCAAGATGAGCGAGATCGGCGAGGCGCTGGGCCGCGAGATGACCCCGCACATCTTCGAGATCTCCACCTCCACCCATTATGGCCGCATGGTCATGATCGACGAGGACACGGTCGTCCTCTTCGGCAACATGGACGATGCGCTGGCCTATGAGTGATCTCGGGCCGCGGATCTCGGGCAATTGATCTCGGGAAGGCGGGGCCTGCTTCAGGTCCGGTGGGCCCCGCCTCTTTTTTCAAATCCGCAAAATCAAAAATGGGAGGGAAAGACGCCATGCCGAAGATGATGCTGCACCGTGCCGAGGCGCGGGCCGCGCTTGCCCGTGGGGTGGGCAAGCTGGCGCTGGCGGTACGCGGCACGCTGGGGCCGAAGGGGACCAACGCGATCATCGACCGTCCCATCGGCACGCCGATGATCTCCCGCGACGGCGTCAGCATCGCCGCCGAGATCGAACTGTCCTGCCGCTTCGAGAATATGGGCGCCCAGGTGGTGCGCGAGGTGTCGAAACAGACCAACGATGTGGCCGGCGACGGCACCACCACCGCCACCGTTCTGGCCGATGCGCTGATCCAGGACGGCGTTGCGGTGCTGGCCGACGGGCATGGCTCGGTGGAGTTGGTGGAGGGGATGGAGCGCGCCTGCGGCTTCGTCGTCGACCGGCTCCGTCACATCGCCCGGCCGTTGGCAGGCGATACGCAATTGGAACAGGTGGCGACCGTCGCGGCGACCGATCCGGCGCTCGGCCGGCTGGTGGCGGACGCGCTGCGCCGGGTCGGGGCGGAGGGGGTGATCGACATCGAATACGGCCAGCCGGGCGCGCCGACGGCGCTGCATGTGCTGGAGGGCATGGTGCTCGACCGCGGTTTCCTGTCCCATCACATGGCGACCGAGCCGACCGGCCAGAGCGCGGTGCTGGAACGGCCATACATTTTGATGACCGACCATAAGATCGTCGATCCGGAACCGGTTCTGCGTCTGGTCGACCGCATCGCCGCCGGGCACCGCCCGCTGCTGATCATGGCCGACAGCGTGGCGCCGGAGGTGGTGGCAGCGCTGATGGCGTTGCGCCGCGACGGGCGTGCCACGGTGGTGGCGATCAATCCGCCGGAATTCGGCCACTGGCGTCAGGCGACCATGGAGGACATCGCCATCCTGACCGGTGGGCGGGTGATCGCCCGCGACCTGGGCGGACGCCTCGACAGCGTTGCGGCGGAGGACCTGGGGGGCGCCGACCGCATCGAGGTGTCGGCCGGCCGCACCACCATCCTGCGCGGCCATGGCAATCCGGACGCGCTGGCGGCCCGCCGCGCCCTGGTTCAGCGCCAGTGGGAGGAGGCGCCGCCCAACATCGAACGGGACAAGCTGTCCCAGCGGCTGGCGAAGCTGACGCACGGCACCGCCCTGATCGAGGTCGGCGGCGCCACCCCGGTGGAGCAGAAGCGGACCGCCCAGCTTCTGGAGGATTCGCTGGCCGCCGCCCGCGCCGCGCTGGCGGAGGGGGTGGTGCCCGGCGGCGGCACCGCGCTCGCCCGCATCGCCCCGCTGCTCGACCGGCTTGCCGAGGATGTGGGAGAGGGCGAAAGGGCAGGGGTGCGGCTGGTGCGGCGGGCGATGCTGCAACCTTTGATCTGCATCGCGGAGAATGGGGGCCTGGACGGGGCCGGCGTCGCCGCCCGGATCGCCGAACTTCCGGACGGATCCGGCTTCGACGCCCGCAGCGGCCTGTTCGGCGACCTGTTCGCCGCAGGCATCATCGACCCGGTCAAGGTCACCACGCTGGCATTGCTGAACGCGGTCTCGGTCGCCAAGCTGGTGCTGACCACCCACACGCTGATCGCCGACATCCCCGACGACATCGATCCCACCGCCGGCCCGGCCCGCGGCGGCGGAATGGAACGGTACGGGCGGACCTGATCCTCTATCCGCCGTTACACCTTACCTCCTCCTTCGGAGAGAAAGGCAGGAAAAAAGCAATAGAGTAATCCACTACTACCGCTCCCGCTTCGGTTCGGCTTATGGTTTCTCATACGAACAATCTTTGATGCGGAGCATGTCCGGGCGAGCTTCCGCATCCCTTGTCCAAAGACAATCGGCGCATCGACATCAGTCCATGAAAGACGCCGGGAAGCAGGGAGGGGACTATGTTGGCCAACGAACAGGCCGGCGCCGGCCGTCTGGCCGTTGCGTCGCCGGCACCGGCGCTCCACGCTCTGGTGGATGGCGAGACGGCGACGATGAAGGCATGGGAGGATTTCGTTTCCGGCTCGCGCCGGGACAATCTGCCGGTGCGTGACGTCGTCATCCGATCCTGGGCCCGATGTCAAAGCTTTCTGGTCGATGCGCGTGCGGATGCCGCCCCGGTGGTTGGCCGCGAGCATATCGAGACCCTGCGCCGCGACAACCGAGACCTGCTCCAGGCGGCGGCCTCGACCCTCGCGGAGGCGGCGGACCTGTTGGCCGGAACCCGCACGGTGATGCTGATCACCGATTCCAACGGCGTCGTGCTTGAGGCTGCCGGCGACCGTACCACCTTGAACATGGCGCGCGACATCAGCCTGGCCTGCGGTGGCCAGTGGAGCGAGACTTTTGCCGGCACCAACGGCATCGGCACGGCGCTGGCTTCCAATCAGCCTGTGCTGGTCCAGGCGGCGGAGCATTACTGCGCCGGCATCAAGGGATGGAGTTGCGCCGGTGCACCGATCCACGACCCTGTCGACGGATCGGTCGTCGGCCTGCTCGACATCTCCGGGCTGAAGCAGAGCTTCAGCGGGCAGGCGCTTGCCCTGGCGGTGGTTGCGGCCCGGCAGGTGGAATGGAACCTCGCCCGCCAGACGGAAGCCGAACATGTACGTCTGCTGGAAGCCTGCCTGGAGGACAGCCAGAAATATGCCGGCGAGGGGCTGATCGCGCTCGATGCCCGCGGGCGCCTGCTCTATGCCAGCCGCAAGGCGGCGCATCTGCTGAAGGCCAGTTTCGGACCGGATCTGCCGCAGTTGAACCGGGGAACGAGGCTGCCGATACCCGGGATCGGGAGCGGAATTGGGAACGGAGCAGAGGGCCGGTTGCCGGTGCCGGCAGACTGGGTCCGGCCGCTGATTCTGGACGGGGAACGGCGGGGGACGCTGCTGGTCATTCCTGCAACGGCATCGGCCCGCCCATCCGGCGGACGCCGTGCGGTTCCGGACGAGTCCGACCACAGCCGCTCGCGCTTCGCCGACATCGTCGGGGAGAGCGACAGCCTGCGCATGGTGATCGGGCAGGGGGAACGTCTGGCGCCGCTGCCGGTCCCCATCCTGATCGAGGGGGAAACCGGCGTCGGCAAGGAGCTGTTCGCCCGCGCCATCCATGGCCACAGTGCTGCGGCCGGCGGTCCCTTCGTGCCTTTCAACTGCGGTGCCGTCTCGCGCGAGATGCTGGGCAGCGAGTTGTTCGGCTATGTGCGGGGCGCCTTCACCGGTGCGGCGGCGGAGGGGCGGACCGGCCGCTTCGAATTGGCGGACGGAGGCACACTGTGCCTCGACGAGATCGGCGAGTTGCCGCTCGACCTTCAGCCCTACCTGCTGCGGGTTCTGGAGGAGGGTGTGCTGTACCGCATCGGCGATAACGTGCCGCGCCGGGTGTCTGTGCGGCTGCTCGCCATGACCAACCGGAACCTTCGGCAGGAGGTCGCCGCCGGCCGCTTCCGCCGCGACCTGTACCACCGCCTCGCCGTGACCGCCCTGCGCGTGCCTCCCCTGCGTGACCGCCATGGCGATGTTCCCCGCCTGATCTCCCACTTCAACGGCCTGCTGGCGGAGCGGCATGGCCGGGCCCCCGTCCGCTTCACCGCGGCGGCGCTGGACCTCCTGCAACGCTATGACTGGCCGGGCAATGTCCGGGAACTGCGCAACGCGGTCGAACGCGCAGTCCTGCTGTCCACCAGTGGCAGCATCGGCATCGACGACCTGCCGGACGAGTTGCGCGACGCCTGCGGCTGCGTGGCGGCCGACGGCTGGCCATTGCTGGGTTCCCCGACCCCGCCCATCGTGGCGTCCGATGCCGTCTTGTCGCCTCCAACGGCGATGGCGCTGACGGCGACCGAACAGAGGACCATCAAGGACGTGATTGCGGCAACCGGCGGGAACCTGTCGGATGCAGCGTCCGTACTCGGCATCTCGCGCAGCACGCTGTATCGGAAAATGAGCCAGCACGGCATTCAGCGCATATCGGCCGGCAAGGCATAAAGAAGCCGTGCCATCCGGGGGGCAGATGGATCCGGGCCTTCGAAACCGCGTTCAAGGAAGGATGGGTGCATGTGCCAGATCTTCGTCAATGCCGATCCGATCCTGTACGAGGCACGGTCACGGTCGGTGCGCATCCATGGGATGGTCACCAGCATCCGGCTGGAAAACCTGTTTTGGAACGTCCTCGCCGACATCGCCGCCGAGCAGGGGACGACGACGAACAGGCTGATCCTGTCGCTCTACGACGAGGTTCTGGAGGTCCACGGGGCCGTGCAGAACCTCGCCTCCTTCCTGCGGGTCAGCTGCGTGCGTTACCTGACCATGAAGCCGCAGATGCTTTTGCCCGGACAGTCCGGCGGACTTCCGGCGGTTGCGGACACGTCATCCACCGCTGACGGCGCGTCGGTCGTTTCGCTGCGGCGGGACAGGCGGCAGCAGGACAGGGCGTGACGGCATGCCGCCGGTCAAAGCCGCCAGGAGCCGAGCAGGACTTCGAGAAAGCGCGCGGCCATCGGCGAGAGGATGGCGCCATGCCGCCGGACGACGCCGATCGTCCGGGAAATCTTCGGATGGCCCAGGGGGAGGGTCAGGATGATGGGATGGCCGGATGACGGCGTGGCGAGCTTGGGGAGAACGGCGACGCCCAGCCCCGCCTCCACCAGACCGAGCGAACTTGCGAGATGCGTGATCTCATAGGACCAGTTGAGCTTCAGACCGTGCTGCGCCAGCGCATTGTCGATCAGCGCCCGGTTGCCGCTGGTCCGGCCGACGGTGATGACCCTGTGCGCGGCCAGTTCGTCCCAGTTTACGACTGCATGGCTCGCCAGCGGATGATCGTGCCGGCAGGCGACGACGAAGGGATCTTCGGCCAGCGGTGTGAATTCGATGTCCGGGTGCGAGGTGCCGATGAAGTTGATGCCGAAATCGGCCTCCCCGCGTGCCACCGCCTCCAACCCCTCGTTGGCGCCGAGATCGAGAATGCGGATGCGGATCCGCGGGAAGGCGATGCTGAAGCGGCTGATCGCGTTGGGGAGGAAGTAGAACACCGCCGTCGGGACGGAAGCGATGGTGATCTGGCCGCCGCTCCGTGCGCCCAGATCGCTGATCCCCAGCAGCGACGTTTCGAACTCGTCGAGGAAGCGGCGGACCTTGGGCATGAAATCGCGCCCCACCATCGTCAGCGCGACATGACGGGTCGAACGCTCGAACAGCGCCACGCCCAGCGTGTCCTCCAGCTTCTGGATGCGGCGGCTGAGCGCCGGCTGGGACAGGTTCAGAAGCTCGGCTGCGCGGTTGAAGCTGCCCAGTTCCGCCACCGCCACGAACGCCTTCAGGTCGACCAGTTCGAAATTCATGCCCAGCCCCGCAGCTGCCATATTGATGCATAAAATGGAATAATAGTGCGAATCAATGCATTTCACAAATATCGTTCGCGGTCAGAATATCGGCGCATCGGCTTTCTTCGCCCATCGGCGAACCCAAGAGAAACCAAGCGCCATGACCAATCCGATGAACCGCCAGATCGGCATTCCCTGCGTGATGATGCGCGGCGGCACCTCTCGCGGACCTTTCTTTCTGGCGTCCGACCTTCCAGCCCTTCCGGCGGAGCGCGACGCCCTCCTGCTCTCGGTGATGGGAGCGGGGAACGACCTGGGCATCGACGGCATCGGCGGCGGCAACCCGCTGACCAGCAAGGTCGCCATCGTCGGCCCCGCCACCAGGGCGGGTGCCGATGTGGATTACCTGTTCGCCCAGGTGCGGGTGCAGGAAGGGGTGGTCGATACCTCGCCCAACTGCGGCAACATGCTGGCCGCGGTCGGCCCCTTCGCCATCGAGTCCGGACTTGTCCAGGCGGCGAGCGGCGTCACGGTGGTGCGCATCCACAACGTCAACACCGGCAAGCTGATCGAAGCCCGCATCCAGACGCCCGGCGGCCAGGTGGCCTATGAGGGCGAGGCCGTCATCGACGGCGTGCCCGGCACCGCCGCCCCCATCCATCTTGCCTTTCTCGACGCCGCCGGCGCCAACACCGGCCGGCTGCTGCCCACCGGATCGCCGGTCGACCTGATCGACGGGATCCGGGTGTCCTGCGTCGATGCCGCCATCCCGGTGATGCTGGTCCGCGCCGCCGATCTCGGCAAGACGGGGTACGAGCCGGTGGACAGCTTCCGGTCCGACCGGGAGTTCATGGCCCGGCTGGAGGCGCTGCGCGTCGAGGCCGGACGCCGCATGGGCTTTCCCAACGCGGCCGGCATGGTGATCCCCAAGCCGGTCCTGCTGGCCCCGCCGACGCGCGGCGGCACGCTGACCGTCCGGTATTTCATGCCGCAAGATTGCCATCGGGCGATGGCCATCACCGGCGCCGTCGCCACCGCCACCGCCTGCACAATTCCGGAAACCGTGGCCGCCACCCTGGTGGGGCGGTTCACCATGCCCGGCGACATCACCTTCGAACATCCGGCCGGACGGTTGACCGTCCGCCTTGACCCTGCCCGCACTGAGGCAGGGGCCGGCCAATCCGCGCCGACCGCAAGCATCCTGCGCACCGCGCGGCGCCTGTTCGAAGGAACCGTGTTCGCCCGCCCGTCGACCCCGTCGCGGACCGCCCTGGCGGCCTGACGCCACAGCATCGAAGAGGAGGAAACGCCATGCGTCCACAAACGGGGACCGACACCCTGACGCCAAGCAAGCCCAAGGCCATCTACAAGGCGCTCTATTTCCAGGTCGTCGTCGGCCTGACCCTCGGCATCCTGGCCGGTCATTTCTGGCCCGATTTCGGGGCGGGCCTGAAGCCGCTGGGCGACGGGTTCGTCAAGCTGGTCAAGATGATGATCGCGCCGGTGGTTTTCTGCACCATCGTCAGCGGCATCACCAGCCTCAACGACACCCGCGAGATCGGCAAGACGCTGGTCAAGTCGATGGCGCTGTTCTACGCGCTGACGGCGGCGGCGCTGCTCATCGGGCTGGCCGCGGTCATGATCATCGAACCCGGCGTCGGCATGCATGTGTCGCCGTCGTCGCTCGACCCGGCGGTGGCCGCGCGCTACGCCAAGCAGGCGGCCCCGGTCGGCTTCACCGACTTCCTGCTGCACATCATCCCGCATTCCTTCTTCGGCGCCTTCGCCGAGGGCGAGGTGCTGCCGGTGCTGCTCATCTCCGTGCTGGTCGGTTTCGGCCTGACGCGGGTCGGCAAGGCCGGCGAACCTGTGGTGCAGGGCATCGAATCCTTCTCCCACGTGCTGTTCGCCGCCTTCGGCTTCATCATGAAGCTGGCCCCCATCGGTGCATTCGGCGCGATGGCCTTTACCGTGGGCAAATACGGCATCGACAGCATCGGCTCGCTCGGCCTGCTGATCCTGACCTTCTATGTCGCCTGCGGCGTCTTCCTGGTGGCGATCATCGGCACGCTGGCCCGGCTGCATGGTTTCAGCCTGTGGAAGGTCCTGCGCTATTTCCGCGAGGAACTGCTGATCGTGCTCGGCACCTCGTCCTCCGAGCCGGTCCTGCCGCGCGTCTTGCAGAAGCTGGAGGCGCTGGGTTGCAAGAAGGGCGTCTCCGGCTTGGTTCTGCCGATGGGTTATTCCTTCAACCTCGACGGCACGGCGATCTACCTGACCCTCGCCTCGCTGTTCATCGCCCAGGCCTGCGACATCCACCTGTCGGCCGGCCAGATCGTCGCCATGCTCGGTGTCATGCTGCTGACCTCCAAGGGGGCCGCCGGCGTCACCGGCAGCGGCTTCGTCGCCCTGGTCGCCACGCTGACGGTGATGCCGGACCTGCCGGTCGCCGGCGTCGCGCTGCTGGTCGGCATCGACCGCTTCATGTCCGAAGCCCGCGCCCTGACCAGCATCATCAGCAACTGCGTCGTCAGCATCGTGGTCTCGATCTGGGAAGACGCCTGCGACCGCGAGGTTCTGCACCGCGAACTGAACCAGAGCGGTGCCGGCACCGAGCGCGTGCTGGAAGGGATGGGCGACATCCCGGTCATGCCGCTGGCCGCCCGCGCCCCCGCCCATCCGTCCCACTGAACGCTCGACAGAGTCCCGCCGATGGGTGCGGAGGACCGGTCCAGACCGGCCTTCCGCACCCATCGAGCGGTTTCAAAGCGTGGCAAGGGCTGCGGGCAGCTCACGTAGGTCGGCGATGGTCAGCGTTCCGTCGGGGAAGGGGTGGTGGCCGTCGGCATCGCGCACCCCGACGAAATGCAGGTCGAGAGCGGTCGCTGCCGCATAGTCCTGAACCGCATCGCCGACGAAGGCAACGCGGTCGGGACGCAGGTTGTGGCGGGCCATCAGCATGGCCGCCGTCTCCGCCTTGCCCGGCGGGCTGCCGTGGACGGACACGAACCGGTCGGTCATGCCCCGTCGCTCCGCGATGCGCAGCATTTCCTCGTGTGGCGTCGCCGAGATGATGAACAGGGCCGGCCGGCCGGCATGCGCGGCCAGAAAGTCCGTCGCGCCGGGAATTTCGGCGCAGGCGATCACCGCCTCCTCCACCGCCGCAGCGAAACCGGCGACCATCCGGTCCAGCCGCTCCTCGTCCAGGGCGCGGCCGAGAATGTCGCGTTCGAAGCGCGCCAGCTTTTCCCGCCGCGGCATGCCACCGTTGTCCCGGTGATAGGCGCGGATGGCGTCCTGGACCTCCGGCCCCTCATGGGAATACAGCGTGGCGAAGGTCTCACCCTTCAGGTCGTTGGAATCGCACAGCACGCCGTCGAAATCGAAGATGACCGCGTCCCACCGTTCCTGAAGCCTGCCGTCCATCCCGTATTGTCTCCTGATCTCGATTGTTGAAAAGCGATGCCGGTCATGTGATGCCGGTCAAGGATCGGGCCACCTTGCGCCGCGGCTCCATGCCTTCATGAAGCACACGCAGGATGATCGTGCCGATTGTCCCATCGGGCAGGAGGCCGGTCGTGTAATAGAGGCAGTGCGCGGCAGCACCGCGCCGGCCTGCCGCCAGTTCCAAATGGAACAGACGAACGTCTGGACCCAGTTCCGGACGCGGCAGCATTCCCGGCCGGTCAGGGGCCTCGGCAACCATCCGGATCGCCTTGTCGATCAGCGTTGCATAAGTGCGCAGTTGGGCGCTTCCGAACCGTGTCCGCGTCGTGCGCAGGATATCCAGGATGTCGCGCTCTGCTGGAGCGGTGAGCAGGTGGCTCATTCCCGAGCGACCTGCTCGGCAATATCCAGGGCCGATCGGGACGAGAAATCGCCTTGCGCCGCCGCCGCAAGTCCTGCAGCGACCTCGCGCCGCAGGATGGCGATCTTCTCCTGCTCCTGCGCGCGATCCCGTTGCAGCAGGCGCAGTGCCTCGCGCACCACTTCACTCGACGACGCATAACCACCCGTCGCCACTTCATGCTCGACGAAATCGACCATCTCGGACGGAAGACTCACATTCATCGTCGCCATGGGTGGCTCCTCGTCATGACCGACTGTCAATATGGAGGGGATGGCAAACTTTGTCAAAGCATCGCCCTGCTTGAGGGCGTGACGCCATACGCGAGGTTCCATCGCAAAGTCCGATAACAAGCAGGGGCAAATGCCCCTGTTGCCCCCAAAAGCCGCCGTCGAGCCTTGCAACCGACCCGAGTTTCGTGAGGTTTCAGGCCATAACGAGCGCAGCGGCGAAGTTGCGGTAACTGTGCAGCGGGCGGCCCAGCAGCCCCGTCAGCCGTTCGACGTCGCCGGCTTCGGGGATCATGCCGTCGCTGACATAGCGCTCGGCCATCAGGCGCATCTCATAGGCGGCCCATTTCGGCATGAAGGAGGCCATGGTCCGCTCGAACCCGCTGGGATCGTCGCCGCCATAGACCACGGTGCGGCCCAGCAGATCGGACCAGATCGCTGCCACCTGCGGACCCGTCAGCGTGTCGGGGCCGACGAGGTTGATGATGTCCACCGGCAGCTTGCCCGGTGCGCGATCGCGACGGATCAATTCGATGGCCGCAACCTCGGCGATATCCCGTGCATCGACCATCGCCACCCCTTTGCCGCCAATCGGCATCGGGTAGACGCCGTGGCCGACGATCACGTCCTTGATCATCAGCTCGTTGTCGATGAAGTAGGACGGACGCAGGATGGTGGCGCTGAAGCCCATCCGCTCGAGCATGCGCTCGGCGCCGAACTTCACGGCGAAATGCGGCACATTCACCGCAAGATCGGCTTCGAACACCGACTGATAGACGACCCGCTCGACACCGGCTTCCCGCGCGATGTTCAAGGTGACGAGCGCCTGGGTGAACTCGTCGCCGGTGACGGCGTTCAGCAGGAACAGGGTGCGGACGCCGCGGAAGGCGGCACGCAGCGCATCGATGTCCAGCATGTCGCCCTGGGCCACCTCCACACCTGCGGGGAACGCTGTCTTCGACGGGTCGCGGGTCAGCACGCGCACGTCGACGCCGCGCTTGACCAGCTGATCGACGACATGGCGGCCGACACGGCCGGTGGCTCCGGTAACGAGGATGGTCATGGGGTTCACTCCGCTTTGGGGTTCAGTTGACGCCCTTGACTTTAGCGATCCATGCAGGGTCCGATAGACGGCGAATTTGGACGGATCGTCTCACTGGTGGAACGTATGGACCTGCTTGCCCTGGCCGATTTCAATCTGGTCGCCCGCCATGGCGGGTTCGGAAAGGCGGCGCGCGCGGCCGGTCGTCCAAAGGCGACCTTGTCGCGGCGCGTTGCGGAGTTGGAGGCAAGCCTCGATCTCCGACTGTTCGAGCGGGGTGCCCGGACACTCAAGCTGACGGCGGAAGGCCAAGCGCTGTTCGAGCGGACCGGCGCATTGCTGACCGAACTCGACGAGACGGCGAAGGCGATTGCATCCGGCGGCCACAGCCCGCGCGGACGGTTGCGGATCAGCGCGCCGTTGCTGTTCTCGCAGACTGCCATCGGCAAGCTGGCGGCCGGATTCCTACGCAAATATCCGGAGGTCCGGCTTGAAATCGTCACGGAGGACCGCGCCGTCGACATGGTCGAGGAAGCCTATGATCTGGTCATCCGCGTCAACCCGGATCCGGATGCGGGCCTCGTCGGGCGTGTCTTCCTGCGGGACCGCCTCGTCGTGGTGGCGAGCCCGGCCCTGCCATTCCCTGCCGGCAACGACATGGTTCCCGTCGTGACCCGTGGATCGCCTGGGCAGGCAGGGATCAGGCCCGGATCATGGGAGATCGCGACGCCGAACGGTCCGTCGAGCATCGCGGTCGATCCGATACTCAGCCTCTCCTCCTTCATTATGGTCCGCGATGCGGTTCGCATGGGCGTGGGGGCTGCCCGCCTCCCATTGTCGCTCGCCAGTCCGGACCTGGCTGCCGGCAGGCTGGTGAGATGGGGTGACGTGGTCGGGTCCGAGACGGAGTTGTGGGTGCTCTACCCGACAAGGCGGCTGCTCAATGCGCGCGTCTCCGCCTTCCTGGAGCATTTGAAGTCGGCATTTCCGCAGGGAAGCCCGGAGGAGCTTGCGGCCTATGTCGAGGGATGACGAGGCGGTTAGCGGGACTTCGTCTCCTCGCGATGGCGCCGCACATGGTCGATCAGGGCACGGAGCTTGGGTGTCACCGTGCGCCGGCTTGGAAAATACAGGAAGAAGCCGGCGAAGGGCGGCAGCCAGTCGTCGAGGATCGTGATCAGTTCCCCGCGATCAAGGTAGGGCTGGAACGTCTCCTCGATCCCGAAGGTGATGCCGGCACCGGCGAGCGCCGTGCGCAGCATCAGCAGCATGTCGTTGGTGGTGATCTGCGGCTCGACCGACACGTCGAAGGCGTGTCCGTCCTTCTCGAATTCCCACCGGTAGGGGGCCGTGTCCGGCTGTGGCCGCCAGCCGATGCAGCGGTGGCGGACGAGGTCGCGCGGGTGCTCCGGCGTCCCGTGACGGGCGAGATAGCCGGGCGTCGCCACCGCGATCTGGCGCTGGTCGCCCGTCAGCGGCACCGCGATCATGTCGCGCTCGATGACCTCGCCAAGGCGCACGCCCGCATCGAAGCCGGCAGCAACGATGTCGAATTCCAGGTCCGTCACCGTTACGTCGAGGGAGATACCGGGATAGGCATCGCTGAAGGAGGCGATCAACGGTCCGGACAGGAAACGCTCGGCAATCGAGGTGGCGGCGATCCGCAACAGACCGCGGGGTTCGGTTGCCGAGTTGGACACCGCATCGATGGCGGTCGCGATCTCGGCCAAAGGGGCGGAGATCCGAGCCAGAAAATGCTCGCCGGCTTCGGTCAGCCGCACGCTGCGGGTGGTGCGCAGGAACAGCGCCTGACCCACCGCCCCCTCCAGACGCTGAACGCCCTGGCTGACGGCCGAGCGCGTCACCCCGAGGCGGTCGGCAGCCGCCCGAAAATTGCCGGTCTCTGCCACCGCGGCAAACAAGGTCAGGAGGTTCAGGTCGATCTGCATTGGTTAGCTGTTCTAACCACAGCGTCCATCAATTGGCAAGTTCTCTCGACAGCGGTCGAATGCCACTTTGCGACCACTGACAGTGATCGAGCGGTGCAATGACCGCCGTTCACAGCGTCTGCAACCATCGAGAGACAGGAAATCCTCATGACCATCGACCAAGTCGTTCTCATCACCGGTGCGTCCAGCGGCATCGGCGAAGCCACCGCCCGCATCCTTGCCGACGCCGGCGCCAGCCTGATGCTGGGGGCGCGTCGGACCGGGCGGCTCGACGCGCTTGTCCGGGAAATCCAGGCGAAGGGCGGCAGGGCCTATTCCCGCGCGCTCGACGTGACCGATCGTGCCAGCATGGAGGGCTTCGTTGCCGAGGCCAAGGACCGCTTCGGGAGGATCGATGTGCTCGTCAACAATGCCGGCGTGATGCCGCTGTCCCCGCTCGCCTCCCTGAAGGTCGAGGAATGGGACCGCATGATCGACGTCAACATCCGCGGCGTCCTCCATGGCATCGCGGCCGTCCTGCCGGTCATGGAGGCGCAGAGAGGCGGACACGTCGTCAACATCGGCTCGGTCGGCAGTTTCGAGGTGGTGCCGACTTCCGCCGTCTACAGCGCGACCAAATTCGCGGTGCGGGCGATCACCGATGGATTGCGGCAGGAAAGCGAGACGATCCGCACGACCTGCATCTATCCCGGTGTGACGCGTTCCGAACTCGCCGACACCATCACCGACGAGACGGCCGCCCGCGCCATGGCGGAATACCGCCGCAACGCAATCGAACCGGAAGCCATCGGCCGGGCCGTCCTTTTCGCCATCGAACAGCCGCGGGATGTCGGGGTCAACGAGATCACAGTCCGTCCGGTCGCCCGCAGTTGAGGGCAGGGCGCGCCGATCCGTCGGGAGTTGCCGGGGCCGTTCGCCCCGGCCGCCTGTTGCGCGTCACGCACAGGTCAGCCCCGTGAAAACGGGTGGGAAACTTGACGATGCCTGCAATTTCTTCGTAAAAATTGCGTCATGAATACGTAAGAGGGAAGAAATGTCGGGCAGAGAGAAGTTTTCTCTTAAACAAGCGCTTTTCATCGGCGCGTGCATGTTCTTGCCAGTTCAGGCGAACGCCGCGTCGCCGTCGACAGATACGCTCGCAGCGAAGCACGCTTCTGCGAATTACAAGGAATTCGTCGAGCTTCTCGCCATCCCCAACGATGCGGTTGTTCCGGCTGACATTCAGAAGAACGTCGCATGGCTGGAACAGGCCTTCCAGAAGCGCGGCTTCCAGGCGCGTGCGTTGGCGAACAACGGCAAGCCGATGCTGTTTGCGGAACTGCCCGGCGCCGATCCGGCCAAGAAGACCATCCTGTTCTACGCCCATTTGGACGGCCAGTCGGTAACCCCGCAGCAGTGGAAGCAGAAAAGCCCCTGGGACGCGACGCTGAAGCAGAAGACCGACAAGGGCGAGTGGGAAACGATCCCGCTGGAGAAGCTGTACGGCGATCAGGTCGATCCTGACTGGCGGCTGTTTGCGCGGTCGTCGTCGGACGACAAGGGCCCGATCATGATGCTGCTGACGGCGTTCGACGCGCTGAAGGAAGCGGGCCAGAAGCCCAGCGTCAACGTCAAGATCATCCTCGATTCCGAGGAGGAGAAGGGGTCGCCGTCGCTGGGCGAGGTCATCCGGCAGAACGCCGAGCTGCTGAAGAATGACGCGCTGCTGGTGCTGGACGGCCCGATGCACCAGACCAACAAGCCGACGCTGGTGTTCGGCAACCGCGGCGTCGCCCAGGCGACCCTGACGGTTTTCGGCGCCAAGCAGGGCCTGCACAGCGGCCATTTCGGCAATTATTCGGCCAACCCGGCGATGCGGTTGGCGCAGCTGCTGGCATCGATGAAGGACGAGAACGGTCGGGTCACCATTCCCGGTTATTACGACTCCGTGAAGATCGACGCGGCGGCGGAAAAGATCATGGCCGCCGTCCCCGATGACGAGGCGGCGCTGCGCAAGCGGCTGGGCATCGCGCAGGCCGAGAAGGTCGGCAGGAATTATCAGGAGGCGCTGCAATACCCGTCGCTCAACGTTCGCGGCATGGCGGCCGGCGACGTGGGCGCCAAGGCGCGGACGATCATTCCGGAAAGCGCCGTCGCCGAACTCGACCTGCGCACGGTTCCGGAAACGCCGCCGGAACAGCTGATCGGCATGCTGAAGAAGCATATCGAAGCGCAGGGCTATCATCTGGTCCAGGGCACCCCGACGGACGAGGACAGGGCCAAGTACGACAAGCTGGCCTCCCTGGCTTCGGAGGAGGTTTCCGCTTCCAGTTCCGCGGCGCGGACCGACATGCAGGCGCCGGTCGGCGAGTGGCTGTACCGCTCCTTCAAGGCGACCTATGGCGAGGAGCCGGTGCGCATCCGCATGATGGGTGGAACCGTGCCCACCGGAGCGGCGGTCGAGGCGCTGAAAGTGCCGTTCGTCATCGTCCCGCTGGTGAATGCCGACAACAACCAGCACAGCTATGACGAAAACCTGCGTGTCGGGAATTTCGTATCGGGCGTGAAGGGCCTGATCGGACTGCTCCAGCAGCCGTTCTGATCCCCGAAGCGGCGCGCCAGGCTCATCGACCCGGCGTGCCGCTTTCTATTTTCGGGATGCCCAGGAATCCGTCCGTGGTTGGCGGACTGCTCTTACCTTGCGATCTCTTCGGCCAGAGCAGGACGGGCGCCGATCTGGTTCATCCAGCCGAACCAGTCTTCGAGATGCCAGGTGTGGGTCAGCCTGCCGTCGGCGATGCGGTGGAATTCATGGATCGCCACCCGGAAGGACCGGCCGGTCGGCGCGATTCCGAACCAATCGCCGCTGTGAGTTCCGGTCATCACCGCCCGCACGGCGGCACGGCCGGGCGCACCGATGATGTCCAGAACCTCGATTTTGGTGTCCGGGAACGCCGCGAGGAAGCTGCGGATCAGCGGCTTCATTCCTTCACGGCCCGGCTGCTGGCCGGGATTGAGGGGGATGTCCTGCCAATCCTCGGTCACCGCCTCGTCGAGAAGGTCGGGGTTGCCTTCGCTGAAGGCGCGATAGAGCGTCTCTACGGCATGGAGCTCCTGCGGTGTGAGCCCGGTTCCGGTCAATGCGTCGTCTTTCGGTGCCATGGGAGTTTCTCCTGTCCGGGATGCGATGAGGGGACGCTACCTGATGGCCTCCCATGCTTGTAATCGATCCTCGATATATGGAAACATCCATGCCATGGATTTGCATGGCATCGATCTGAACCTGCTCGTCGCCTTCGATGCCCTGATGGCGGAACGCAGCGTGACGCGGGCCGGGGCCCGCATCGGCCGTACCCAACCGGCAATGAGTGCCGCACTGGCACGTCTGCGCGGGCTGCTGAAGGACGAGCTGTTCGTCCGCGGGCCGAGCGGGTTGCAGCCGACCCCGCTGGCGCTCGACCTGGCTCAGCCGATAGGCCGGGCCCTGACCGAACTTCAGCAGGCACTGGCATTCACGCAGAGCTTCGACCCGTCGACCTCGACCGCCAGCTTTACCCTGGGCCTGTCGGACCACCCGACTTTTGCCCTGTTGCCGGCCCTGCTGGAGGTCCTTCGAGAGCAGGCGCCGGGTGTGATCCTGCGCATCCGCAACTTCATCGCCCGGGACGATGCCATCGCCATGCTGGATGCCGGCGAGGTCGATCTGACGGTCGGTGTGCCGCCCACCTCCACCGGCAGGATTCTCAGCCGCATCCTGTTTGAGGAGCGTTTCGTCTGCGTCGTCCGCAAGGACCATCCAACCGTACGCCCACCGCTCGAACTGAGCGGCTTTCTGGAGCAGTCGCACCTTCTGGTATCGCCGGAGAATGAGAGCTACGGGGTGGTGGATGCCGCCCTGGCAAAGCAGGGATTGAAGCGCCGGTTGGCCCTGACGCTGCCGCAACTCTATGCCGCCCCGGCCCTGGTGGCGCAAACGGATCTGATCGCCACCCTGATGGAAGGCGTGGTCGCCGCATCGGGCCATGCGGATCGGCTTTGCATCATGCCGGCCCCGCTCGACCTACCACCGATCCTGTTTGCCCTGTCCTGGCACCGCCGCAACGACGTCCACCCGGCGCAACGATGGTTCCGCGACCTGCTGGCGTCGGTTCCGCATCGAGCCGGACTTCGCCCCCCGGCGGAACCGTTCGCGTGACGGGGCGGTAAGCCCGTTCAGCGACGTCCGTTCAGGTGCCCGCCGCTTCCGTCTTGAGCAGGCTGACGATGGCGTCGGCGATCATCCGCTTGTGCCGGGTGCGCGTGTCGGCGGAGGCGAGATTCTGATGGAAGATCAGGTTGAAGGTGTGGCGGTTCGACACCCGGAAGAAACAGAACGCGCTGATCATCAGATGCAGGTCGATGGGCTGGATGTCGGCCTTGAACACGCCAGCATCCCGGCCGCGTTCCAGAATCCGGGCCAGCGTGTCGATGACCGTGATGTTCAGGTTGGCAATGGCCTTTGACTTCTTCATGTGTTCGGCGCGGTGGATGTTCTCGATGCTGACCAGCCGGATGAAGTCCTCGTGCTGCTCCTGATAGTCGAAGGTGAAATCGATCAGGGCACGGATCGCCGCCTCCGGGTCCAGATTCTGGAGGTTCAGCCGGTTCTCGATGGCGCGGATGTCGCCGTAGACCTTCTCCAGCACGGCAAGATACAGCTCCTCCTTGCCGCCGAAGTAATAATAGATCATGCGCTTGGTGGTGCGGGTGCGGGCGGCGATGGCGTCGACCCGGCCGCCGCTGAAGCCGAGCGAGGCGAACTCCTCCGTCGCCACCTCAAGGATGTCCTGGCGGGTGCCTTCCGGATCGTTCTTGCGGCTCGGCTTGGCTTTTCGAGTCGTTCCGGTCGCGTCGTCCGCCGTCATGCCCTGTTCCATTTTCATGCGGCGCAGAGCGCCCTCAACGGAGGTAATGGACGAACATGATAAAAACCTCAATGCCGGAGTGGTGGAGCATGCGGACATGCTCCACCTTGAACTCGCCGGTCAGTTCGACGCGCGCTTCTTTTCGATGGTCGCATAGGCCTGGGTGACCAGCGCATCACCGATTTCGGCCTTGTACTTGTCGACCACCGGCTTGACCTTCTCGCGAATCTTGGCGAGTTCGTCGGCCGGCAGTTCGTCGATGGTCATGCCCTTCGCCTTCAGCGACGCCAGCGCATCGGCCTCCTGCTCGCGCGACAGCTTGCGCTGGAAGACGGTGGCTTCGGCCGCAGCGCTCTGGAACAGGGCCTTTTCATCGGAATTCAGCGTGTCCCAGAACTTCTTGGAGATGATCAGCGACTGCGGATTGTAGATGTGCCGCGTGATCGTCATGTATTTCTGGACTTCGTTGAATTTGGTCAGTTCGATGGTCTTGGCCGGATTCTCCTGCCCATCGACGGTGCCGGTCTCAAGCGCGCTGTAGAGTTCGGGGAAGGCAAGCGGCACCGGGTTGGCGCCCAGCGCCTTGAAGATGTCGATATAGATCGGCGTCTGGATGACGCGGATCTTCAGGCCGGCGATGTCGGCGGCGGTCTTCACCGGCCGGCGGTTGTTGGTCAGGTTGCGGAAGCCAAGGTCCCAGAAGCCGAGCCCGACCAGCCCCTTTTCCGGCAGCTTCGCCATCAGCTGCTCGCCCACAGGGCCGTCCAGCAGGGCGTCGGCCTCCGAAGCGCTGTTGAACAGGAAGGGAAGGTCGACCAGCGCGAATTCCTTGGCCTGGGACACCAGGATGCCGGCATTCATCACCGACATCTCGACGATGCCGCCCTGCAGCGCCGAAACGGTCTGCACGTCACCGCCCAGCGTGCCGCCGGGGAACAGCTTCACCTTGATCTTGCCGCCGCTCTTCGCCTCGACGATGTCGGCGAACTTCTGCGCGCCTTGGCCCTGCGGGTGCTCCTTGACGTTCTGGAAGGCGAATTTGACCGAGCGGTCCTTGTATTCGGCGGCGGTGGCGGCGCCGGCGAACAGCAGGCCGGGCAGCAGCAGGCCGGCGAGCAGCGATTTCATGTGCGTCTTCATTGGGTTTCCTCCGTGTTTTTTCTTGCAGGTCGGGATCAGTGGCTGAGCCAGGCCGCCGGAACCATCACCAGCGACGGGAACAGGGTCAGCAGGAAAAGGACGAACAGCTGCACCAGCATGAAGGGCCAGACACCTTTGATGACGCCCTCCATGCTGACCTTCGACACGCCGCAGACCACGTTCAGCACTGTGCCGACGGGCGGTGTGATCAGGCCGATGGCATTGTTGATGATGAACAGCACGCCGAAATAGACGGGATCGATGCCGGCCTGCTTGCACACGGGAACCAGGATCGGCGTCAGGATCAGGATGGTCGGCGTCATGTCCATTGCTGTGCCGATCGCCACCACCAGCGCCATCATCGCCAGCAGCAGCAGGGTCGGGCTGTCCATCAGCGGAGCCAGCAGATCGGTCACCATTCCCGGCAGGTTGGCGACGGTGATCAGCCAGGACGACACCAGCGCCGCCGCGACCAGGAACATGACGACGCTGGTCGTCTTCGCCGCCCCCAGCAGGGCAGGGTAGATGTCGGCGACCGACATCTCGCGATAAATGCAGACGGCGACGAACAGCGAATAGACTGCGGCGACCACGGCGGCTTCGGTGGGGGTGAAGACGCCGAACTTCAGCCCGACGATGATGATCACCGGCAGCATCAGCGCCCACACGCCCTCGCGCAGGATCGCCAGCACCTCGCGCAACGAGCGGCGCGGCGGCGGCGACAGGTTCTCTTTGCGCGACACGTACCACCAGGCGCCGCACAGGCCGACGGCCAGCAGGATGCCGGGGAAGATGCCGGCCAGGAACAGCTTGGTGACCGAGACGTTGCCCGCCACGCCATAGATGACGAAGCCGATGGAGGGCGGGATGATCGGCGCGATGATGGCGCTGGCGGAGACCAGACCGGCCGACCGGTTGCGGTCATGGCCGGCCGCCACCATCATCGGCACCAGCAGGGTGGCGAGTGCGGCCGCATCCGCCACGGCGGAGCCGGACAGGCTGGCCATCACCGTCGCCGCCAGAATGGTGACGTAGCCGAGCCCGCCGCGGATATGGCCGACCATCGCCATGGCGAGGTTGACGATGCGCTTGGCCAGCCCGCCGGTGTTCATGATCTCGCCGGCCAGCATGAAGAAGGGTACGGCCATGAGGGGAAAGCTGTCGGCGCCGTTGATCAGGTTCTGCGCCACGATCTGCGCGTCGAACAGGTCGAGCTGGATCATCAGCGCCACGCCGCACAGCAGCAGGGCATAGGCGATGGGCATGCCGATGGCCATGGCGCCCAGCAGGGAGCCGAGGAAGATGGTGATGGTCATGGTCCGGCGTCCTCAGCGGCTGGAGGCGGTGCGGGACGGCAGGGGCAACGCCTCCGCCCGGTTGGTGTCCCCCTGTTTGGTGGACCGGTGCGTCCGGTGGCCGCCGGTGTGGGCGCCGTGTGCAGTGGCTTCCGGCAAATCCTCCGATTCCGAAACCATCACGAGGTCGGAGTCGGAGATTTTGCCGGTCAGCAGCAGATACATCTCATGCAGCAGGATCGCGCCGGTCGACAGGCCGAACACCACGCCGATGCCGTAGAGCAGCCCCATCGACAGGCCGGTGGCCGGCGCCTGCGCGTTCCAATTGATGAGGGTCTGGGTCCAGCTTCCCTGCAGCACCAGCCAGGTGACCCACAGCATCAGGCCGCAGCTGAGCACCGCGCAGGCCATCCTGCCGGTCCGCGGCAACCGCGCCACCAGCGCATCGACGCCGAGGTGAGCCCGTTCGCGCAGGCCCAGGATGGCGCCGAGGAAGCACATCCAGACGAAGAACAGGCGCGACATCTCCTCCGATACCGTGATGCCGCTGTTGAAGGCATAGCGCAGCACGACATTTCCGAACACCAGCACCACCATGCCGGCCATGCACAGCGCCATCAGGATTTTGATGAGGGTAAAATAGGCCTCGACCAGCTGTCTCATGCGGTCCTCCCGGTGCCGGCACCCCGCCGGCTTATCTGTATTCGATTGGGGCCAGTATCAGGCGGCGGGCTGGCCGGCGTCCATCGACGCGAAATGGGCGCGGATGCGTTCGGCATCAGGGGAAACCCCAGTGAACAGGCGGAAAGCGTCCACCGCCTGGAACACCGCCATGCCGCCGCCATCCAGTGTCCGGCAACCGATGGACCGCGCGGCGCGCAGCAGCTCGGTTTCCAGCGGGAAATAGACGATCTCCGCCACCCAGAGCCGCGGGTGCAGCATCTCGGCCGGAAGCGGCAGGCCGGGGAACTTCGCCATGCCGGTGGGCGTCGCATGGATCAGCCCGTCCGCCGCCGCCACAGCCGCACCCAGCCCGTCTCTGTCGGATATCGCCATGGCCCGTCCGCTGCCGAAGCGCGCGTCGATCTGGTCGGCCAGCAGCGCCGCCCGTGCCGGGTCGGCGTCGAAGATGTCCAGCCGGCGTGCCCCAAGATGGAAGGCAGCATGGGCAACTGCCGCTCCGGCCCCGCCGGCACCCAGAAGCACCACGCGGTCCATCGGCACGCCAGCCAGCCCGCGACGGAATCCCTCGGCGAAACCGGAACAGTCGGTGTTGTGGCCGATGCGCCGGCCGTCCTTCAGCACGACGGTGTTGACCGCCCCGATGGCGCGGGCGTCGTCCGAAAGCTCGTCCAGCAGCGGAATGATCGCCTGCTTGCACGGGTAGGTGACGTTCAGCCCGGTGTAGCCCATGCGCTCGGCGCCCGACAGCAGCTCCGGCAGGGCATCGGGGCCGAGGCCCAGGCGGTCGAGGTCGATCAGCCGGTAGATGCAGCGCAGGCCGAGCGCGTCGGCTTCCCGCTCATGCATCGCCGGGGTCCGTGACGCCTGGATGCCGGCACCGATCAGGCCGACGAGGATGGAGGTGCCGACGGCGGGGGCCGGCCGGGACAGGGCGTTCATTTCGCGGCACTTTCCAGCAGCCGGGCCATACGCTGGAGGGCCAGCGTGTAGCCCTGGGTGCCGAAGCCGCAGATCACCCCGGCGGCGACGCGCGACACGTAGGAAAAATGACGGAATTCCTCGCGCCGGTGGATGTTGGAGATATGCACCTCCAGGATGGGGAAGCCGCAGGCCGACAGCGCATCCATCAGCGACACCGAGGTGTGGCTCAGGCCGGCCGGGTTGATGACCAGCCCGGCCATCGTCTCCCGCGCCTCGTGGATCCAGTCGATCAGCACATGTTCGGCATTGGATTGCCGGAAATCCACCGCGAGGCCCAGCGCCTCGCTGGTGCGGCGGCAGTCGGCCTCGACATCGGCCAATGTCTCGTGGCCATAGATGTGCGGCTCGCGCTTGCCAAGCAGATTGAGATTCGGTCCGTTGAGGACGAGGATCGGGCGGCTCATGGTGGGGCGTCTCCAAACAAACGCACTGTTTCGTTCATTTTCAGTCGAGATAGAGTTCGGGCCGGGCGCCTTCGCGCAGTTGTGCCTGCACCGCCATGCGCACTGCGGCATTCACCGCTCCGAATTGCCGGTAGCCGCCACGCCGTTCCACCACCTCGAAGAAGAAGCGGTCGTCGAAGCTGTCGGTGTAGGCGTGCAGGAACTCGCCCTGATCGTCACGGTCGTACAGAAGCTCGCGGTCCTTCAGCGTCGCCAGCGTCGCATCGTCCAGCGGGTGTTTGACCGCCAGATCGTCGTAATAGTTGGCGGGAATCGGCAGGAAGGGTGCACCGGCGGCAAGACGGTCCCTCACCAGCGCATCGGCATCGGCGGTGGCGAAGGCGATGTGGTGGACACCGGCACCGGCGGTGGCGCTGACGAAGCGGCCGGTGGCGGTCCGCCGGCTTTCCGAGATGTTCAACGGCAGCCGTACCCCCCGGCCGGGCTCGGCATCGGGGCTGACCAGCGCCCGGCTGCGGATCAGGCCGTAGGGATCGGGCAATTCCCACAGGCTTTCCGGCACGAAGCCGAAGACCGTGCGGTAGAACAGGACGAAGCTGTCCATCCGCCCGAAGGGCAGGGCCTGCGCGACATGGTCGATGCCGAGCAGCGGGGAACCATGTCGGGACTGTGGGCCGGATTCCTGTCCAACCGGCTCTTCCGCGAACAGGTGGAAATCGTCCTCCCAGATGCTGCGGTGGGCTTCCTTGCCGTTGACCAGATAGATCAGCGTGCCGTCGGGTGCCCGCAGTGCCGGAATCTTGCGTTCGCCGTCGCCGACCCGCTCGCGCCACAGGACACAGCGCAGCGCCTCGGCGCGGGCAATGGTGCGGGCGGCATCATCCACCGTGAAGGCCATGGCACAGACCGAGGGGCCATGCATCTGGAAATGCTCCGACGCTGCGGAATCCTCCTCGCTGTTCAGCACCAGATTGACGCCGCCCTGGCGATAGAGATCGACGTCCTTGGAGCGGTGGCGTCCGGCATGGCGGAAACCCAGGCAGCCGAGCAGGGTGGAGAGCGTGTCGCGTGCTGCGGCGTCGACGGCGAATTCGAGGAACTCGACGCCGTGGCAGACCGGCGGCGCGGGCAGGCCGGGACCGAAGCCGGCCTCTGCCTCCACATGGATGAGCGACCGCAAACCGTCCAGAGCGGTCAGGCGGGCAGGGGCGGCGCGGAACTCGTCGTTGAAGATCTCCAGCGACAGCGGACCGCGATAGCCCGATGCCAGCACCGCATCGAGAAAGCGCTGGACCGGCAACTGGCCCTGGCCCGGGAAATTGCGGAAATGGCGGCTCCAGGACAGCACGTCCATCGACAGCGCCGGGGCATCGGCCAACTGCACGAAGAAGATGCGGTCGCCCGGCAGGTCGGCGATGCCGGACGGGTCGTCGTTCAGGGCCAGCGTGTGGAAACTGTCGACGATCAGCCCCAGGGCCGGATGGTCGGCGCGCTGCACGATGTCCCAGGCTTGGCGCCACCGGTTGACATGCCGGCCCCAGGCCAGTGCCTCGTAGCCGACACGCAAGCCTCGGCGTTGCGCCCGCTCCGCCATTTCGGCGAGGTCGGCGGCGGCGCGGGCCGGATCGTCGATGGCGGCGGCCTGGACGTTGGAGCAGACCAGCACGAGGTCGGTGCCCAATTCCTGCATCACGTCGAACTTGCGTTCCGCGCGGTCGAGGTTGCGGGCACGGATCGGGTCCGGCATCGCCTCGAAATCGCGGAAGGGTTGGAAGATGGTGATTTCCAGACCCAAGCCCTCGGCGATGCGGCGGACATCGGCCGGCGACCCGTCGAATGTCAGCAGGTCGTTCTCGAAAATCTCGACCCCGTCAAAGCCGATGGCGGCCGCCGCTTCCAGCTTCTCCGGCAGGGTGCCACTCAGCGAAACGGTGGCAATCGACTTTTTGAAGGCAAAGGCGCTGGACGGCATGGGAGCCCTTTCGGCAGCGGCATGGTTCGTTGACATCAACAAACGTACCAGTTCGTACATTTTGATGCAAGACGCTTTGATTGCCAATGATCGGTATATCGAACAACGTCTCTTTTCTGGGTTGGCGGGACTGAACGGTATCCACCCTTGAAAACATGCGACGTCGCATGGCGATTAATCTAATTTCCATAACGAAAGTTATGTGTCTTTGCGCTGTAGGCGCAATGTCAAAATGTCAGTCCCTCGCAAGATAGAAGTGTCAGTCTCCCCTCAGCTTTAACGCTGCCAATAACAAATGACAACGAGGCCGCCACGGAGGACGGCCCCGTCACATCTGGGGACAGTTGTCATTCCCTACAGATGTTCTGCGTCGGAAAGTCCGGCTTCAGAAACCGAAATGGCTGAGACCGGGATGATCGTCGGGCCGGCGGCCGAGCGGCCAGTGGAACTTGCGGTCGGCTTCGGCGATGGGATGTTCATTGATGCTGGCATGCCGGGCCTGCATCAGCCCGTCCTCGGCAAACTCCCAATTTTCATTGCCGTAGGCGCGATACCATTGGCCGCTGTCGTCGCGGTATTCGTAGGCGTACCGCACGGCGATGCGGTTACCGGCGAAGGCCCAGAGTTCCTTGATCAGCCGGTATTCAAGCTCCTTGTTCCATTTGCGGGTGAGAAAGGCTTGGATCTCGGCACGGCCGGTCACGAATTCGGCGCGATTGCGCCAGCGGCTGTCCTCGGTATAGGCAAGAGTGACCTTCGCCGGATCGCGGCTGTTCCAGCCATCCTCGGCGAGACGGACCTTCTCAATGGCGGATTCTGCGGTGAAAGGGGGAAGCGGCGGACGGGACATGGCATGCTCCTTCTTGACGATGAAACGACATTGGACATGGTGGAAGGAAGAGAACGACGGGACGCGATCTGCGTCAGGAGTGGTCGGTGACAGGATCACAGGGCGAGTTGGATGCGGTTTTCCTCACCGGGGCCGGTTTCGGCAGGGACGGCGCTGCAAATCAGGACCTCGTCGGGGGCGATGCTGGCGCCCGGTTCGCGGATATAGGTCACGGCCCCCTTCAGCAGCCTGGTCCGGCAGGTACCGCAGGTGCCTTCGCGGCAACTGTATTCGGGCTCCAGTCCGCGCGCTTCCGCCAACTCCAGCAATGTGCCGGACGCCGGCGTCCAGCGATCCTCTTTCAGCGAGGTCATGAAGGCGACCGGCACCGGCTTGCTCGACGGCTGGGGACGGACCGGCGGGGGTGCGGCCCCGGCGTCCGCCGTGCGCTGCAAGGACGACGGCCCGAACGCCTCTGCGTGGATCCGTCCGTCGGCGATGTTGCGGCCGCGCAACCCGTCATAGAGCGCCTGCGTGAATGCCGGCGGACCGCACAGGTAGAAATCATAGTCGTCGAACGGCAGGAAGCGGGTCAGCAGGGCCATGTCGATGCGGCCGGCCGCGTCGTAATCGACGCCTTCCTCGGTCTGGCCGGGATCGCTGAGGACCCGGATCCACCTGACAGCCCCTTGCGCGGCGTTCACCAGTTCAGCGATTTCCCGCTCGAAGGGACGATCGGCCTTCGACCGCGCGGCCTGGATGAGGATGGTTGGCCGCATCCGCTGTTTGCGCAATCCCTCGTAGACGATGTGGCGCAGCATCGCCAACAGCGGCGTGATCCCGATGCCGCCGGCCAGCAGGACCGCCGGCCTTGTCCCATGAGGGTCGATGGTGAAGGCGCCGTCGGGTGCGCGGGCTTCGATGATGTCGCCGACGCGGATGCGGTCGTGCAGGTGGCGCGATACCAGCCCTTCCCGCTTGACGCTGATCCGGTAGAGGCCATCCGATGGCGCGGCCGACAGCGTATAAGTGCGGATAACCGGCTTGTCCGACCCCGGAACCGTCACGCGGATCGGCAGATGCTGACCGGCGGCATGGGGAAGAAGGCCCGCCCCATCGGACGGTTGCAGATGGAAGGAGCGGATCGCCGGGGTTTCATCGACGATCTTGGCCACCCGGTAGGGGCGCCAGCGTGTCGCCATCTCGCCGGCCTGCATGCGGGCCGCCGCCTGCGCCCAATCCCCCGTCATCAGCGAACTGGGCGACCAGCCCTCCTTGCGGAACGCCCAGCGCAGAGCCAGCGCCCCGGACCGGCGCAGGATGCGGCGGGGTTTGAAGGTCCACAGCCGCTCGGCTCCCTGGAAGGCCGCGATCTCCGGCGATTCCAGGATGACTTCGGCCTCGCCGGTCATCTGCAGCAGGTCGCCGCTGCCGTAATCGACGAAGACGAGCCCGGCCTTGCCGTTGAGAACGATGTTCCCGAGGGTAGAGAAGAAGAGGTTGCCGTTGAAATCGGGCACCGTGAGGGTGCCGTCTTCCGCGACACGGACAAAGCCCGCTTTGCCACCGCGATGGGACACGTCGACCTGACGGCGCTCGGCCCGATCCGCATAGGTGGCGACGAAGAACGCATCCGCCTCCCCGATGATGGCCCGCGCCTGTTCGTCCAGTTGCGGCAGGACCTCGACAACACCGGTGAACGGGTCGGCCGGATCCCGTGCATAGTCGACATCGCGAAGCTGGATGTAGCGTGGGCAGTTCCCGAAGCTCTGGTCGACATCGACCCGAAAACCGGAACCGATGGCGGTGACGAAGCCGTTCATGCGATTGCGGCGCCGGGTGTGCATCTCTATCCCCAGAAGGCCGACGGGATCGCCATCCCGCATGCCCTCCCCTGCCGGATCGCCGGGATCGGCATGGGCGGCGATGTCGAGCCTCTTCGGCGTCGGCGAGGTTAGGAAGCCCGGCTTGCCGACGAGCAGCGTGGCCCATGGGTCTCCCGCGGGATCGACGCTGCCCAGAACGATGAAAGGAAGTTGGGCATAGAAGTCGCGATGCTGGTCCGGCATGTGGTCGCGGATCACCCGCTGACCGACGGCCTCCATCCGTTCGGCCACCCCCAGCTTCCGCTGGATGAACGTTTCACCCTCATGCCAGGGCGGCAGTGTCTTCAGTGTCGCGGTCATCGTCGGTGTCCCATGCTGGGGAGCGGTCGGACGGCGTGTCCGGAAGCGGGATTGGGATGTGGCTGTGGGGGTGGCCCCCCACCCTCCCGATGGATCAGGCGGCCAGCCCGACCGGCGTCCGTGCGAAGGGAACGAAGCCCGGCAGTTGCTCGATGCGGGCGAGGAAGGCCTTGACGGACGGGTAGCCGGAGAGATCGACGTTGCCTTCCGGCGCCTGGGCGACGTAGCTGTAGATCGCGACGTCCGCAATCGTCGGGTGATCTCCGACCAGCCAATCCTGCGTGCTCAGGTGGCTTTCGAGCCGGGCCAGCAAGGTATGGGCCCGGCCGATGACCTCGTCGGGGTTGAACGTGGCCCCGAACACCGTGATGAGCCGGGCCGCAGCCGGGCCGTAGGCCACCTCTCCGGCCGCCACGGAAAGCCAGCGCTGAACCGCCGCCGCGCCGGCGGCATCTTCCGGCAGCCAGTCGCCCCGCCCTGCCTTCTTGGCGATATAGACCAGGATGGCATTGGAATCGGCGACGATGACGCCCGCATCGTCCAGGACCGGTACTTGGCCGAAGGGATTGAGCTTCAGGAAGTCGGGGTTCTTGTGCGCACCGGCCTTGAGGTCAACCTCCACCAGCTCATGCGGCAGGCCGAGAAGCGATAGAAGCAGGTGTGCGCGATGCGAGTGACCCGACAGGGGATGGTGATACAGCTTCATGTCCAGCTCCGGTGATTTGCCGGACGGGGGCATTCCCGTTCCGCATCACCAGAGTGCTGGATCATCGCCACCGAGAGAATGCCCGGCTTTCGCAGTTCATTCTTGCCTGAAATGAAATAATCCTCTGCCTGCCCCGCACCTGAATGGGTGGGGCGATGCCGTCAGGCGGCATTCGCCAGTTCGGGAGCGAGGCGGCGTGCGTCGGCGATCAGCGCGGCGGTCAGCGGCGGCTGCGGATCGCGTCGGCACACCACAAGGCCGATCAGGGTCGAGAGTTCCGGCGCCACGATGGGGATGGCACGGATCGAGGGGGGAAGCAGCAGCGAATCCGCCATGATCCGCGGCATGATCGTCGACCACACGCCGGTGCAGAGATGGTTGGTCAGTACGACGATGGAGTTGGATTCGAGCATCGGCTCGGCATGCACCCCAGCTTCGGCGAAGGCGCGGTCGATGATCCGCCGGTTCTGCATGGTGGTGTTCAGCAGGCAGAGCGGCAGGGTCGCCGCTTCTTCCCAGGTCACGCTGTCGCGCGTGCCGAGGAGGCCGTCCGCCGAGGTGATCAGGTGGTAGCGCTCGTGATAGAGCGGCACCTCGTCGACATTGCCGAGCGGTTCGTTGTCGAGATAGGTGATGCCGGCCTCCGCCTCCAGATTTTCCAGCTTGGACAGGATCTCGGTCGAACTGTGGGAAGCGATGGTGATCTTGATGCCGGGATGCATCGACCAGACGGTGGCGGTCAGCCGTTGGACCATCGGCAATGCCGTCGGCACCACGACCAGCCGAAGCGTGCCGGTCAGTCCCTGCTTCATCGTCTCGACATCGGCGCGCATCGCCTTGTAGTCGCCGACGATGCGCCGGGCCCACTCCAGCACCCGCTCCCCCTCCGGGGTGAAGCCGATGAAGCGTGCGCCGCGGTCGACCAGCGGCACGCCCATGGTCGATTCCAGCTGCTTGATCGCGGCGGACAGATTGGGCTGCGACACCCCGCAGACCTGTGCTGCGCGGCCGAAATGCTTTTCCGTCGCCAGCGCGATCAGAAATTCGAGTTTTTCCTGCATGCCGGGCCTCCTCCCACCACGTCTGGCGCAGCGTGGATCGGGAACTTATCGATCACGACCCGAGCAACATCATTGATACCGATCACGTGTCCGCGTCTCCGCGCGGGCTGCCGCAGCGGCAATGCGACGCATCGTAGGCCCACGAAGCTTTTCCCTCACGCCACCTCCATCTCGACGAGCCGGAACGCCTCGCCCGGCGGACGGTCGATCCGCAGGTCGGCACCCTCCAGGAAGGTGTCGCGGCTGAGCAGGTCGAAGGCATGATGCAGGGCGTCGGGCTGCACCCGGCTGGCGCAGCCGACCGACACGGTGACGTGCATCACCCGGTCGAAGGGGTTGGTCTCGCGCGCCCGCATCGCCTGTTCAAGCAGCGATTGGCATAGAGCGATCTCATGCATGGACATTGTCTTTCCAAAGCAGCCCAACTCTTCTCTCCTTTTTGGGAAGAGAAGAGTTGGGTGCAATCCCTCCAGGATCACGCGAAGGCCGGCGCCTTTTTCGTCGCACCGGTCACCGCATTGCTGAGACCCCCCTTCAGCTTCGCGTATTCCTGCTGGACGTGGTTCTCGGCCCAGACCTGATCGGCAATCGCCTCCACCCGGACGGCTGCGTATTTGTATTCCGGCGTCTTGGCGATGGGATCGACGGCGTGGATGGTCAACTCGTTGCAGGCGCCGATCCACCACTGGTAGGTCATGTAGACAGCCCCCTTGTTGGTACGGTCGGTGACGCTGGCGCGGCTGATCACCCTGCCGCGGCGCGACGACACCCAGACCAGTTCCTGGTCACGGATGCCCAGCGCCTTGGCGTCCTTCGGGTTGATGGTGACATAGCCGGGTTCGTCGGCCAGCGTCTGCAGGGCGGCGCAGTTGCCCGTCATCGACCGGCACGAGTAATGACCGACCTCGCGCACGGTGCAGAGGATCAGCGGGAACTCCTCGGTCAGCTGGTCCCGCGGCGGACGCCATTCGGTGGCGAACAGCAGGCCCTTGCCGCCCGGCCGCTGGAAGACGTTGCCCTCGTAGAGATACTTGGAACCGGCCGAGTCGAGATCGCGGCACGGCCAAGGCACGGCACCCAGCCCCTCCATCTTCTCGTAGGTGGCGCCGTAGAAGATCGGGCACAACTCGCGCAGCTCGTCCCAGATCTCCTTGGTGTTGTCGTAATGCATGGGATAGCCCATCGCCGTGGCGAGCAGGCTGATGATCTCCCAGTCATGCTTGACGTCGCCCTTGGCATCCACCGCCTTGGTGAAACGCTGGAAGCTGCGGTCGGCGGCGCTGAACACGCCCTCATGCTCGCCCCAGGAGGTGGCCGGCAGGATCAGGTCGGCGAACATCGCCGTCTTCGTCATGAAGATGTCCTGGACGATGACGAACTCCATCGCCTCGAAGCCCTTGCGCACCAGCGCCAGATCCGGCTCGGTCTGCGCCGGATCCTCGCCCATGACATACATGGCCTTCAGCTTGCCGGTCTCCGCCAGATGCGGCACGTCGGTCAGGCGGTAGCCGATCTCGCCGGGCAGCGATGGGACGCCCCAGGCCTTGGCAAACTTCTCGCGAATCTCCGGGTCGGTGACCTTCTGGTAGCCGGGGAACTCGGTCGGCAGCACGCCCATGTCGCAGCTGCCCTGGACGTTGTTCTGGCCGCGCACCGGGCCGACGCCGACATTCGGACGGCCGAGATTGCCGGTCAGCAGCGCCAGCCCCGACAGTCCCTTCACCACGTCGACGCCCTGGCCCCATTGGGTGACGCCCATGCCCCACAGGATGGTGGCGGAGGGGGCGGCGGCATAGATGCGCATCGCCTCGCGGATGTCTTCCGCCGGCAGGCCGGTGATGGCCGCAGCGTATTCGGGGGTGTATTTGTCGACGATCTTCTTGTACTCGTCGAAGCCCTCCGTGTGGTTGGCGACATATTCCTTGTTATAGAGCCCTTCATTGATCAGGACATTGGCGAAGGCATTGACCAACGCCATGTTGGAGCCGTTGTTCAGCGGCAGCCACAGATCGGCCAGACGGGCCGTCTCGATCTTGCGCGGATCGCAGACGATGATCTTGGCGCCGCGCTCCTTGGCCTTGATGATGCGCTTGGCAATCACCGGATGGCTGTCGGCGACATTGTAGCCGAAGACCAGGACGCATTCGGTGTGCTCGATCTCGGGGATCGAGTTGCTCATGGCGCCATTGCCCAGCGTCACCTGCAGGCCGGCGACCGACGGGCCGTGGCAGACGCGCGCGCAGTTGTCGACATTGTTGGTGCCGAGGACTGCGCGGGTGAATTTCTGCATCACATAGTTGGTCTCGTTGCCGGTGCCGCGCGACGAGCCGGTGGTCATGATCGAATCGGGACCGTATTTGGCCTTTATCTCGCCCAGTCTCTTGGCCGCGTACTGGATCGCCTCGTCCCACGACACCGCCTCGAAGGCGGCATCGCGGCTGCGGCGCAGCATCGGGTTGCGCAGGCGCGGCGTCAGAATTTTGGTGTCGTTGATGAAGTCGTAGCCGAAATAACCCTTGAGGCAGAGCTCTCCTTCATTGGTGACGCCGTTGAGGGGCTCGGCACCGACGACCTTCCCGCCCTCGACCAGCAGATTCAGTTTGCAGCCCGTACCGCAGTAGGGGCAGACCGCCATATGCTTTTCCATCTCGACCTCGGTGTTCGCTCGATTGTGCCGGCTGTGCGCCGGCCGTTGTGATGGGGTGACGACCGTGGATCAGGCCGCGACTTCGGCGGCTTCCAGCGCGGCGCGCTCGCGGCGGCGGCGCAGGGTTTCGTCCATCGCCTCCCGGTCCATCAGGGTCAGGGCGTTGGTGGGACAGACCGAAACGCAGGCCGGGCCGGCGCCGCCACGCTCGATGCACAGGTCGCATTTGTGCGCCTGAGCCTTGACGCCCATGCTAAGCGTCAGGCCGGCGAACTGCCGGACCGCCGGCACCGTCACCACGTCCATGACGCCGAACGGACAGGCCAGCACACAGTTCTTGCAGCCCAGGCAGCGCTCCTGCTCCACCTGCACGCTGTGCTGGCGGTAGACGATGGCGTTGTTCGGGCAGGCATTGACGCAGGGCGCGTCCTCGCAATGGTGGCACATCACCGCGGTGCTGACGTCGGCCGTCTTCACCATTCGGATGCGCGGCTTGAAGCTTTCCGGCGCCAGTCCTTCGACGCCGGCTCCTTCGGAATGGGCAAGCGCACAGGCGACCTCGCATGTGCGGCAACCGATGCACTTGCTCGGGTTGGCAGTGACGAATCTGTTCATTCCCGTCGTCCTTGTTGGCAGCCGGAGGGAGCCGTCGGACGGAGCCGCCCCGGCATCGCTTCACTGTTCCCTGGCGTTACGCGCCGGTTGGCCGCTGCGGGCACCGGTGGTCTCAGGTCCGATTTAAATCGCTTATCGCCCGATCTTTAAAAGTAATCGACGTCAATAAGCCGATCCTATCGAGTATATCTTCTTTCTTATCAGGAATTCCGGGCGGTCATCCGGCAGTCAAAATGCCAATGGATACCCGATCTTTGTGTCGCGCACCTTATACCCACTTTTTTTATGTGTCTAGTTGACATCGCGTCGCCTGGAGGAATAGCGTATCCAAGTCAACGGCGATCATGGAAAATATCGCCATATGACAAAGATTCGCAACAGCTGGCTCTCCTTCTGCCGCACCGCCCGTGACAACAGGCGGCGTGGGGGCGTGCGCGAGCCAATACTGTCTTCTTATTGGGCGATCAGCTTTTCTTATCGGGATTTCCAAGAAATTGTTGATCGACCGATTCGACGCACCCGCCCGGGAAGCCGGAGGTCTGGACATGAATCGCTTCGTTATCGCGGAACCGAGAAAATGCATCGGGTGCAACACCTGCATGGCGGCCTGCACCGAAACACACAGGAAACAGGGGCTGCAGGCGCATCCCCGGCTGACCGTCATCCGGACCGGCGACGACACCGGCCCCGTCCTCTGCCACCAGTGCGAGGACGCGCCCTGTGCCCGTGTCTGTCCGGTCAACGCCATCACCCATGCCGCCGACGCCATCCTGCTGGATGAGCAGGCTTGCATCGGTTGCAAGATGTGTGCGTTGGCCTGCCCCTTCGGCGCCATCACGCCCAGCGGCACCGGCATCGCCGGGGTCGCCGGCATCGCCGTCGCCACCCCGACCCAGCCGGCAGCGCTCGATCCGCTGCTGGCCTGGGAGATCGGCGTCCGCAGCGTGGCGGTGAAATGCGACCTTTGCGCCTTCTCCGGCGACGGCCCGGCCTGCGTGCGCGTGTGCCCGACCGCCGCCCTTTACGCGGCAGACGCCGATGCCACCCGCCAGGCTGCCGCCGTCAAGCGCACGCTGGCCGCGGCGGCACCGGTCAGTCCTGAAACGCCGCTCGCCTCGCTGGAGGGGCTGGACCCATGATTCCACTCTCCCTGCTCATCATGTCGCTGCTGCTGTCCTGCGGCGGCGCCATCCTCTGCCTCCTCCTGAAGCATCGGGAGGGGGACATCCGTCTTGGCGGCAGCGGCGTCGGCATCGCCGCGGCGCTCGCCGGGCTCGGCGCCGGGTTGACCGCTATCGGCGCCGGCCAGCCGGCTGTGCTGGACGCCGCCGGCCCCTACCCTTTCGCCCATTTCGTCCTGCGGATCGACCTGCTGGCCGGCCTGATGATCGCGGTCATCTCGCTGCTGTCGCTGGTCGCCTGGATCTATGGCTTCGCCTATGTGCGTGAATATGCCGGGCGCGGCATCGGGGCGATGGGCTTCTTCATGAATGCCTTCATCGCCTCGATGATGCTGGTGGTGGCGGCCGACAACGGCTTCTGGTTCCTCATCTTCTTCGAGATGATGTCGCTGGCCTCCTATTTCCTGGTCATCTTCGACCAGGACGACGAGGCGGTGGGCGCCGGCTTCCTCTATTTCCTGGTCGCCCATGGCGGCTCGGTGCTGATCATGGCCGCCTTCTTCCTGATGGCGAACCAGGCCGGCAGCTTCGATTTCGCCGCCTTTCGCGCCCATCCTCTGCCGGCCCCGCTGGACAGCGTCGCCTTCCTGCTGGCCTTCATCGGCTTCGGCGCCAAGGCCGGCATGATCCCGCTGCACATCTGGCTGCCGCGCGCCCATCCGGCCGCCCCGTCGCACGCCTCGGCGCTGATGTCGGGCGTGATGATCAAGATCGGCGTCTTCGGCATCGTCAAGGTCGGCATCGACCTGCTGGGCGCCAGCGCCGGGCCGGCGATGCTGGGCTGGGGCCTGCTGGTGCTGGCCTTCGGCGCGGTGTCCTCGGTGCTGGGCGTCGTCTATGCGCTCGCCGAGCATGACATCAAGAAGCTGCTCGCCTACCACTCGGTCGAGAATATCGGCATCATCCTGCTGGGTGTGGGCACCGGCATGATCGGCATGGCGCTGCATCAGCCGGTGCTGGCGGTGCTGGGCCTGATGGCCGGCCTCTATCACCTGCTGAACCATGCGGTGTTCAAGGGGCTGCTGTTCCTCGGCGCCGGCTCCACCATCTTCCGCATGCACAGCAAGGACATGGAGGAGATGGGCGGGCTGGCCCGCAACATGCCCTGGACCGCCCTGTCCTTCCTGGTCGGTGCGCTGGCCATCTCGGCGATCCCGCCGCTGAACGGCTTCGTGTCGGAATGGTACACCTACCAGGCGCTGTTCGCCGCGGCGCTGGACGGCACCCCGCTGGTGAAGTTCGCCGCCCCCATCGCCGCCGTCATGCTGGCGCTGACCGGCGCGCTGGCGGTGATGTGCTTCGTCAAGGCCTACGGCATCATGTTCGCAGGCGCACCGCGCAGCCACCATGCGGAGGAGGCGCGCGAGGCGCCGGCCGCGATGGTCGCCGGCATGGCGGTGCTGGCCGTCGCCTGCGTGGCACTCGGCCTGCTGGCCCCGCTGGTGGCGCCGGTGATGGGCCGCATCGCGGCGGCGACCATCGGCACCGCTCCGGTGACGCTGGCGGTCGGCACCACCCTGCTGCCGGGCGATGCCCAGCAGGCGACTCTCTCCACCCCGCTGATCGCCATCCTGCTGATCGCCATGGCCTTCCTGCCCATCGCGCTGAAGGCGGCCTTTGCCGCCAAGCGCGGCGGCGACCGCAAGGTGGCGGCCCCCTGGGCGGCCGGCTATCTGCCGGACCACCACATGTCCGCCAGCGCCGGCGGCTTCGCCCAGCCGATCCGCATGTTCTTCGCTCCGCTCTACAGCATGCGCCAAGCGATTGCCGGGCGCTGGACCGGCGTCGCCCACGGCTTGGAGCGGGTGGTCACGCTGGCGCGGCGCACCGAACCGCTGGCCGACCGCAGCGTCATCGCCCCGATCGCCGGTGCGGTCGACGCCAGCGGCAAGTGGCTGCAGGTCATTCAGGCCGGCGATTTCCGCATCTACTGCCTCTACATCGTCGCAGCGCTGATCGCGCTGCTGGCGCTGGCCGTCTGACGGGAGGACGCCATGCTGACCTTCTCACACCTGATCCTGGGACTGTTCCAGGCGCTCCTCCTGCTCGCCGCGGCACCGCTGGTCTCGGGCCTGTCGCGCATGGTCCGGGCGAAGCTGCACACCCGCCACGGGCCGGGCCTGCTGCAGGACTATCGCGACATCGCCAAGCTGCTGACACGCCAGGATTTGACCCCGCCGAACAGCGGCTTCGCCTTCCGCGCCATGCCGGCGGTGATGCTGACGACGGTGCTGGTCATCGCCATGGGCATCCCGATGCTGACCCGCTTCACGCCGGTGGCGCCCATCGGCGACCTGATCACGGTCATCTATCTGTTCGCGCTCGCCCGCTTCTTCTTCTCGCTGTCCGGCATCGACAGCGGCAGCTCCTTCTCCGGCATCGGCGGCAGCCGTGAGCTGACCATGGGCGTGCTGGTGGAGCCGGTGATGCTGCTGTCGCTGTTCGTGGCGGCCCTGCTGGCCGGCTCGACCAACCTCGGCGCCATCGGCAGCGCCATCGCCGACGGACATGTGCGGTCGGCGACCGCGACGGTGATCGCCGCCCTGTCCTTCGCCTACGCCATCTACATCGAGCTGGGCAAGCTGCCCTACGACATGGCGGAGGCCGAACAGGAACTGCAGGAAGGCCCGCTGACCGAATATTCGGGCCCGTCGCTGGCGCTGATCAAATGGGCGATGGCACTGAAGCAGACGGTCGTCGTCGCCTGGTTCGTCGGCGTCTTCCTGCCCTTCGGCAGCGCGCCCGAGATGACTTTCTTCGGGCTGCTGTTCGGGCTGGTCGCCTTCGCCATCAAGCTGGTCCTGATCTTCGCCGCCGTCGGCGTGGTCGAGAACAGCGTCGCGCGCGTCCGCTTCCGCCTGACCCCCCAGCACAGCTGGGTCGGGGTCGGCGCCGCCTCGCTCGCCTTCGTCTTCTATCTGGTCGGCCTGTGAGCCGGCGAGGGGCAGCATCATGATAACACTCCCCACGGAACCGCTCGGGCTGCTGGCGCTGGCCGCCATCCTCGTCCCCTTCGGCGGTGCGGCGGCAATCGCGGCATCCGAACGGGCCTCGGCCAAATGGCTGTGCCAGGGCTTCGCCGCAGCCACCGTCGCGGTGATCGCCATCCTCGCCATGTCGCTGCTCGGCGACGGCAAGGTCGGCGCCACCTTTGAGCTGATCTCCTTCGGATCGGTCTCGATCCTCGGGCTGGTGGTGGATAGCGTCAGCGTGCTGATCGCGCTGGCGGTGATCGCCATCGGCCTGCTGGTGGCGGTCTATTCCGCCGCCTACCTGAATGCCGGCAACCGCGAGCATCCCGACATCGGCCGGCGGCGCTTCTACGCCTTCCTGCTGGTGTTCATCGGCGCCATGACCGGGCTGGTCTTCAGCTCCACCGTCGTCGGCCAGCTCGCTTTCTTCGAGCTGACGGGCGCCTGCTCCTGGGCATTGATCGGCTATTACGAATCGCCCAAGGCGCTGCGCTCGGCGGCCAAGGCGCTGCTGGTCACCCATGTCGCCTCGCTCGGCCTCTATGTCGCGGCGGCGCTCCTGTTCCTGTCGACCGGCACCTTCGCGCTGACCGCCATCGCCGATCTGGCGCCGGGGATGAAGGCGGTGGTGCTGCTGGCGATCCTGATCGCCGCCTGGGGCAAGTCGGCCCAGCTGCCCTTCCACATGTGGCTGCCCGACGCCATGGAGGCCCCGACCCCGGTCAGCGCCTACCTGCATGCGGCCTCGATGGTGAAGGTCGGCGTCTACATCTTCGCCCGCGGGCTGATGTCGGCCGGCGGTGCGCCGGAGATCGTCGGCTGGGTCGGCTCGATCATGGCGGTCCTGACGCTGGTCTACGGCTTCTTCATGTATCTGCCGCAGGTCGATCTGAAGCGCCTGCTCGCCTATTCGACCATCACGCAGCTGGCCTACATCCTGCTGGCGCTGTCGCTGTCGGTCTTCGGCTCCGACCTCGCCTTCAAGGGCGCCATCGCCCACATCTTCAACCACGCCTTCGCCAAGACGCTGTTCTTCCTGGTCGCCGGTGCGCTGAGCTACACCGCCGGCACCCGGCTGCTGCCGTCGCTGCGCGGCATCGTCACCAAATCACCGCTGCTGGGCGTCGCCTTCGTCTGCGCCGCGCTCGCGATCACCGGCGTGCCGCCCTTCAACGGCTTCTTCAGCAAGTTCGCCATCTTCGCCGGCGGGTTCGAGGTCGGGGCGCACCACTGGGCGCTGATGCTGCTGGTCGTCATCGCGCTGGCGGAATCGGTCGGCTCCTTCGCCTGGTTCCTGAAATGGCTGGGTCATTCGGTGCCCGGCAAGCCGTCCCCCACCATGGCCGCGGCCGCACCGCTGCCGGCCGGCATGAAGTTCGTGCTGGTGGCCCTGGTGGCGATAACGGTGGTCTCAAGCTCCATCGCCGCCTCGTGGCTCGGTTGAGGGAGGGAACGGTCATGAACGGATTTCTCATCGTCAACGGCTTGTCGGGCCTGCTGATCGTCAGCTCCCTGCTGGTCACGCTCGCCGGCAATCCGGCCAACTCCGCCCGATTCTACGCGCTGCAGAGCTTCATCCTGGTGATGCTGTTTGTGGCGCTGGCAGGAGCCACCGGGTCGGGCGAGCTGTATCTCTGGTCCTTCACCGCGCTGCTGACCAAGGTGATCCTGGTCCCGGCGATCATGTACCGCGCCTTCCGCCGGCTGAGCGACCCGGCCATCGGCACCGGGGCGGTGATGCCGACGGCGCTGTCCATCGTCGGCGCTGCGGTCGCCCTCATCCTCTGCTTCGTCGTGGCGTCCAAGGTGACGCTGCCGGCGGCCGACGCCATCAAGCCGGCGCTGGCGGTGTCGCTCGCCCTGTTCTTCATCGGCCTCGCCTGCATCGTGGCGCAGCGGAACATCCTGAAGCAGGTGTTCGGCTATTGCCTGATGGAGAACGGGTCGCACCTGACCCTGGCCCTGCTGGCCCCCAACGCGCCGGAGCTGGTGGAGATCGGCATCGCCACCGACGCCATCTTCGCGGTGGTGGTGATGGCGGCGCTGGGATCGCGGATCTTCGACACGCTGCACACGCTCGACGCGCGCCAGCTCACGAGCCTGAAGGGATGACCGCCATGGTACCCTCGATCCTTCCCCCACTTCTCCTGATCGGTCCGCTGGCGGTGGCGCTGTTCCTGCTGACCCTGCCCTGGTTCCGGGAGTCGCTGCCCGAAGCCTTCGCGACCGACAAGGGCAGCGTGACGCTGCTGGAGCGCATCCATCTGGGCTCCGTCGGCTATGTCTTCCTGCTGAGCATCGCGGCGCTGATCCAGGTGCTGTCGAGCGGAGCCATCGCCGCCTTCGGCGACTGGCTGTTCGTCGACGCGCTCGGCGCCGTCTTCATGATGCTGATCGGCGTGGTCGGGCTGATGACCGGCCTCTATTCCATCGCCTACATCCGCCACGATCTGGAGTCCGGCGCCATCGACGCCGGCAAGGTCCGCATCTACTACGGCTTCTTCAGCCTGTTCCTGTTCACCATGCTGCTGGCGGTCACCGCCAACAACATCATCATGATGTGGGCGGCGATCGAGGCGACGACGCTGGGATCCGCCTTCCTGGTCGGGCTCTACGGGCAGAAATCCTCGCTGGAAGCGGCCTGGAAATACGTCATCATCTGCACGGTCGGCGTCGCCTTCGGCCTCTACGGCACGGTGCTGGTCTTCTCCAACGCCGCCGACGTGCTGGCCGACCCGCATCAGGCGGTGCTGTGGACAGCCCTGGTCGGCCATGCCGCCGAGCTGGACCCGATGCTTGTCAAGCTGGCCTTCGTCTTCGCCCTGATCGGCTTCGGCACCAAGGCCGGCATCTTCCCGATGCATGCCTGGCTGCCCGACGCCCACTCCGAGGCGCCGAGCCCGGTGTCGGGCCTGCTGTCGGGCGTGCTGCTGAAATGCGCGCTGCTGATCGTCGTCCGCTTCTACGTCATCACCGTCGGCACGGTCGGCACCGGCTTCCCGCAGATGCTGCTGCTGACGCTGGGCGTCCTGTCGGTCGGCGTCTCGTCGCTGCTGTTCTTCGTGCAGCAGGATCTGAAGCGCAAGCTGGCCTATTCCAGCATCGAGAATGTCGGGCTGATCGTCGTGGCGCTCGGCGTCGGCGGGCCGCTCGGCATCGCCGCGGCGCTGCTGCACGCCATCAACCACAGCGTCACCAAGGCCCTGTTCTTCTGCAGCGCCGGCAACGTCCTGATGAAGTACGGCACCCGCGACCTGCGGGCGGTGAAGGGCATTCTGCGGGTGGCGCCCGCCACCGGCCTGCTGATGATGGGCTGCGCCCTGGCGCTGGCCGGCTTCCCACCCTTCAACATCTTCGTCAGCGAATTCATGGTCTTCATGGCCGGGCTGAACGAAGGCTATGGCTGGATCATGGCGCTGTGCGCGCTGTTCCTCTGCATCACCATCGCCGGTCTGGTGAGGATCGTCGCCGACAGCGTGCTGGGCAAGAGCCCGGAGACGATGGCCAAGGGTGACGTGGGCTGGAAGGCGCTGGCCCCGCTGGGCGTGCTGGCGGTGCTGGTGCTGACGCTGGGCTTCGCCGTGCCGCAGCCGCTGTCCACTCTGGTGCAGCAGGCAACGACGGTGGTGATGAACGGCGACAGCCGCCCGGTGGTGGCCGCCCCCTGGCAACAATACGACACGGTCCGCGCCGGCGGACAGCTGGTGACCGGCAGCCTCTCGCAGACGGAGATTTCAAAATGAACCTCATCACTCCGGACCGGGTCGGGAGCGGCTACATCGCCTCCCTGCGCGAGAGCCTGCCCCATGCGATCATTGACGAATCCTGGCAGACCGAGTCCCAGGTCACCATCACGGTCAAGCCGGTCTCGCTGCCCGACGTCGTCGCCAGCCTCTATTACGACCACAATGGCTGGCTGTCGGTGGTCGTCGGCAACGACGAACGGCCGCTGAACGGCGGCTACGCCGTCTACTACGTCCTGTCGATGGAGGGCGGCGACAAGTGCCATGTGGTCGTGCGCTGCGAGGTGCCGGCCGACACGCTGGAATACCCGTCTGTCACCCCCAAGGTGCCCGCCTGCGCCTGGGGCGAGCGCGAGGTGCGCGACATGTTCGGCCTGCGCCCGGTCGGGCTGCCGGACGAACGCCGCCTCGTCCTGCCCGACGACTGGCCGGACGAGCTGTATCCGCTGCGCAAGGATTCGATGGACTACCGGCTGCGCCCGGCGCCGACCAGCGACGACGAAACCTACCAGTTCATCAACGAGGCCAAGCAGGAAACCCGCGTCGTCCCGCTGGGGCCGCTGCACATCACGTCGGACGAGCCCGGCCATTTCCGCCTGTTCGTCGACGGCGAAGACATCATCGACGCCGATTACCGCATGTTCTACGTCCACCGCGGCATGGAGAAGGTGGCCGAGACGCGGATGGGCTACAATGACGTCACCTTCCTGGCCGACCGCGTCTGCGGCATCTGCGGCTACGCCCACAGCGTCGCCTATGCCAGTTCGGTAGAGAATGCGCTGGGCATCAAGGTGCCGCCGCGGGCCCAGGCCATCCGCTCCATCCTGCTGGAGACGGAGCGGATGCACAGCCATCTGCTGAATCTCGGCCTCGTCTGCCATTTCATCGGTTTCGACACCGGCTTCATGCAGTTCTTCCGCGTGCGCGAGAAGGCGATGACGCTGGCCGAGCTGCTGACCGGGGCGCGCAAGACCTATGCGCTGAACCTGATCGGCGGCGTGCGCCGCGACATCCTGGGCGACCAGCAGGCCAAGACCCGCGAACTGGTCGCCGAGCTGCGCGACGACGTGACCCGGTTGGTCGACGTGCTGCTGTCCACCGCCAACGTCAGCGGCCGCGTCAAGGGAGTCGGCCGGCTCGACCCGCAGATCGCGCGCGACTACAGCCCGGTCGGGCCGGTGGTGCGCGGCAGCGGCCACCGCCGCGACACCCGCGCCGACCACGCCTTCGCCGGCTACAAGCTGCTCGACATGCCTGTCCATGTCGAACAGGGCTGCGACGTGCTGTCCCGCACGCTGGTGCGTGTGGCAGAATTCTTCGACAGCCTGTGGATCATCGAACAGCTGCTGGACAAGGCCCCGGCCGGTCCGGTGCTGAACGAGGATTTCACCTATGTCCCGCACAAGTTCGCGCTGGGCTTCACCGAGGCGCCGCGCGGCGAGGACATCCACTGGTCGATGACCGGCGACAATCAGAAGCTCTACCGCTGGCGCTGCCGCGCCTCGACCTACAACAACTGGCCGGTGCTGCGCTACATGCTGCGCGGCAATACGGTGTCGGACGCCCCGCTGATCGTGGGCAGCATCGACCCCTGCTATTCCTGCACCGACCGCGTGACCGTGGTGGACGTCCGCAAGAAGCGCTCCAAGACCATCGCCTACAAGGAGATGGAGCGCTACTGCCGCGAACGCACGGATTCACCGCTGAAGTGACGGGGGGCGGACATGCTCAAGCTACTCAAGGAAATCTTCCGCACGGGCGAGGCGACGGTCAAATACCCCTTTGCCCCGATGCCGGTCTGCAAGGACTTCCGTGGCAAGCCGGAACACAAGGCTGAGGATTGTATCGCCTGCGCCGCCTGCACCGTCGCGTGTCCGGCCAACGCCATCGGGATGGAGACCGACACCGCCGCCGGCAGCCGCACCTGGTCGATCAACTACGGGCGCTGCGTCTTCTGCGGCCGTTGCGAAGAATCCTGCCCGACGGGCGCCATCCGCCTGTCCGACGATTTCGAGCTGGCGGTCGGCCGCAAGGCCGACCTGACGCGCAAGGCGGTCTTCACGCTGGCCGACTGCGCCTGCTGCGGCAAGCCCTTCGCTCCGGCCAAGGAGGTAGATTACGTCGCCCGCCTGCTGAGCCAGTCAGCCCGCAGTGCGGAAGAGGCGGACCGGCTGCGCCTGACCGCCTCGACCTGCCCGGCCTGCAAGCGCGCCCAGGATGTCCACCAGATCGCCGGCATGGGAATCGCCCGGCAGATGGAAGCCGGCCTCTCGAAAACCGGAAAGCCGGCCAAGGAACTGGAGACCACGCCATGACCATCCCCGTAGACCCCAAGACCCTGGTGGCGGAGATGTCGCCGGTCTCCACCAGCGAGCAGATCGCGACGATGAAGAAGGCGCTGCTTAAGAACATCCAGCGCTCCGCTTACGTCTATCGCGTCGATTGCGGCGGCTGCAACGGCTGCGAGATCGAGATCTTCTCGTCCATCACCCCCGTGTTCGATGCGGAACGCTTCGGCATCAAGGTGGTGGCCTCGCCCCGCCATGCCGACATCCTTCTGTTCACCGGGGCGGTGACCCGCTCCATGCGGATGCCGGCGCTGCGCGCCTACGAGGCGGCGCCCGATCCGAAGATCGTGGTGTCCTACGGCGCCTGCGGCTGCACCGGCGGCATCTTCCACGACCTCTACTGCGTCTGGGGCGGCACCGACAACATCGTGCCGGTGGACGTCTATATCCCCGGCTGCCCGCCGACGCCGGCCGCGACCATCCATGGCTTCGCCGTGGCACTGGGGCTGCTGGAGCAGAAGCTGAAGGCCGAGACCCATGTCGAGGCCGCCGGCGAGACCGCCGCCCTGCCCCACCCCGATATCCCCTATGCCTTGCGGGTCCGGCTGGAACGCGAGGCGCGGCGGATGGCCGGCTACCGCCAGGGCCGCGACATCGCCGAGGAGTTCATGGCAATGCTGGAGGGGCACGCGCACACGCCGGGATTCTTCAGCCTGTCCGAGCGGATGCTGGAGGCCATCGGCGAGGAGCGCGACCCGCGCCGTGCCGAGATCATCGGCCGGCTGGCCGATGTGGTGCAGCAGGCCATCCGGGGAGAGACACTATGAGCACCTCCGCACAAGCCGATCCCGGCTCCATCCCCGGCCTGCGCGCCGGCCGGGGCGCCGCACCGGAAGTCGTCTTCTACCAGCTGAACGCCAAGGTGCTGGAGCGCAAGGAGGACATCCCGGACGATGCCAAACAGGTGGTCTATTATTCGCTGGCCATGGGGCATCACATTGGCGTGTTCGACTGCTTCAAGCCGGCCTTCCGCTGCACCACCGCAGTGTTCGACCGCGTTCTCGACGCGCTGAAGGACAGCGAGGAGGCACACCGCAAACTGTCGGGCCTGCTGCGTTTCGGCGAGATCACGGTGGAAAGCACCCACGTCCGGCCGCTGATGACGGCGGTCGAAGCGGCGCTGCCGACCGCCCCGCCCGACGTGGCGGCCTGGCTCGACCGGCTGCGCACGGCGCTGGACGCCATCCGGCGCGAACCCGCGATCTATCTGATGGGGAGACGGCTGTCATGACCGATGTCGTATTCACGGTTGGGAATGTCCTGCGCGGCGACGACGGCGCCGGCCCGCTGCTGGCCCAGCTGCTCGACGAGCAGCCGGCCCCCGGCTGGACCGTGGTGGATGGCGAGGATGTCCCGGAAAACCACACCCACCACATCCGCTCACTGGCGCCGCAGCGGGTGCTGATCGTCGATGCCGCCGACATGGAGCTGCCACCGGGCGAAGTCCGCCTGATCGAGCAGGACAGCGTCGCCGAGCAGTTCATGGTCACCACCCACGCCATCCCGCTGAACTTCCTGATCGACAGCCTGCGGGAGACCATCCCGGAGATCCTGTTCCTCGGCATCCAGCCGCAGGACACCAGCTTCTTCGCGCCTGTCACCACGACCGTCCGCAGCTCCGTGGAGGCCGTGCATGACCGGCTTGTCCGTGGCGAAGGTTTCGAGGCCTACGAGACGGTGGGCTGATGCAAGTATCGAGGCAACTCAAGACAAATGGAGGAATTTCGCCATGGCGGATCCTGCATCGAAAGACACACCGGTTCTCGGCATGGACGCCTACTCGCCTGCCGAGATCCAGGACAAGGTCGAAAAGCTGGGGGTGAAGAAGGCGACGATGCCTTTCCTGCCCAGCTTCATGCTGGCGGTGGTCGCCGGCGGCGGTATCGGGTTGGGTGGCATGTTCTTCGTCATCGTGCTGGCCGACCCGGCGCTGAGCTTCGCCGTCCAGCGACTGCTGGGCGGCTTGGTCTTCTCGCTCGGCCTGTCGCTGGTCATGGTCGGCGGGGCGGAGCTGTTCACCGGCAATTGCCTGATCGTGATGGCGCGGGCCAACGGCCAGATCAGCACGGCGCAGGTACTGCGCAACTGGGCGACGATCTGGATCGGCAACGCGGTCGGGGCGATGGGCCTCGTCTTCCTGATCTACATGTCGCACCACACCGAGATGAACAACGGTGCGGTCGGCGGTGCCGTCCTGAAGCTCGCCATCGGCAAGATCGCACCCGACGCGGTGACGATCTTCTTCAAGGGCATTCTGTGCAACCTGCTGGTCTGCCTCGCCGTCTGGCTGGCCTATGCCGGCCGCACGGTGACCGACAAGATCGTGGCGCTGACCCTGCCGGTCGCCGCCTTCGTCGCCGCCGGGTTCGAACACTGCATCGCCAACCTGTATTTCCTGCCGCTGGCCTATCTGCTGAAGGTGACGGGCCATGTGCCGGCCGGGCTGGACGTGTCGATGATCACGGCGGGCGGCGTCCTGCACAATCTTCTGTTTGCCACACTCGGCAACATCGTCGGCGGTTCGGTGTTCGTCGGCGGCATCTATTGGCTGATTTACCGCAAGGGCCTTGGCGGTCTGACACCGCTGCCGGCGCAAAAGCCGCTGCCATCGATGGGGCGGCAGCCGGCAGCGACAAACTGAAAATACGGCACACGCAAGATAAATGCCTGTGGGCCGGCAAAGAACCGGCCCGCAGGCATTTCGGACCCCGATCAGTCGGGCAGCGCGACCCGCGACGGGACGGCGTAGACGGTGAGGCGGTCTTGCCGCACGAAGGCGACGACCCCCACCCCCACCGTTTCGGCGAAGCCGACGCACAGCGAGGTCGGCGCGGAGATGGCGGCGACCAGCGGGATGCCGGCGGCTGCGGTCTTGTGGACCATCTCGAAGGAGCAGCGGCTCGACACCACGACGAAGCCGCCGGTCGGATCTATCCGGTCCCGGGCGAGCGCGCCGATCAGCTTGTCGAGCGCGTTGTGCCGGCCGACATCCTCACGCACCGCCACCAATTCCCCGTCGGGCTTGGCGAAGCCGGCGGCATGGACGGCCCCGGTTTCCCGGTTCAGGCTCTGCCCCGACGGCAACGCCGCCATGGCACGGCTGATTGCATCCGGTTCGATGCGGGCGGCGGAAAGGACCGGATCGAGCGGTCTCAGGGTTTCGGCGAAGCTGTCGGTGCCGCAACGGCCGCAGCCGGACCCGCCCAACAGGTTGCGCTTGCGTCTGAGCAGGGCGGCCAGCCGTTCCACCGGCAGCTGCATGCGGATGCGGACGCCGTCCGTAACCTCCTCGATGGCCGTGACGGACAGTTCGTCGGCACTGCCGACGATCCCTTCGCTGAGGGAAAAGCCCGTGGCGAAATCCTCCAGGTCGGTGGGCGTCGCCAGCATGACGGCGAAAAGATCGTCGGCATAAACGAGCCCGACCGGCACCTCGTCGACAACCTTCTCTTCCCGTCGGTTGAAGCCGGACTCCGTGCGGATAATCGCCTGCACCCGCAGAACTCCACGGTGGAAGAGCGGGTGGGCCAGGGAAAGTGCGGCGGATGGCGGGGCGGTACAGGCGGTCGCATGTTCCATGATGTGGCCCGAACCTTGTCAGTGGAGACGGTTTTGAATGCGGGGGGGGGGGGGGGGGCGGACACCGGTCGGACGGGCTGAGTTCAGCCAAGCATCCGCTGTGCGATTCTGCATCAGATTGCCAAAAAACGATATGCGGCATTCCGGCTCGCTATAAATATTATTTGGGAAAACTTCGAATAAATCATATTTATTGAGCCATATAAATTGATTATCGGGGCGCATTTATCAGATAAAATGTCCATTCCGAAATTTCTCTTACAATTCGTAAGGATCAGTGATATTCATCCTTTGTCTTTGAATCGTCGTTCTTATGGTTCGGGACTACCGGCTCCCATCGTGGAGAGGGACGATGCATGAACTTTCATTGTGCGAACGCCTGATCGAATTGCTGCAGGAGGAGTCGCAGCGCCATGCCTTTCATCGGGTCACACGGATCCGGCTGGCGGTGGGGCGGTTCGCCTGCGTCGATCCGGAGGCCCTTCGCTTCGCCTTCGACGTTGTCAGGCGCGAGACCTTGGCCGAAGGAGCGACGGTGGACATTCAACAGCCGCCCGGTTTGGTCTGGTGTGAAGACTGCTCCAGCGAGAGAGAGGTTCCGACGCGCCTCTCTCCCTGCCCGATCTGCGGCGGTCTGCGCCTGTCCCCCCGCGGCGGCGAAGACCTGACGCTGCTCGAACTGGAAGTGGCGTGACCGCGGCGAAAAGGAGACCGACCATGTGCCTGGGAGTACCGGCCAGAATCATCGCCATTGCCGATGCCCGGGAGATGCTCGCCGTCGCCGACATCCTGGGCGAAAAGCGGGAAATCAACCTCTCCTGCATCGCTGAACCGGGCGACGACATGACCGGTCAGATCGGCCAATGGGTCCTGGTCCATCTTGGCTTCGCGCTTTCCCGCGTCGAGGAAGCCGACGCGCGGGTCACCCTCGACCTGCTTCGCCAGGTCGACGAGGCAGAGGCCGGGAGAGGACACCTGAAGGCTTCCCTGCTCGCCTGACACGGGCGACGTGGCCGGCCGAACCCCATAGGAGATCGTTCCGATGAACAGGTTGCTATCCGCCGGCTTGGCCGGCGTTCTGGCGGCAACGCTGGCTTTGCCGGCTGCTGCCCACACCGGCCATGCCGGCGACGCGATGTTCCTTCAGGGGGTGCTCCACCCGCTGACCGGCATCGACCATCTGCTGACCATGGTGGCGGTCGGTATCTGGGCGGCGCAAAACGGTGGCAGAGCCATCTGGATGCTGCCGGCAGCCTTCATCGCCATGCTATCCGGTGGTGCCGCGCTCGGGATGGCGGGAATCGAACTGCCCGCGGTGGAGGCCGGGATCGCCGCCTCCGTGGCGGTGCTCGGGCTGCTGGTGCTGCTGAACAGGCGGGTGCCGGTCGCCGCCGCTGCGATCCTGGTCGGCGCCTTTGCCGTCCTGCACGGACATGCCCACGGCACCGAGATGCCGCAGACGGCCGAGCCACTCCTTTACGGGCTCGGTTTTGTTCTGTCCACCGCGGCGCTGCACGGTGCCGGCATCGTCCTGGGGATGGCTCGCCATCTCCCGCGCAGGCTGCTCACATCGCGGATGCTGAGGCAGCCGGACTCGTCAACGCCGTCCGGTCGCTGCTGACGCGATTGGCCGGTCCCGGCTCTCGCCGGCCAAACCAGACATGCGAACGCACCGGTTCCATCGAGCCGGGGCGTTCGGTTTTCTCGATTGCAGGAACGGGCAATCGCGATCCCTGGCCTTCACACGACGAAATGGCCTGGATGGCTGTAGACCACGATACGCTCGTCACGCGCGAAGCCTGCCAGCGTCAATCCGCACCCCTCCGCCAGCCGCACGGCCAGAGCGGTCGGAGCGGAGATGGCGACGAGGCATCCGATCCCGGCAACCGCCGCCTTCTGGACCATTTCGAAGCTGGCCCGGCTGGAGGTCAGGATGAACCCTTCGGTGGGATCGGTTCCGGTGCGCGCCATCCAGCCGATCAGCTTGTCGAGCGCGTTGTGCCGGCCCACGTCCTCGCGGATCGCCGTGATTGCGCCCATCCGATCGACCCAGGCGACGCCATGGACGGCGCCCGTCAGGCGGTGCAGGCGCTGATGCTCGGCGAAATCGGCAAGCGCGCGGGTAACGGCGCCGACCGGCACGGGTTCGCCGCGCACCACGCTCTTCTTAACCCGTGCCACCGCCTCCAGCTTCTCCACCCCGCACAGACCGCAGCCGGTGCGCGCGGTCATGCTTCGGCGCCGGTCCTTGAGAGCCATGAAGCGTTCCACCGGGATGTCCATATGGACCTCCAGCCCATCGCAGCCTTCCCTGACGGCGATGTCGAACAGCTCGTCCGGGCTGGCCAGGATGCCTTCCGACATGCTGAACCCCAACCCCAGATCGTCCAGATTCTCCGGAGACGCCAGCATCACCGCGTGGGAAATGCGGTTGTAGACCAGTGCGACCGGGACCTCTTCGATCACAAGGTCGTCGCAGGCCTCCGCCCGCCCCTGCTCCAGCCGCAGCACGGCGGTGCGGCGGACGGTTGGAAGGGCGGTTCCGTCCGAACGGTCGGTTGGCATGTCAGTCTCCTTAGGGCTCAGACCTTCTTGCCCGTGGTCTCGCGATACCAGCGCGGATGGTGCTTCCTGGCCCAGCCATGGGTAACAACGCCTTCGACCATCGCGCGGATCGTGCCCTGGACCCAAAGCGCCGCATAGACATGCACGATGATCGAGGAGATCAGCACCACAGCGCTCGTCGCATGGACCAGCAGGGCGATGCGGATGACGGGGATCGGGAAGGACGAGGCGAAATAGGGCCGCCATGCGATCACGCCCGAACCCAGCAATGCTGCCATGCACAGCACCATCACCCAGAACATCGCCTTCTGGCCGCCGTTGTAACGGCCGATGTCGCCGACCTCGTTGCCCTTCATGACCTCCTTCACCGCGACCATCCAGCGGATGTCCTCGCGGTTCAGCAGATTGTGGTGCCAGTAGCGGAAGAACTGCCGGCCGAAGGCGACGAACATGACCACACCGACGAAGGGATGGACGATGCGCGCCAGTTCCGGCGTGCCGAACACGCCGGTCAGCCAGAAGAAGGCCGGGTAGAAGAATGCCAGACCGGAAATCGCCAGCAGCACGAAGCAGACCGCCACGACCCAGTGATTGATCCGCTCGGCGGCGCTGTAGCGCTGGATCAGCTTTTCCTTCGCCGGATTTTGCGCGGCCGGATTTTGCGCCTTGTCCGTCATGACCGGTCCTCCTCGCGGGTGTCCGCCTTTGCGTCGTCGTTGGCGTCCTGGTGGGCGTCGTCATCGGCCCGGTTGGGACCGACCGTGATGTAGTGGAAGAAGCCGAACAGGCCGGCGGCGGCGATGCCGACCGTCGCCAGCGGTTTCAGGGCACCCTTCCACAGGCCGACCGCCGTGCTGATCGACGGATCGTTGGGCAGGCCGGAATACTGCTCCGGCTTGTCGGCATGGTGCAGCACATACATCGTGTGCGTGCCGCCGACGCCCGGCGGGTCGTAGAGTCCGGCATTCTGGAAACCTCGACTCTGGAGGTCGGCGATGCGGATGGCCGCGACCTCCTTCATGTCCTCCTTCGAACCGAACTGGATGGCGCCGGTCGGGCAGGTCTTGACGCAGGCCGGCTCCAGCCCGACCGCCACGCGGTCGGAGCACATGTTGCACTTGTACGCCTTGCCGTCCTTGGGGCTCAGGCGCGGCACGTTGAACGGGCAGCCGGACACGCAATAGCCGCAGCCGATGCAGTGATCCTGGTTGTAGTCGACGATGCCGTTCTTGTGCTGGACGATGGCGCCCGGCGATGGGCATGCCTTGAGGCAGCCGGGTTCGGCGCAATGCATGCAGCCGTCCTTGCGGATCAGCCACTCCAGCTTGCCGTTCTCCTCCACCTCGGCGAAGCGCATGACGGTCCAGGCCTGCGACGACAGGTCGGTCGGGTTGTCGTAGACGCCGACGCAGGTGCCGACATCGGCGCGCAGTTCGTTCCATTCGGAACAGGCGACCTGACAGGCCTTGCAGCCGATGCAGACCGACACGTCGATGAGCTGGGCGATCTCGGCCGGGTTCCGGGCCTCTGCCGCCGCGGTCGGGCTCGCCGAACGGCGCTGGATGTCCAGGGATGACGAGGTCATGGCGTTACGCTCCCACGATCTTCTCGACGTTCACGAGGAACGCCTTGTATTCCGGCGTCTGGGTGTTGCAGTCGCCGACGGCCGGCGGCAGGGTGTTGGACAGGTAGCCCTTGCGTGCCACCGTCTCCCATCCCCAGTGCAGCGGGATGCCGACCTGATGGATGGTCTTGCCGCTGACCGTCAGCGCCTTGACGCGCTTGGTGACCACCGCCTTCGCCTTGATGAAGCCGCGCCGGGAGCTGACCCTCACGGTGTCGCCGGTGCGGATGCCCTTCTCGGCGGCCAGCGTCTCGCCGATCTCCACGAACTGTTCGGGCTGGGCGATGGCGTTCAGCGCCACGCTCTTGGTCCAGAACTGGAAATGCTCGGTCAGGCGGTAGGTGGTGCCGACATACGGGAACTGGTCATGGGTGCCGAGCCGCGCCTTGTCGGCCGGGAAGATGCGCACCGCCGGGCTGGTGACCACCTTCGGATGGAGCGGGTTTGTGCCGAGCGGGCTTTCCATCGGCTCGTAATGCTCGGGGAACGGGCCGTCCACCAGCTTGTCGGTGGCGAACAGGCGGCCAACGCCCTCCGGGTTCATGATGAAGGGATTCATGCCGCTGGAGGGTGCTGCATCGATCTTGAAGTCCGGCACGTCGGCGCCCGCCCACCGCTCGCCCGTCCAGGCGATCAGCGTGCGCTTCGGATCCCAGGGCTTGCCCGACGGGTCGCAGGAGGCGCGGTTGTAGATGATGCGGCGGTTGGCAGGCCAAGCCCATGCCCAGCCCGGCGTGTTGCCGAGACCGGAATCGGAATTGTCGCGCCGCGCCATCTGGTTGCCCGCCTGGGTCCAGCAGCCGGCGAAGATCCAGCAGGCCGACAGGGTCGAGCCGTCATCCTGCAACAGCGCGAAGCCGGGAAGCTGTTCCCCCTTGCGGGCCAGGAACTTCGTGGGGTCCTTAGGGTCGGGGATGTCGGCCAGCGCCCGGCCGTTCAATTCCTTGGCCAGTTCCTCCGGCGTCGGTTCAAGCGGATTGCGGTAGGGCCAGGACAGGTTGAGGATCGGCTCCGGCGACTTGCCGCCGTCCCGGCGGTAGAGGTCGCGCAGGGCGACGAACAGCTCGGCGATGATCTCCTGGTCGGTCTTGGCCTCGCCCGGCGGGTTGGCGCCTTTGTAGTGCCATTGCAGCCAGCGCGCCGAATTGACGATGGCGCCGTCCTCCTCGGCAAAGCAGGTCGACGGCAGGCGGAACACCTCGGTCTTGATGGCGGCGGTGTCGACGTCGTTGATTTCGCCGTGGTTGCGCCAGAAGGACGCCGTTTCCGTGGCGATCGGGTCGATCACCACCATGTATTTCAGCTTGGAGAAGCAGGCGGCGGTCTTGCGCGCGTCGGGGAAGGAGGTCAGCGGGTTGAAGCCCTGGACGATCAGCCCGTTGACCTTGCCGTTGTGCATCAGGTCCATGACCTGCAGCACGTCGTACATCTTGTCCCACTTCGGGATCCAGTCGTAGCCCCAGTCATTGTCCCGGGTGGCGTTGTCGCCCCAGAACCATTTCATCAGGCTGACGAAGAATTTCGGCGTGTTGCTCCAGAAATTCAGCTGGCCGGGCTGCTGTGCCTTTGGCGTGGTCCTGGCGAGATAGTCGGCGAGCGTCGGGTGCGCCTTTTCGTTCGGCAGCGTCAGATAGCCGGGCAGGCTGGTGGACAGCAGGCCGAGGTCGGACAGGCCCTGGATGTTGGAATGGCCGCGCAGCGCGTTGACGCCGCCGCCGGGCATGCCGATGTTGCCCAGCAGAAGCTGGATCATCGCCATGGTGCGGATGTTCTGGGCGCCGACGGTGTGCTGGGTCCAGCCCAGCGCGTAGAGGATCGTGCCGACCTTGTCGCGGGCCGAGGTTTCGCCCAGATAGCGGCAGACCGTCAGGAAGCCGTCCTTCGGGCTGCCGGTCAGGTCGGCGACGACCTCAGGCGTATAGCGCGCATAATGGGCCTTCATCAGGTTCCACACGCAGCGCGGATGCTGGAGCGTCGGGTCGGTCCTGGCGTTGCCCGCCTCGTCGAACTCGTAGTTCCAGCTCTTGCGGTCGTACTGCCCCTTGGCCGGATCGAAGCCTGAGAACAGGCCGTCCTCGAAGCCGAACCCCTCATCGACGATGTAGGAGGCGTTGGTGAACGCCTTCACATACTCCCACTGGATCTTGTCGTTGGCGATCAGCCAGTTGATGACGCCGCCCAGGAACACGATGTCGGAGCCGGCGCGGATCGGGACATACTCGTCGGCTACGGCGGCGGAGCGGTTGAAGCGCGGATCGACAACGACGATCCGGGCGCCCCTCTTCTTCGCCTCGATGGCCCATTTGAAGCCGACGGGGTGCGCCTCGGCCGGGTTGCCGCCCATCACCAGGATGAAGTCGGCGTTGGAGATGTCCACCCAGGTGTTGGTCATCGCCCCGCGCCCGAAGGTGGAGGCCAGGGCCGACACGGTTGGGCCGTGGCAGACGCGGGCCTGCGCGTCGGTGCCGACGATGCCGAGCGAGCGCATGAACTTCTGCGTCAGGATGCCGGTCTCGTTCGACGAGGCCGAGGCGGTCAGCATCGCCGTCGACACCCAGCGGTTCACCGTCACGCCCTGGTCGTTCCTGACGACGATGTTGGCGTCGCGGTCGTCCTTCATGTGGCGGGCGATGCGCGCGACCGCTTCATGCCAGGAAATGCGCTTCCATTCGCTGCTGCCGGCCTCGCGCACCTCTGGATATTTGAGGCGGTTCGGGCTGTGGATGAAGTCCAGCAGGCCGGCGCCCTTCGGACAGAGCGAGCCGCGGCTGACCGGATGGTCGGGATCGCCCTCGATATGGACGATCTCCGCCTTCGCGTTCTTGGCGCTGTCGCCCAGGCTGTACATCAGCAGGCCGCAGCCGACCGAACAGTAGGTGCAGGTGTTGCGGATCTCCTTGGCGCGGGCCAGCTTGAACTGCCGCACCTCGGCCAGCGCGGTCGCCGGCAGGAACCCTAGCGCTGCGACGCTGGAGGAGGCGATCCCCCCAACCGTTGCCTTCATGAATTGCCGCCGACTGACCTGCATGTTTCCTCCCGGATTGGCGCTGTTCTGGCCGCGCCCAAGGCAGGTTCCGTGCCAGTCCGGAAATACCTTCAATTCCTGTGGCTTTTTGTTATGGCCTTAACATGCTTATGGACATTCTGTCCGGATCGGAGGGACAGAATGTCCACATAATGGGTAAGCCGATTGGCACTTTCCGCAGTGAGATTGCGGCTTGACCGGCTTGTACGGAAATTGCAGCGGACGGTGGGCACAACCTTTTGAGAAACGGCTCCCCATGTCCCAGCACCGCCATGCCACCGCCACAGCCACCGACGGACCCGCACCCATCAGCCGGACGATGGCCGAAGCCATGGCCGCTGCCGGACTGGAGCCCGGCCGGTCGCCGTCCCCCGTGCGCCTGCCGAATGCCAGCACGCTGTTTCAACGCCGGGCCGGGCGTCTTCGCAGCCTCGCCTCCGGTCACCGTCTGTCCTCCTGGCTGGCCTTCGTGGCACAGTTGAGCGACGCCCAGCATGAGCTGGCCGCGATCCCAAGCGCGGCGTCGCCTGAGACAGGCTGGCTTTCCGATCTCGAACAGCTGCGTCACCGGCTGCGCGGGACGCTCCCGGCGACGGCGGAGAATGCGCTGGAGGATCTGCCGTGGGGCAAAGGGGAGGCGCTGAACGCCTCGGCCGCGCGGCTGCTGACCGGCGAGGCGACGCGGAAGGACATCGGCGGCGCGCCTTTCATCGTCGCCGCGCTTCAGGTCGCCTGGACCCGCCACGCCTGCGGGCTGGAGGCCGCAGCAGTCTCCGCCTCGGCGGTGGCCGGCCACTGCCCGGTTTGCGGAAGCGCGCCGGTTGCCGGTGTGATCCATACCGGAAGCGAGATCGGCGGGCTGCGCTATCTCCATTGCGGTCTCTGCCATACGGCGTGGCACCATGTCCGCAGCGCCTGCGTCGCCTGCGGCGAAGGCAACCGGATCGACCTTCGGCTTATCGAGGCCGATGCCGGTTCGGGAAGCGGGTCCAACGATCCGGCGCGAGCCGAAACCTGCGAATCCTGCAACGGCTATCTGAAGCTGTTCCTGATGGAGAAGGCGCCCGGCCTCGACCCGGTGGCCGACGATCTCGCCTCCTTCGCCCTCGACATCCTGGTCGGCGACGAGGGTTTCCAGCGGATCGGCGGCAACCCCTTTCTTGCCCAGGGGGAATGAGCGCCCGGTTCACTCGTCGCGGAACAGGATCGATGGAGATGACGGTTCGCCGGACCGGCCGGCGAAGCTGGCTTTCCGGCGCAATGCCACGGTGAAGGTGGTGCGGAGGCCCGGCCGGCTCTCCACGGCGATGTGGCCACCCTGGCGCTGGACGATGGCGAAGCTGATCGACAGGCCCAGTCCGGTCCCCTCGGACTTCTTGGTGGTGAAGAAGGGGTCGAAGACGCGGCCGAGGCAGTCGGCCGCGATGCCGTGCCCGGTGTCGTGGACCGACAGGACGACGCCCGCTTCGCCATCCTCCGGGAAGCGCGTGTCTGCGGTCTCGATGGTCAGCGTGCCGCCGTCGGGCATCGCCTGGACGGCGTTGACCATCAGGTTGACGAGAACCTGCTGCAATTCGCCCCGGCTGATCTCCACCGGCTCTGTCGCTGCCAGGTTGGTTTCCACAGCGATGCGGCGGCGTCCCATGGTGTGGCGGGTCAGCAGGAGGCAGTCGAGGACCACCGCATTGACGTCGACCGGTTCCGCCTGTCCGGCATAGTCGCCCGGCCGGGCAAACTGGAGCAGCTTGGCGATGATGGCCTGGATGCGCCGGGTCTGCTCGTCGATCAGGCGGATCTCGTCCTTCACCGGTTCGGCGGCCTCGCCCAGCACCTCTCCCAGCAGGTCGAGGTTGCCCTGGATCACCGCGACGGGGTTGTTGATCTCGTGGGCGACCCCGGCGGTCAACTGCCCGATGGCGGCCAGCTTCTCGCTCAACACCAGCTGGCGGCTTGCCTGCCGGAGCGTGGCATTGGCGCTTTCCAACTCGGCCGTGCGCTCGGCAACCTTGCGGTCGAGGTCTTCGGCCGACCGCTGCAACTCCAGCCGGCGGGCCGCTAGAGAGTCCAGAAGCTGGTCGAAGGCCCGCGACAGCCGCCCGAGTTCGTCCCGGCTCCGGCTCGGTCCGGCGCGCGCCGTCTCGTCGCCCGCCTCGATGGTGGCGATGACCCGGTTCATCCGTTCGAGCGGCCGGAAAATGGCCTGGGCGAAGCGCAGGTCGGCCAGGGTTCCGAGAGCGGAAACCGCCAGGAACGCCAGGACCAGCCCGGTCATGGCGCGGTACAGCGCATCCTGCAACGGCGCTTCCAGGAAACCGACATAGAGCATGCCGATGCGGTGCCCCCCGGTGTCGAGCAGCGGCTCGTAACCGGAGACATAGGTATCGTCCACCACGAAGGCGGAACCCAGCCACACCCTGCCCTCGCCCATCACCCGGCGATAGACCGCCGCCGACGCCCGGGTGCCGAGCGCTCGCTCCCCCTCGAACAGGCGGACATTGGTGGCGATGCGGGTGTCGTCGAGGAACAGCGTGGCGGTGCCCTGGCTGCCCAGCGGCAGCGAGGCCTCCTGATAGACGACGGTGTTGATGCGGTCGACGACGGTCTGGCTGCCGTTGAGCAGCATGCCGCCCTCCAGCACGCCGAGCAGCACCCCGTCCAGCCCGAAGATCGGCACGGCGGCATGGATGGTCAGGGCACGGTCCTCCACGCTGCGTGCGGTGGAGGCGGCGTTGCGGGTGGGCACCAGCGGGATGAGGGTGCGGGCCGGCAGGGACTGGTCGATGGCGGCGAGATGCTCCGGCTCCAGCACATCCAGCCCGTGGGTGCCGTTGCCCCGCAATGCCGAGCGAACCACAGTCCAGCCGGACCGGTCGGCCCCGGCCGCTCCGGCTCCTGCCCGCACCCGGCCTTGCGGATCGAGCAGCAGCAGGAAGTCCAGCCCCTGCCGGCGTCCGGTCTCGTCCAGCAACGTCTTAATGCCGCCGCTGTCACGCCCGTCGAGCGCAAGCGCCAGCCGGTGGGAGGCGGCGAGCGCCGCCAGACCGTCGCCGACCGTGCCCTGCATGCGGTCGAACACCTGCCGGGCGGTGCCGAGATCGGCGCTGACCTTGTTGATCAGCAGCTGGTTGTAGCCCTGGGTACCCCAGTACCAGACGATCAGCAGCAGGGCGGGCATGCCCAGCAGCAGCGGCGCCAGGACCAGCGCCAGAAGCTTGTGGCGGACCGATCCCGTGAAGGGTGTCAGACGCTCGTCCAGCGCGGCGCGCAGGCGGCTCAGACGCCCCATTCGGCCCACTTCCGGTCGAGCGTCTTGCGCGACACCCCCAGCAGGGCGGCGGCCCGCGCCCGGTTCCCGCCGCAATCGGCCAGCACGGCCAGGATATGGCGCTTTTCGACCTTGGCCAGCGTCTGCCCGCCCGCAGCGTCGGGGCCGGCACCATCCGGCGCGACGCTGACCGACAGCCCCAGATCCTCCAGTGGAAACTCGCCGAATAGAAGGGCGCGCTCCACGAGGTTGCGCAATTCGCGCACGTTGCCCGGCCAGCCATGCGCGATCAGCGCCGCTTCGAGCGGCGGTTCGATGTCCAGTGGCGGAACCCCAAGGCGAAGCGACAGCACCCCCATGAAGCGGCGCGCCAGTTCGACCACATCGTCGCCCCGCTCCCGCAGCGGCGGAACGCGCAGGGTCATCACGGCGAGCCGGTAGAACAGGTCCGCGCGGAACCGGCCGGCGGCGACCTCGGCCTTCAGATCGCGGTTGGTCGCGGCCACCACGCGAACATCCACCGGAAGTTCCTGCTCGCCGCCTACCGGACGGATGCGGCGCTCCTCCAGAACGCGCAGCAGCTTCGATTGCAGCGCCAGCGGCAGCTCCCCGATCTCGTCCAGGAACAGCGTGCCGCCATGGGCATAGTAGAACAGCCCCTTGCGCGCCTCCTTGGCCCCGGTAAAGGCGCCGCGCAGATGGCCGAACAGCTCCGCCTCCACCAGATCGGCCGACACGGCGGCGCAGTTCAGCGCAACGAAGGGCCGTTCGGCACGGTGCGAGCGGGTGTGCAGGGCGCGCGCCACCAACTCCTTGCCGACGCCGGATTCCCCTTCGATCAGCACGGTGGACGGCGAGGGTGCCACCCGTTCGATGAGCGCCCGCAGGCGCAGGATGGGGGCCGAGCGGCCGACGATCTCGTCGGTGGTGCCCCGCCGCTTGGCCAGCTGCCGCCGCAGGACGAAGTTCTCGCGCTGGAGCCGGGTGCGCTCCATGCAGCGGGCGATGGCGCTGACGATCTGCTCCACCCGGAACGGCTTCAGGATCAGGTCGGCCGCCCCGGCCCGCAGCGCCTCGATGGCGGTGTCGATGTCGGCGAAGGCGGTGATCAGGATCACGTCGCCGCCGAATCCCGCCGCCTGCAACTCCTTCAGCCAGTCGAGGCCCGACTGCCCCGGCAGGGCGATGTCGAGGATGATCAGGTCGACGCAGTGCCGTTCCAGATGACGTGCGGCCTCCTCGGCGGTGCCCGTCGTGGTGACGCGCCAGCCGCGCCGCTCCAGGCTGCGCGACAGGAAATTGCGGATGCCTTCCTCGTCATCGACGATCAGCACGGACGGCGCGGTTGCCGGCTCCACCGCCGCGGCCACGGACGGGATGGCTGCGTCGTCGGGCGGCGGGGTGTCGGTTGGCATTCTCGGCTTCAGCGGGGGATCGGGCAGGGATATGGCGGCGCGATCATAACGAATGTCCACACTGTTTCCAGTGGCACGCGGCAATCTGCCGCTGCCGCCTCCCGGTTGGGTTAACAAATTACTACCGCTTTGATTGCGGCGTCCTGTCTACGGCACACGGTTGGCAAGAAAAACCGTTTGTTTGGACACGAACTATTGTCTATCATATTTCAGTCGATGCAATCGCATAGCAATTATAAGGGCTGGGGTCTTCCTGCTCCCGTTGCCGCCGGTTGCCTTGGGCAGAACGCCCCCGATCCACTCCATAGCCCTTGGAAAGAGACGTCCCATGGCCCTGCACGCCTGGTTTTCCGATCGGAAACTGGTTCACAAGCTGCTCATCCCGGCGGTCCTGCTGCTTGCCGTCATGGGCAGCGTGGTCTGGACAGCCAGATCGGCGCTGGTCGACCTGACCGCCTCCACCAGCCGGGTGACCGATGTGGTCGCCGGGCGGCTGTCGGCGGCGCTGGCGATCCAATCGGCCATGGGCGATGCGATGGACGCGGAATCCAATGCGCTGGTTGCCGGCACGCGCGAGCGCATCGATGCCGCCTTCGCGGCCTACAAGGACAACATCGGCAAGGCGCTGACCGCCATCGACCGGCTGGCCGCGGCCTACGACGCCCCGGCCGACCGCGAGGCGATCTCCGGGATCAAATCCATCGTCGGCGAGTATGAGCGGGTGTCGCAGAAGGCGGTCGAGCTGGCGCGGGCCTATGACACCGACAGCGCGATCCGCGTGTCGATCGATGTCGGCCGCCCGGTCCGGCAGAAGCTGAACCTGGCGCTGTCGGAGCGGGTGGAACACAGCCTGGAGGAGACCAAGCACGCCGAGGACCGGGCGCTGGCGCTGTCCTCCAGCGTCATGACCCGCCTCTACGGCGTCACGGGCGTTGGGCTGCTGGTCGCCTTCGGCCTGTTCGGTTCCATCATCGTGGTCTTCGTCGTCCGGCCGCTGCATCGGCTGGTCGCCGACATGACGGCCATCGCCGACGGCAATCTCACCGTCGACATCCAGGGGGCCGGCCGCAAGGACGAGGTCGGGCTGCTCGCCCGCGCGCTGCAGGTGTTCAAGAGCAACGGCCTTGCCATGCGCACCTTGCAGGAGGAGCGCGAGGCGCAGAAGCTGCAGGCGGAACGCGACCGGCAGGCCGGCATGCGGGCGCTGGCCGACCGCTTCGACGCCGATGTGCAGGACGTGGTGCAGGCGGTGGCGACGGCCGCCCGCCATCTGCGCGGCAATGCCGAGACCATGACCGCCATCGCCTCGCAGACGACGGAACAGGCGGCGACCGTCGCCGCCACCACGGCGCAGTCCTCCGCCAACGTCGCCACCGTCGCCGCGGCGTCGGAACAGCTGGGAAGCTCCATCGGCGAGATCGGCCGGCAGGTCAACGCCGCCGCCGCCATCGCCCGCAACGCGGTTCAGGAGGGCGAGCGGACCAACGCGCTGGTCGCCCGGCTGGTCGAGGCCGCCCAGCGGATCGGCGACGTGGTCAGCCTGATCCAGAACATCGCCAGCCAGACCAACCTGCTGGCGCTGAACGCCACCATCGAGGCGGCGCGGGCTGGTGAGGCCGGCAAGGGCTTCGCCGTCGTGGCTCAGGAGGTGAAGGCGCTCGCCACCCAGACCGCCCAGGCGACCGAGGAGATCGGCAGCCAGATCGCCGAGATCCAGACGGTGACCGACGGGACGGTGACGGCGATCCAGACCATCGGCCGCACCATCAACGACGTCGATTCCATCGCCGGCGCCATCGCCGCGGCGGTGGAACAGCAGACCGCCGCCACCCAGGAGATTGGCCGCAACATCCAGCAGGCGGCTCAGGGAACCCAACTGGTGACCGGCAGCATCGCCGAGGTCAGCAGCTCCGCCGGGCAGGTCGGACAGGCGGCCTCCGAGGTGCTGGGCGCCGCCGACAGCCTGTCGCACGATTCCGACCGGCTGCGCGAGCGGATCCAGGCCTTCATCGGAGAGGTCCGCGCGGCCTGACACGGCCAGCCGGATGGGCGGGGGATGGAACGGATGGAACGCCATGGAACGGTTTTCCGGTCCTGTTCCACTGTTCCATACCCCGCCCATGCGACCGCTACAGGGCCGGTTGCGGCGCGCGTACGCGATTGTTTCGGAAACGGATCGGGTGGACCGCCGCCACCGCGCCATGCCGTTCCTCCGGCGGTTGAAACACTGGGGTGCACCCAGTCTTAGCACTGATGTCAGCTGCTAGGATTGTTTTCTTATAAATCTTGAAAGAAGAGTTACACTCTGAGGTATTCGGCAACGTAATCTTGACAAGATTTCATTGCCGAACACAGACAATCAAGAACTATCCATCACCTCATACGTAAATTAAAAAATATCATCAGTGAATTGAGTGAAGTTTATATTAAGCATAAACATTCCCTCCAAACAGATCAAAAAACGGATTTTCCGAAAGGTTTTCCGCCATTTTCGCTTTTTTCTCACTTAATATATCTATCGCATTCTGGTTCTCGTCATAGAAAGAAACATTCCCTAAATGTAGTAACGAGAATTGTGGGTGATTGTTGATATATGGCGATCTTGTAGGAAGCCACCCTTTATGAGCTGCTTCATATGCGAGAAGCCACATATCCTCATAGAGCTCGGCAGAGATCATTCTAGACAGCCAATTAGATTTATTCAGCGCCCCATCCACAAGCCCCTTCGTCTCCAAGTCAAGAGAAAGGAGGGCGCATACAGAGCTATTGACATCACCTACACAATTTGCTGCCTTTTCTGAAATCGATACATTTAGAACTTTTGACATCCATAAAGCCCATGCCACTTCACTGTGATGCTGGAGGGGGGAGTGCGCACAAATCACGTCCTCACAGAATTTCTTAATCTCATCATATGGAACTGGATAACCAAGCTGTTGATAAGAAAAAATTGTATTAGTTACTATATCAATACAGCTTGGCTGCGACGCCGCGCATTTAAGTAGATATGATGAATATATGCTCCAGTTAGAAATTCCGACTTGAACTGCATGACTGCATGACAGCGCATATTTGAGAACACTCATTTCAGGAAAATTGATATTTTGCTTGAACGCTTCTTCGAACAAGTGCTGTAAACGTCTGCCTTGCTTTCGCGCTGACACTTTTAGATCGATGGAACTCAAAATATGCGACCATGTGGGCTCACAAAACTTACCGCTCTCAATAATATCAGTTTTTACATCATTTGGACTCAGTTCATATTCTGAGAAGAAGTGACTCAGCTTCGAGAGAGATTTTTCAGCATCAGGAAGAGATCTGAAGCAGAGAAAATAATCATCAACATACCTAAATCCAGAAAAATCCATATTTTCTTGAATGAAATTTTTATCAATATCAGCTCCAATAATTTCTGATATAATCATTGAGGTATCCGGTCCTACAGGTATGCCTTTTGTTTGTTTCTGCTGACAATTCCTGACGGATAAATCTATATCGTCTCCAAATAACTTTGTTTTCGCTGCACCCTTCTTTAGTAAGTTTGCTTTACAGACATCTTTGCCATGAATAGCCCACGGTATGGAATGAGTATATATAGAGGGATAGTATTGAGCAATATCAGTTGTAACGATATACTTTTTTGACTGAACGGATAGAGCACGCTTTTCGTATATGTCTCCAAAAGGAACGCAAGATATAGCTCTGTCGCCATTCGCAACAAATTTTGGCGTAGATATTGACAGGGACGACTTTCCTAATTCTTTTTTGATTTTTATCCAATTCTCTGCTAACGTTTTTGCGGTTATGTAATAATGAATTGGATTAGGTATTCCAAGCTGTCTTCTTCTATGCCCGGCCCTAGCTTGACTGTATCTTTCAAACCTTGATGCCTGTGGATTTCCAGCTGCCATCACTGTCAATGCTGCTGTATTCATGAAATCTGCAAAAAGATTTGTCTTAAACGGAGGGGGCAATTCTGTCGGAAAATACCCTTTTGCGAGCAGGAGATGCGTACGTAATTCTGTAGTACGAGACATCAGGTTCCCCAAAAAAAGTTAATCTGTATGGATTAGTCGCTACGGGATAGGTCCAAAATTCGATATATGCAATTTGGCGCTTGCCGCCAAGTTTTTTTCGAAATTCCGTGACGAGAGCAGCGCCAATACCGGCGTGAAGTTCGGGCCTCGGTTTAAAGGCAAACTTCAAAAGTAGGAAACATTAAAACTTAAATAAATTACAAAATTTTTTAATATAAATCAAATATTTCATAATAAAAAAAAGAGCAATATGTATAATATAAATTAATTGCAAATATATATAACCCTAATTAACTTCTAAATAAACTATGTTTATCACACAATCGCCTGTCGAACTGTCTCTGAGTCCTATCGATAGCCACCGCGATGGGCTGCCTCTGCGTAATTCATTTACCTGCGCCCGGAAATTTCGTCGTCTATCCAAAAATTCGGTCTCTATGCAAAAAGTGGATTGTTGGCTCACCAATCACGCGCTATCATATTTCAGTTGCTGTAATCGAATAGCGATTATAAACAAACGCTATGCAGATCAAGGAGATCGCGTGTGGACGTGATCGCTGAGCTGTCGGGCCTCATCGGCGCCGACGCCGTTCTGACATCCAAATCCGACCTGGACGCGGCGACGGAAGACTGGCGCGGGCGCTACCGCGGGCCGGCCCTCTGCCTCGTCCGGCCGGCGAATGCCGAACAGGTGGCGGCGGTGGTACGCTGCTGCGCCCGGCACGGGATTCCGCTGCTGCCGCAGGGCGGCAACACCAGCCTGTGCGGCGGCGCCACCCCATGGGAAAGCGGCCCCGCCCCGGTCATCCTCAATCTGGCGCGGATGCGCGCGGTGCGCAGCATCGACCCGGTCAACAGCACCATGGAGGTCGAGGCCGGCTGCGTGCTCGCCACCGTGCAGGAAGCGGCGGCGGCGGCGGGACGGCTCTATCCGGTCAGCCTGGGCGCCGAGGGATCCTGCCAGATCGGCGGGACCATCGCGACCAACGCCGGCGGCACCTCGGTCCTGCGCTACGGCAACACGCGCGACAATGTGCTGGGGCTGGAGGTGGTGCTGGCCGACGGCACGATCTGGTCGGGCCTGTACGGCCTGCGCAAGAACAACACCGGCTACGACCTGAAGCACCTGTTCATCGGGTCGGAAGGCACGCTGGGCATCGTCACGGCGGCGACGCTGAAGCTGCATCCGCTGCCGACGCGGCACGCCGTCGCCTGGGTCGGCATGGCCGATCCCGCCGATGCGCTGACCCTGCTGACCCGCGTGCAGCAGCGCTGCGGCGCCCGGCTGTCGGCCTTCGAGATGATCAACCGCCTCCAGCTCGATCTGGTGGTGGAGCAGGTTCCGGGCCGCCGCAGCCCGCTCGAGACTTCGGCCGACTGGCATGTGCTGATCGAGCTGTCGGACAACAGCGACGGCGACGCGCTGGACATGGAGCTTCAGCTGATCCTGGAGGACGCCTTCGGCGACGGGCTGCTGACCGACGCGGCACTCGCCGCCAGCGACGCCCAGCGCCATGCCATGTGGGAAGTGCGCCACAGCGTGTCGGAGGCCAACAAGAAGGCCGGCGTCGGCCTCACCACCGACTGCGCGGTGCCGCTGTCGGCGGTGCCCGCCTTCATCGACGCCGCCAATGCCGCGGTGCGGGCGCTGGTGCCGGGGCTGCCGTCGATCGTCGTCGCCCATCTCGGCGACGGCAACGTCCACTTCATCCCCTTCTTCACCTTCGATGCCTGGAACGCGGTTGCCGACCGCGAGGGGCTCGCCGCCGCCATCCGCCATTCGGTGAACGACGAGGCCGCCCGGCTGAACGGCACCTTCAGTGCCGAGCACGGCGTCGGCCGCGTCCAGCTGGGCGAGATGGCGCGCTACAAGCCCGCCGCCGAGCTGGCGCTGATGCGCGCGGTGAAGCAGGCGCTGGATCCGCAGAATCTCTTCAATCCCGGCCGCCTGCTGCCGCCGGGCTGACGCCCTTTCCGTCCCCACTTCCGCCGTTCCGGCTCACCAAGAGGAGTTCCGACATGAGCATCCGCCAATCCGGCTGGTCCCGCCGCACCCTGCTGAAAGCCGGCGCCGCCGGCACGGCCGCGCTTGCCATGCCGGCGATCTGGAGCCCGGCCCGCGCACAGAACAAGCGGATCGTCGTGCGCGACGACGGCGGCATCTACACCAAGGCCTATGGCGAGATTTTCTACAAGCCCTTCACCGCCGCGACCGGCATCGAAGTGGTCGGCGTCCAGGCCAATGCCGAGCCGACCGCGCAGATCCGCTCGATGGTGGAAGCCAAGTCCTACACCTGGGACATGGCGAAGATCAGCCAGCCGGCCATCCTGATGCTGACCGGCGGCGACAAGCCGCTGCTGGAGAAGCACGGGCTTGAGGCCGACCCGGCCATCGCCTCGATCCCCAAGCAGTACATGTCGGAATATGGCGTCGGCACCAACGTCTACACCACGGTGCTGGCCTACCGCACCGACGCTTTCAAGGGCCGCAAGGCGCCGGCCTCCTGGAAGGACTTCTACGACGTCGCCAACTTCCCCGGCCGCCGCGCCCTGCGCAAGCATCCGTTCGACACCATCGAGCAGGCGCTGATGGCCGACGGCGTGCCGACATCCTCGGTCTATCCCTGCGACCTCGACCGTGCCTTCAAGGCGCTGGACCGCATCAAGAAGGACATCTCGGTGTTCTGGACCAGCGGTGCGCAGGTCGAGCAGATGCTGCTGTCGGGCGAGGTGGACATGGTGCCGACCTGGGTGTCGCGTCCGCAGGCCGCCATCGCCGCCGGCGCGCCGGTCGGCATCGTCTGGGATCAGAACATCTGGGGTCTCGACAGCTGGTCGATCCTGGCCGGCACCCCGAACGCCGACGCCTGCCGCCAGTTCATCAAGTTCGCCTCCGACCCCAAGCGGCAAGCCGAGCTGGTCAAGTATTTCCCGGCCGGCGTGACCCAGCCGGACGCCTTCAAGTACATCGACGCCAAGATCGCTCCCGACTGCCCGACCTTCCCGGCCAACATCGAGAAGGGCCTGCACATCGACGCCGACTACTGGCTGAAGAACCAGCAAAAGGGTCTCGAGCGCTACAACGCCTGGCTGCTGAGCTGAGGAAACGCGGGCGGGGGATGCCGGTGCGGTGTCCCCTGCCCGCCCTTCCCGCCCCCATTCCCCTTCGGCCCCACCCCTTCGCGAGGAGGCGCGCATGTCTTCTTCCAGCCTTTCCGTCCAGGGTCTTGCCAAGCGCTACGGCGACTTCGTGGCGCTGGCTCCCACGGATCTCGTCGTCGCCGACGGCGAATTCCTGACGCTGCTCGGTCCGTCGGGCTCCGGCAAGACGACGCTGCTCAGCCTGCTGGCCGGGCTGGTGCCGCCCGATGAGGGAAGCGTGCGCATCGGCTCGCAGGACGTCACCTACGCCCCGCCCTATGAGCGGGACATCGGCGTGGTGTTCCAGAACTACGCCCTGTTCCCGCACATGACCATCGAGGAGAACATCGCCTTTCCGCTGAAGATGCGGAAGGTGGGGGCGGCCGAGGCCAAGCGGCGCGCGCGCGAGGCGCTGGAGATGGTGCATCTGCCGCACATCGCCGGCCGCTACCCGCGCGAGCTGTCGGGCGGCCAGCAGCAGCGCGTCGCGCTTGCCCGCTGCATGGTCTACAAGCCGTCGATCATCCTGATGGACGAGCCGCTGGGCGCGCTCGACAAGAAGCTGCGCGAGCATATGCAGCTGGAGATCAAGCGCCTGCACCGCGAGCTGGGAACGACGGTCGTCTACGTCACCCACGACCAGGAAGAGGCGATGACGATGTCCGACCGCATCTGCCTGATGAATGCCGGGCGGATCGAGCAGCTGGGCACGCCGGCCGACCTGTATTTCCGCCCGCGCTCGCTGTTCGTCGCCGACTTCCTGGGTGAATCCAACATCCTGCCCGCAGCACTCCGCAGCCGCAGCGGCGACGAGGTGGAGATCGGGCTCGGCACGCTGGGCGTGTCCGGCCGGGCGCTCGCCAACGGCAACGACCTGCCGCCGGGCACCGAGGTGCGCGTGATGGTGCGGCCGCAGAACCTGACGGTGGCCCGCAAGGGCGGGAACGCTCCCGACGGGCTCCAGGGCCGCGTGTCGGAAGTGATGGTCACCGGCAGCCTGACCAAGGTCTATATGGAGCCGCTGGACGGCAAGCTGCCGCCGCTGGTCGCCGCCTTCCCCACCCGCAACGAGGACGATGCGGTGCGCATCGACGATGTGCTGACGCTGTCCTGGAGCGGCCGGGACGCCGTGGTGATCGCCGACAGCGCCCGTGCGGCCGGGACGGCGTGAGATGAGCGGACAGTCCATGACCATGACCCACGCCCAAGGCGCCAAACGCCATTCGCCCCCGCCGGCCTGGCGCAAGCCGGTGCTGATGGGCGCCCCGCTCGTCCTGCTGCTCGTCGCCTTCCTGGTCTTCCCGGTCGGGCAGCTGCTGGCGCTCAGCGTCTACAACGGGCAGGGCTTCACGCTGGCGCCCTACGCCCAGCTGTTCGCCTCCAGCCTCTACATCACCGTCCTGTGGATCACGCTGAAGATCTCGCTGGCGACGACGGTGGTCGCGGTGGTCGCCGCCTATCCGGTCGCCTACCTCATCTCCATCGCCAAGGGGCCGGCGAAGAGCCGGCTGATCTTCTGGGTCCTGCTGTCCTTCTGGACCAGCTTCCTGGTGCGCGCCTTCGCCTGGGTCGTCATCCTCGGCCGCAACGGCGTCGTCAACAGCACGCTGATGTCGCTGGGCATCATCGACCGGCCCCTCGACCTGCTTTACGGCTTCGGCGCGGTGCTGGTCGGCATGGTGCACGCCATGCTGCCGCTGGCGGTCATGACCATGCTGGCGGTGATGGAGAACATCGACCGCACCCTGCCGCGCGCCGCCAGCACGCTGGGTGCAAAGCCGGGCACCGCCTTCTGGACCGTCTATTTCCCGCTGTCGCTGCCGGGCGTCGCGGCATCGGCGATCATGGTCTTCGTGTCGGCCATCGGCTTTTTCATCGTGCCCGCCCTGCTGGGCGGCCGGAAGGAGACGATGATCACCCAGCTGATCATCGATCAGGTTCAGCAGACGCTGAACTGGGGGCTGGCCGGCGCCATCTCGGTGTTGCTGCTGACGGTCGTGCTGGTGGTGTTCGTGCTGTACGACCGCGTCTTCGGCTTCGCGTCGCTGACCGGCGAGAGCGCCGCGGTGCGCAACCGCGACACCGCCATGCGGCGGCTGGGCGGGCGCGTGCTGGCCGCGCTCGGCTCCGCCAGCGATGCGCTGGTCGGCCTGATGCCGCGCCGCCATCCGCTCCGCGGCCGGTCCGAGCGCCCGGTGGCGCTGACCGCCTTCGTCTGGCTGCTGCTGGTTCTGATCAGCCTGCCCGCCTTCCTGATGGTTCCGCTGTCCTTCGGCAAGGGCGGGCTTGCCTGGCCGCCGTCGGGCTTCACGCTGCAATGGTACCAGCAGCTGCTGGACTCGCCGATCTGGATGCAGGCGCTGTGGCGCTCCATCGTGGTGGCGTTCGGCACCGGCCTGCTGTCGATGGCGATCGGCGTTCCCGCCGCCTTCCTGATGGTGCGCAGCCAGATGCGGGGCAAGGGCGCCATGCTGGCCTTCATCCTGTCGCCCATCGTCGTGCCGCGCATGATCATCGCCGTCGGCATGTTCTATGTCTTCGCCCAGCTGGGGCTTGTCGGCACCGTGCTGGGGCTGGTGATCGGCCACACCGTCGTCGCCGTGCCCTATGTGGTCATGACCATGATGGCGGTGCTGCGCAACTACGACACCCGGCTCGACCTCGCGGCGCAAAGCCTGGGCGCCCGGCCGGTGGCGGCGCTGCGGCACGTCACCTTCCCGATCCTGGGGGCCGGCATGCTGTCGTCCTTCCTGTTCGCCTTCGCCACCTCCTTCGACGAGCTGACCATCTCCCTGTTCTCCTCGGGCGGGCTGAGCGCCACGCTGCCCAAGCAGTTCTGGGACGAGGTGACGCTGCAGGTCTCCCCCGTCATCGCGGCGGTGTCGACCGGGCTGCTGCTGTTCGTCGCCACCCTGATCTATGTCGCGGACCGTCTTCGCCGCCGCAGCCTCGCCGGCTGAGACCGGCCGCCCAACCGCCTTCACCACCCGCTTCTTCCAAGGACAAGACATGCTCAACGCCACGAAGCTTCGCGGCATCCTGCCCGCCACCCCGACGCCGGTCACAGCCGACGGCACCATCGACGTGGCCGCCTCCAAGGCGCTGTTCTCCTGGCTGTTCCGCCAGGGGATCGACGGGCTGGTCCCGCTCGGCGGCACCGGCGAGTATGGCGCCCTGGCGAAGGACCAGCGCATCCGCTTCGCCGAGCTGTCGGTCGAGGCGATGGCGGGTGCCGGTGAGAAGCGCGGGCCGGTGATCGCCGGCGTGCTCGACACCGGCTATTACGACGCGCTGTCCGCCGGCCGCGATTTCGCCGCCGCCGGCGTGGACGGGCTGCTGGTGCTGACGCCCTACTACACCAACCCGACGCAGGCCGGCATCCGCGACTATTTCCTGCGCTATGCCGACGAATCGCCGGTGCCGATCCTGATCTACGAGATCCCCTACCGCACCCGCATCGCCATCGATCCGGAGGTCCTGCACGAGCTGTCGCGGCACGAGCGGATCGTCGGCATGAAGGCCTGCAACACCGACATGTACCATTTCCTGCGCACGGTGGCGGGGGTGGATTCCTCCTTCGCGGTGCTGAGCGGCGAGGACACGCTGTTCCCGCTGCATGTCGCGGCCGGCGCCCGTGGCGGCATCGTGGTGACGGCCAACCTGCTGCCGCGGGCATGGAAGCTGATCCACGATCTCGCCTCGACGGGCAAGCTGGACAAGGCGCTGGAAATCCACCGTACGCTGATCCCGATGATGAACCTCGCCTTCGCCGAGACCAATCCCGGCCCGATGAAGGCGGTGATGGATCTGATCGGCGTGCATGCCCCGGCGATGCTGGCGCCGCTGCGCGAGCCGGGCGAGCCGCTGAAGCAGTCGCTGCGGCGCGAGCTGTCCCGCCTGCTGGTCACGTACGAGGGAATGCCGGCCGCCCAGCCGGTGTGACAGGGTGCAACCGCGCGGCGCGTGGCATTCGGATCGCCGGATGCTATGCGTTGGCGTGGACAGGCCGGACCCTGGCGCGAAGGCGCGGGGCCAGGGTCCGTCGGGATGAAGACTGCCTTGGGGAAATGCCGATGACGCGGACAGCAGGACGGAAGCCGAAGGCGGAAAAGGCCGTGACGGAGCCGGGCGGCCCTGCGGCTGAAATGACAGCGGCCGGAATGACGGCGGCCGGAATGACGGCAACCGGAATGATGGCGGAACCGGAGGTCAGGAAGCCCGATCCGCGGGACTCCTCGCTGTTCGTCGGCTCGACCGAGAAGACCTTCCAGATCCTCCATGCCTTCGACGGGCCGCACCGCCAAATGCCGCTGTCGGAAATCGCCAGGGCCGCCAACCTGGACCGCAGCGCCGCTCAGCGGCTGGTCTACACGCTGGAGGTTCTGGGATATCTGCGCCGCGTCCACGGCACGCGCAACTATGCGCTGACGCCGAAGCTGCTGCAGTTCTCCTACAACTACCTCCGCGCCAACGAGCTGATCGAGAAGGCGTTCCCCTATCTCCTCGACATCAGCCGCAGCGTCGGCGAGACCACCAACCTGCAGGAGCTGGACGGCGCCGAGATCGTCTTCGTCGCCCGTTTCCCCGGCAAGCATCTGGTCAACATCGAATTCATGGTCGGCAGCCGCCTGCCCGCCTATTATACGGCGTCCGGCACCGCGATCCTGTCGCGTCTGTCGGAGGAGGAGCGGGAGGAGATCCTCGCCCGCACCGACCTGCGCCCGCTGACCCCCTACACCGTCTGCGATCCCGACCGGCTGCGCGCCCGCGTGCGCGAAGCGGGGGAGAAGGGCTATGCCCTGCTGATCAACGAGACGGTGATGGGCGACATCTCGGTCGGCGCCGCGATCACCGACGAGCATGGCCGCGCCGTGGCCGGCCTCAGCATCTCGGTCCCGGCCACGCGCTGGACGCCGGAGCAGGTCGAGCAGGAGCTTGCCCGCCATGTCCAGGTGGCCGCGGCCTCGATCTCCGTCCATAAATTCGGCAGCTATTCCCGGTAGCTGCCTCCAAACCCGCGGGAGGCGGTGATCCCATGGCGGCCCATCAGGCATGCCTGAACATCGACGAGTTGCGGCTGCGCGCCCGCCGGTTCCTGCCGCGCGGCCTGTTCGAGTACATCGACCGCGGCACCGAGGATGAAACCTCTTTGCGCCGGCTGCGCGACAGCTTCGCCCAGGCGGAACTGACGCCGCGGGTGCTGGTCGATTGCAGCGGACGCCACACCGGCGTGACGCTGTTCGGCCGCGACCGCCCGATGCCCTTCGTCGTCGCGCCCACGGCCGCCGCCGGACTGGTCCGCTATGACGGCGAGGTGCTGCTGGCCCGGGCCGCCCGCGCGTCAGGCATTCCCTTTTCCGTTTCGACCCAGTCGATCACCAGCATCGAGGCCATCGCGGAGTCCGGGGCCGAACTGTGGTTCCAACTCTATGTCTGGCGCGACCGCAGCCTGACCCACGCCCTGCTCGACCGCGTCGCCGCCTGCGGGGTGGACACGCTGATCCTGACGGTGGACACCGCGGTCTCGCCCAAGCGCGAGTATAACCGACACAACGGATTCAGTGTTCCGGTCACGCCGTCCCTGCGCGGCGCCCTGGACGTGGCGCGCCACCCGGCATGGTTTGGCGGGGTGCTGCTCCGCCTGCTTGCCAATGGCGGCTGGCCTGGGTACGCCCATTATCCCGCACAGTTCCGCACCCGCATCACCGACGCCGCGGCGCACGACCCGATCCGGCTGTGCGACCGTGTCAACTGGGACGATGTGGCGGAGCTGCGCCGCCGCTGGCGGGGGCGCATCATCATCAAGGGTCTGCTGGCGCCGGAGGATGCGCTGCGCGCGGCGGCAGCCGGGGTCGAGGCCATCGTGGTGTCCAACCATGGCGGCCGCAATCTCGATTGCGCGCCGTCGCCGCTCACTGTATTGCCGCGGATCGTGGACGCGGTCGGCGACCGGCTGACGGTGCTGGCCGACAGCGGGGTGCGGCGCGGCAGCGACGCCGCAAAGCTGCTCGCTGCCGGGGCTGCTGCGGTCCTGCTGGGCCGGGCGCCGCTGTTCGGTCTTGCCGCCGGCGGACAGGCGGGGGCGGAGCACGCGCTGGCGATCCTGCGGGATGAACTCGACCTGACCATGGCCCTGCTCGGCTGCCGGACCGTGGCCGATCTTGCCAGCCTGAGAGGCCTGACGGCCGGCAAGGTTGCCGAACCGGCCTGAGCGCCGCTGGCAGTGGTCCAATTCGACGCCTGCGCTGTTCACTAGGCAGACGCGTCGGAGATTCTCTTGCCCACCAAACCAAGCCCGCTCACCACCCCCGATGGCCGCTACATCGTCGTGCGCGGACGTCTTTGGCGCACGGCCAACCCGGCCTTGTCCGACGAGGACCGCGCCGGCCTCGTCGCCGATCTGATGCGGGCCCGCCGGGCCGTGGCGACCGCAAGGCGGGCCGGCGACGACAGTGCGGAAGCGCAGGCGCATGCCGCCGTCGATCAGGCGAAGCGGGCTCTCGGCGAGCGCGGACCCGTCTGGTGGTCCGACGGTGCGCCGGACCTGAACCGGCACATGATCCGGACGACACCCTATGCCGACTGGTTCCACAAGATGGATGGCACCGGCGAGCGATAAGCCGGCGGCCAGCCATGCGCCCCGTCCGACCGTATTGCTCCCAAAGAGCATATCAGGGGAACTTGAGAAATTCCCGCCGACACCGTATCGTTTGTGTGCCGCAGATAGACTGCGGCACTCTTTCAGCAAGGAGCTTGCTGAGCATGACCATCGTCTCTCAAACCGGACGCGAGTCCGGCACCCTGTCCTTGCCGACTAAGACCGCGGCTCACGGTGCGCAAAGCGCGTCGGACTTCGATTTCCTGGTCTTCGTCGGCCGCTTCCGCCCCCTCCATCTCGGCCATTTCACGGTCATGAAGCGGGCCCTGTTGCTGGGCCGCCATCTGATCGTTCTGGTCGGATCGTCGCGTCAGGCGCGCAGCCATCGCAATCCCTTCCGTTTCGAAGAGGTGCGCTCCTGCATCGAGGGCGCCTTCACGCCGGAAGAGTGCAGGCGCATCACGGTGCTTCCCCTCATCGACCGCTACAACGATCTGGAATGGATCCGCGATGTCCAGGCCGCGGTTCATGGCGTAGTCGTGCAGCACCACCGGCCTGCCGACGGCTCGCCCCCCCGGGTCGGGCTGATCGGTCATTCCAAGGACCACAGCAGCTATTATCTGCGCATGTTCCCGCAGTGGGGCGCCGTGGAGTGCGCGAATGTCCGGGGGATTTCGGCGACGCCGATCCGCGACGCCTATTTCGCCGACCCGGCGGCGGCGCTGGAGGAGTGGAAAGAGGCGCTGCCCGCGAACGTCGCCGCCTTCCTGGCGGAGTTCGCGCGCACCGACGAGTACAAGCGGCTGGCCGAGGAAAGCGCCTACATCGCCAAATACAAGGCGGGCTGGGCCAACGCCCCCTACCCTCCCACCTTCCTGACCGCCGATGCGGTGGTGGTGCTGTCCGGCCATGTCCTGCTGGTCGAACGCCGCGGCCTGCCCGGACGTGGCCTGCTCGCCCTGCCCGGCGGCTTCGTCGGCCAGCATGAGCGGATCCGGGACGCCATGATCCGGGAGTTGCGGGAGGAGACGAAGCTCAAGATTCCGGCGGGCTTCCTGGAGGGCGGCATTCGCGCCAGCCAGATCTTCGACCACCCCTACCGCTCGACGCGCGGTCGCACGGTGACTCAGGCCTTCCTCATCCAGCTCAAGCCGACCGACGAGGGCTTCCCCAAGGTGCGCGGAGGCGACGATGCCAGATCGGCCCGATGGATGCCGATTGCGGACATCGATCCCGAACGGATGTTCGAGGATCACTTCCACATCATCCAGACCCTGATCGCCCAGTCCAACAGCTGAACCGGACCGGATTCCGCTCACATGGCCAGGGTCGCATCACACCACGACGATCAAGCCCGCCGGACAGACCGGCGGCATTCGGCAAAGGAGCTTTGCCATGTCCAACACCTCTTCCACGAACCCTTCCTCCCTGCGCATCGTCTGCGTCCAGGCCAACCCCACGGTCGGCGCGCTCCAGGGCAATTTCGACATCGTCCGCCGCCATCGCGCGCAGTATCGCGGCAAGGCCGACCTGCTGGTGTTCAGCGAGTGCTTCGGCACCGGCTATCCGCTTCAGGATCTGGTGCTGCGTCCCGGCTTCCGGCGCGACTTCCGCGCGGCGCTCGACGCGCTGGCCGGTGAGATGCGGGGCGACGGCGGACCGGCGGTGCTGGTCGGCGGACCGCTCGACGGCGCCGCCCTGCCCTACAACGCCGCCTTTCTCATCGAGACCGACGGGTCGATGAAGATCGTGCTCAAGCACACGCTGCCGAACGACGAAGTCTATGACGAGAAACGGGTCTTCGCCCCCGGCCCGCTGCCCTCGCCCGTCGATTTCCGCGGCTTCCGCCTGGGCATCGCCATCTGCGAGGATTTCTGGCACGGCAAAATCGCCCATGCCCTGGCAGCCGAAGGGGCCGAGGTTCTGATCGTGCCGAACGGCTCGCACTTCCGGACCGGGAAACAGGCGGTCCGGCTCGCCATCGGCCGCCGTACGGTCAAAGCCACCGGCCTGCCGGTCCTCTACGTCAATCAGGTCGGGGGACAGGACAGCTTGGTGTTCGACGGCGGAAGCTATGCGATGGACCGGGCCGGGCTGGTGATCGCCCAGGCCGGCTTCCGCGAGTGCGACTTCGACATCACGCTGGAGCGCGGCGAGGACGGCGGCGTCGATCTGCGGCGCGGCGACGTGCTCGGCATGCTGCCGAACGGCTATCCCGACGAGACCGAGGCGATGTATCGGGCGCTGGTGCTGGGCCTGCGCGACTATGTGAACAAGAACGGCTTTCCCGGCGTGGTGCTCGGCATGTCGGGCGGCATCGACAGCGCCCTGTCGGCCGCGGTTGCGGTGGACGCGCTGGGCGCCGGGCGCGTGCTGCCGGTGCGGATGCCGTCGCCCTACACCTCGGTGGAGAGCATGGAGGATGCCGAACGGGCCGCTGCCCTGCTCGGCACCCGTCTGCTGACCGTGCCGATCGGGCCGGCGATGGCCGCCTTCGACGGCATGCTCGCCCCGGTCCTCGAGGGCCAGCCGGTGCCGGCGGCGGACACCACCTTCGAGAATGTCCAGGCGCGGGCGCGCGGCATGACCCTGATGGCCCTGTCCAACCGGCTCGGGCTGATGGTGCTGAGCACCGGCAACAAGAGCGAGATGAGCGTGGGCTATGCGACCCTCTACGGCGACATGTGCGGCGGCTATTCGGTGTTGAAGGACGTCTACAAGACACTCGTCTTCCGGCTGGCGCGCTGGCGCAACACGCAGCGGCCCGAAGGGCTGCTCGGCCCGCAGGGGGCCGTGATGCCGGAGCGTATCATCGCCAAGCCGCCGAGCGCCGAGCTGCGCGAGGGGCAGACCGACGAGCAGGCGTTGGGGGCCTACGAGCATCTGGACGCGGTGCTCGCCACCATGGTCGAGGGGCTGAACGGGGCGGACCGCGCCGCCGAACTGGCGAGCGCCGCCGTCGGCCAGCCGATCTCCATCGCCTATGCCGAGCGCATCGCCCGCATGACGGCGCGGGCGCAGTACAAGCGCGACCAGAGCCCTCCGGGCGTCGTCGTCACCGAACGGACCTACGGGCCGGGCTGGCGCCTGCCGGTCACCAACCATTATGGGCTGTGACCCGGTCAGCGAGAACAGGAGGTTTCAGCCATGCTCGTCAATTTCAGCAGCCGCGCCCACAACCACAATTTTGCCACCGACTTCATCGTCCGGTCGCTGCTCGACACCGACTGGTACAAGCTGGCGATGCTGCAATTCATCTGGCGGCATTTCCGCGACGTGAAGGTCCGCTTCAGCCTGATCAACCGCACCCGCTCGGTGAAGCTGGCCCGGATCATCGACGAGGCGGAACTGCGCCGCCAGCTGGACAACGTTCGCTCGCTGCGCCTGAAGCGGTCCGAGGCGGTCTGGCTGCAAGGCAACACCTTCTATGGGCAGCGCGGGATCTTCCGGCCGGAGTTCGTCGCCTGGCTGGCCGATGACTTCGCCCTGCCCGACTACCGGCTGTCGGAGGAGGACGGCCAGTGGCGGCTGGATTTCGAAGGGCCATGGGCGATGACGACGATGTGGGAGATCTACGCCCTCAGCGTCATCAACGAGCTGAAGACGCGCGCCGCACTCGCCAGCATGACCGAGACCGAACTCGACATCCTCTATGCCCGCGCCAAGGTGCGCCTGTGGGACAAGATCGAGCGGCTGCGCCCGCTGGAGGATCTCAGCCTGTCGGATTTCGGCACGCGGCGGCGGCACAGCTTCCTCTGGCAGGAGTATGTGGTGGAGACGATGGCGGCGGAACTCGGCCCGCGCTTCATCGGCACCTCCAACACCCACCTCGCCATGAAGCACGATCTGGAGGCCATCGGCACCAACGCGCACGAGCTGCCGACGACCGTCGCGGCGCTGGCGCGGACCGACGGCGAGCTGCGGGCGGCGCAGTACGATGTGCTGCGGCTGTGGCAGGAGACCTATGGCGGCGCCATGCTGGTGTTCCTGCCCGACACCTTCGGGTCGACCCAGTTCCTGCGGGACGCGCCGGACTGGGTGGCGGACTGGACCGGCATGAGGGTGGACAGCAAGGAGCCGGTGACGGCGGGCGAGGAATACATCGCGTGGCTGGAGCGGCATGGCCGTGATCCCCGCGAGAAGCGCGTCCTGTTCAGCGACGGGCTGGATGTCGAGGACATCGTGACGCTTCACCGGACCTTCGGCGGCCGCATCCGCGACGGCTATGGCTGGGGCACGCTGCTGACCTCCGATTTCCGGAACTGCCACCCGCGCAACGGCCAGGGGCTCGACCCGCTGAGCCTGGTCTGCAAGGTGACGGCGGTCGAGGTCGATGGCGCCTGGAAGGGGGCGGTCAAGCTCAGCGACAATTACGAGAAGGCCACCGGGCCGGCCACCGAAGTCGCCCGTTATCGCGCCATCTTCGGCACCGAGGGCGTCGCCAACGTCCCGGTGCTGGTCTGAACCGGAGGAGAGGAACCATGACCGAGACCATCGTCAGCAGCGCCGCGCTGGAATCCGTCGCCGCCGCCCTGCCGGTGCGCAGCACCAGCGTCTCGCTGGCCGGCAAACGGGTCGGGAAGCTCGACGTCGATCCGGTGAACGGATTCGCCGCCATCGGCGGCGGCAATCTGGCGCCGCCGGTCGCCAACGCCCAGGTCAGCCGGATGATCGCCGAGATCGACCGCGCCAACCGGCTGTTTATCGAGGCCGGCTATCCCATTGCGGTGTTCCTCGACACCCACGAGCCCGGCAAGCCCGAATACCCGTACCCGCCCCATTGCGAGGCCGGCACCGGCGAGGAGAATCTGGTTGAGGAGCTGTCCTGGCTGGACGGCACCCCCGGCGTCACGCTGATGCGCAAGGACTGCATCAACGGCGTGGTCGGGACAACCGACCTGACGACGGGCCAGAACCGGCTGTTCGACTGGATCGCCGCCAACGGCATCGAGACGCTGGTGGTGGACGGGATCTGCACCGACATCTGCGTGCTTCAGGCGGTGCAGGCCCTGCTGTCGGCGCGCAACCACGGCATGACCGGGCCGCTGCGCGAGATCGTCGTGTATGAGCCGGGCTGCTCCACCTACGATCTGCCGCTGGACACCGCTCGCGGCCTCGGCCTGCCCGACACCGCGGCCCACCCGCAGGCGGTCGCCCACCACATCGGGCTGTACCTGATGCAGGCGAGCGGCGCCATCATCGCCGACGAGCTTGTCTTCGGCGGCGCGTGACTGCACGCGCCGCCGTCAGGGCGGCGCGATCATGTGCGGGACGAAGCGGCTGGTGTTGCCGGTGATCAGCGCGCGGTCCTCGCGGATTCCCAGACCGCAGGGCTTGTCGCCGGCCATCCAGACGCCGAAGACCGCATGGTTGCCGTCGGCCTCCGCCAGCGGCGTAAAGGACTGGTACACCCAGCCCTCGTCGACATAGGGCCCTTCGGTCTGGGCGATGGGCTGCCCGACCGGGAATCCGGCGGCGTCGAGGGTGGCGATGCTGACATTGCTGCCCTCGCGTCCCAGCAATGGCTTCGCCACCACCGTACTGCCCACCGGAAAGCCGGTGCGGTCGAACGAGGTCTGCAGCAGGTTGGGATGGCCGGGGTTCAACTCCCACAACAGGGCGAACAGCCCCTTCGACGCCATCACCATCTTCCAGGCCGGCTCGATCATCCGGATCCGCCCTTGCGCGGCGGCGGTCACCAATTCGCGGCCGGTCTCCTCCCGGATCATCCAGTCCCAGGGATACAGCTTCATCAGGTGCCGGATCGGCAGGCCGGCATCGTCCAGGAAACAGCCGGAGGCGTCGTCGTAGCGGATCGCCTGGATCGGCATCGCCTTCGTGGTCATGCCGGGGCGCAGGGCCAGGGTCTGGAGATAGGCGATGGTCGCCTCATCCTCGGGATGCGGCATCAGGCAGGCGAAATGGACCGCCTCGGCCTGCAATGCCAGCGCGGGAAAGGCCTGCATCCGCGCCTGCCAGCGCTCGACCAGGGCCTCCTCCAGGCTGTTGAACTGGTCGGCATCGGGATGGACGTCCTGAAGCCAGCACCATTGGGCGACGGCGGTCTCGTAGAGGGAGGTCGGCGTTTCGGCATTCAGTTCCAGCGCCTTGGGCGGCCCGCCCTTGCCGTCCCAGGCGAAGTCGAAACGGGCGTAGAGCGCCATGTCCCGACCCTCGCGCTCTTTCCAGCTCGCCTCGATGGCGGGAGCCGCCCAGCGCGGAAGTCCGACCGCCTCGTACAGGCCGCGCGTCACGACATGGTCTACCGCCTCCTCGCACAGGCGGTAGACCTCTTCGGCGGCCTCCTCCAGCGTTTCGATTTCGGCGAGGGAGAAGCGCCAATAGGCGCTTTCGTCCCAATAGGCCGTGCCGTCGGCGTCGGTGTGGAAGGGAAAGCCGATCTCGTCGAGCTTGGCCTGCCACTGCGGGCGGGGGGCCGTGGTCGCGCGTTCCATGATCTCAGCTCCCCGAGAAGCCGCGCGACGACCCGGTCGAACCGAAGCCGGCGCTGCGCCCGCTCGTGGTGACCGTGAAGGACTTGCCCGCATTGCCCGAGCCCGGCCGGTAGTAGGAGCCGGAACTGGAGGCCACGCCGCCGCTGCCCTGGCGAATCTCGTCCCGGCGCTGCGGCGGCAGCGGCGTCTCGGCGATCCGGCTGTTGCCGCTGCGGGCATAACCCTGGCGGTCGAAATAGACGGGCTGGGCATAGCCGCCGGTCAGGCTGCGGCCGATCATGAAGCCGACCAGCGCCGGAACGAAGACACTCCCGGTGCCGCTCCCCATGCCTTCATTGGCTGGAGTGCAGGCGCCGTCGCCCATCTCCGCCTCGCAGGCTTCCCGGCTGGCGAAGCGGGGCGCACCGGCCAGATGCTCCTGTCGGGCGGCGGCGAAGGCCTCGGCACAGTCGCTTGCCGGTTTCTCGGCTGTGCAGGCTTCGACGGAGGGATAGACCGTCGCCTCTTCGGGGCCGTCCTCGCCACAGGCGAACAGGAGCGGACTGATGCCGCCCAGCAACAGGGCCGCGACGGTGCGCGAGCGCTTCATCGGAAAGCCTTTCCTCGGATCAATAGGTCAGCGAGCCGTAATTCAGAAGCCCGACCGCTATGGACAGGCTGGCGAGCAGGATGCCGTAGGCGGTGCGGTCGGCTTCGACGCCGGCACGGAAATCCGGCAGCAGCACGCGCGAGCCGATGACATAGACCAACAGCTGCGACACCAGCGCGATCACGCCCCACACCGCCAGATCGAGGATATTCGTGGTGTGCGAGGCGACGCTCATCAACGGCAGGGCGAAGCCGATCATGGCGCCGCCCAGGGTCAGGGCGGCGGTCGTGTTCCCCTGCCGGACCAGGGCCAGATCGCGATAGGGGGTGACGGCGGTGTAAGCCAGGATGAACAGCAGCAGGAAGCCCAGCATCACGACGGCGAAGAGCAAATATGACGGAAGGGTTGTCAGAGACTGGAGAACCGGCGTCATATCTTTATCCAACGTTGCATCGCTACCCCCTAGCGTTGCATCGTTCGCGGGCGTTCGACAAGGACGGATCGGGATGGCGGGGGGCGAAGCGGTACGGCTCATAAGTGGTATGCCCATGAGCCGAGGCGGGAGAGCCGCACCCTATACTTTTTCGTCGTTGCAACCGTGAAGTGGCCTCTTCATTTTGTGAGTGAACATTCATTCACATGGAGGCGTCATGTCCACCGACGTTCGCCACAAGGTCCGCGATGCCGCCATCGCGCTGTTCGCCCAGAAAGGGGTGAAGGCGACGACGGTCCGCGACATCGCCCGGTCCGCCGGGGTATCGGAGGGGGCGCTCTACCGCCACTGGCCGAGCAAGGAGGAACTGGCGGCCGACCTGTTCGCAGCGGAATACACGGCCATGTCGCAGAGCCTGCGCGAGGCGGCGGGCCAGGGTCCGGCGCCGGAGCGGCTGCGGCGGGTCATCCATCACGCCTTCCATCTGGCGGAGGCGGCTCCCGACCGCACCCGCTTTCTTCTGCTGTCGCAGCATGAATCGCTGCCGCTGGTGCCCCAGGGCCAGGAAACGCCGGTCGACGTGATCTGCGGCATCGTCGCCGACGGGATCGCGGAGGGCAGCATCGTGCCGGCCGACCGCGACGCGCTGTCCCACATCGTCATTGGCGCCATCGTGCTGAACGTGCAGTCGCAGGTCTACGGCCGGCAGACGGCGCCGCTCTCCAGCCTCGCCGACACGATCGCCGACGCCATCCTGACCGGGATTTCCAGGATTGGAGCCGGACGATGAACGCCTCCGCCCTTCTTGCGTCGCGGCGCTTCCTGCCGCTGTTCCTTGCCCAGTTCCTCGGCGCTTTCGGCGACAATGTCCTACGCGGCGCCATCGCGGTGCTGGCGGTCTATGGCGTGTCCGGCGAGGGCGCGCTGAGTGGTGCGATGATCTCGACTCTGGCGGCGGGCGCCTTCACCCTGCCCTTCCTGCTGCTGTCGGCCACCGCCGGCCAGCTGGCCGACCGCTACGACCGCACGCTGATCGCCCGCATCGTCAAGCTGGCGGAAATCGGTTTGATGGCGCTGGCGTCCTGGGGCATCGTCGCCGCCGACCTGCCCGTCCTGATCATCGCGCTGGTCGGCATGGGCGCCCATTCGACGCTGTTCGGGCCGGTGAAGTACGGCCTGCTGCCCGACCTGCTCCACCCGTCCGAACTGACCGCCGCCAACGGTCTGGTCGAGGCCGGAACCTTCGTCGCCATCCTGCTAGGCACCATCGCCGGCGGCTCGCTGGCCCTGCTCCACCCCTGGGCGGTGCCGGGCATGCTCGGCGCTTCGGCGGTGCTGGGTCTGGCCGCGTCGCTGTTCATCCCGCGCGCCGGCAATGCCGATCCGGCGGTGCCGGTCGGCCTCAATCCGCTGGCGGTGACGGTGCGGGTGCTGCGTTCGGTCGCCGGCGACCGGGCGTCGATGCGGGCGATCCACGGCATTTCTGTGTTCTGGGGCGTCGGAGCGGTGGTGATGGCGCAGTTCCCGTCCATCGCCCGCGAGACGCTGGGGACCGACAGCGGCGGCGCCACCCTGCTGCTGGCGGTGTTCGCCATCGGCGTCGCCGCCGGCTCGGTCTTCGCCGGCCTCAGCCATCGCACGCCGTCCACCGCCGATGCCGGCCGCGCAGCACTGGCCGGTCTGGTCGCCGCCCTGGCGGGCGCCGTCCTGCCCCTGCTGACACCGGCCGCCCCGGCTGTGGAACCGCTGTCGCCGCTGGCCCTGCTGGCCCAGCCCTGGGCGCTGCCGTTGCTGGCCGACCTGTTCGTCATCGCCGCCGCCGGGGGTGCCTTCGCCGTTCCGCTCTATGCGCTGATCCAGCACCGGGCAGCACCGGGGGCCCGTGCCCGCGTCATCGCCGCCGCCTATGTGGTCAACGCGCTCTACATGGTGGCCGGCTCGGCCGTCGCTGCGGGGATGCTGGCGCTGGGTGCCTCGCCGCTGACGGTCGCGTCGGTGGGCGGCGCCAGCATGGCGGTCGCCGTGGTGATGGCGCTCGCCGTCGATGCACAGGCGCTGATGCGCGCCGTCTTCCGCGGCCTGTTCCGGCTGGCCTTCCGTGTCGAGGTCCGCGGGGCGGAGCATCTGACGAATCTTGAAGGCGCCGCCGTGGTGACGCCGAACCACCAGTCCTTCCTGGACGGCGCGCTGCTCGCCGCCTTCCTGCCGGGCATGCGCTTCGCGGTGGACACCCACATCGCCAAACACCCGCTGGTTAAGCCGTTCCTGGCAATCGCCGACCATGTCACCATCGATCCGACCAACCCGCTGGGCACCCGGATCCTGGCCCGCGCGCTGGCCGACGGCGACAAGGTCTGCGTCTTCCCGGAGGGGCGGATCACCGTCACCGGGTCGCTGATGAAGATCAACGGCGGCCCCGGCATGCTGGCCGACAAGGCACGCTGCCCGGTGGTGCCGGTCAGCATCGAGGGCGCTCAGCGCTCGGTCCTGTCGCGGATGCAGGGCCGGCTGCGGCTCGGCCTGTTCCCGCGCATCACCATCACCGTGCTGCCGCCTGTCAGGACTCCGGATGTGGGCGGTCTGGTCGGCAAGACGCGGCGCGCCGCCCTGAAGTCCTGGCTGTCGCGGGTGATGACGGAGAGCGTCTTTGCCGCCCGCCCACGGCAGGAAACGCTGATGCTGGCCCTGCTCGACGCCCGGGCCAAGGCCGGGGCGCGCGAGGAGGCCGTGCAGGACGGCGATTTCTCTACCCTGTCCTACCGGGCGCTGGCGGCCCGCGCCCTGGTGCTTGGCCGCATCCTGACCAAGGGCACGGAAGCGGACGAGCCGGTGGGGGTGCTGCTGCCGACCGCCTCGCCGACGGCGGCGGTGTTCTTCGGCCTGGCCGCCCACGGCCGGCCGGCCGCCATGCTGAACTTCACCGCCGGGCCGGACGCGGTGAAGGCCGCCTGCCGTGCCGCCGGGGTGCGCCGGATCGTCACCTCGGCCCAGTTCATTGAGAAGGCCCGTCTCGGCGCTCTGGTCGAGGCGCTGGCCGCCGACCACGCCATCATCCATCTGGAAGAGGTCAAGCGCGGGCTGCGCCTGGGTGACAAGCTGCGCGCCCTGGTGGCTCTGCTGGCACCGGAACAGCTGCTGCCGCCGCAGGGGAACAGCGACGACATCGCCGCCATCCTCTTCACCTCGGGGTCGGAGGGGCCGCCGAAGGGCGTCGCACTCAGCCATGGCAACCTGCTCGCCAACATGGCGCAGGTGGCGTCGGTGGTGGATTTCAACCGGCAGGACGTAGTGTTCAACTGCCTGCCCGTCTTCCACTCCTTCGGCCTGACCGGCGGCATGCTGCTGCCGATCCTGAACGGGGTGAAGACGGTGCTCTACCCCAACCCGCGCCATGTCCGGCTGATCCCGGAACTGGTCTACCAGACCAACGCCACCGTCCTGTTCGGCACCGATTTCTTCCTGAGCGCCTGGGCGCGGTCGGCCGACCCCTACGACTACCGCTCGCTGCGCTTGGTCTTCGCCGGGGCCGAGCGGCTGCAGGACGAGACGCGGCGCGTCTACACCGAGCGGTTGCGCGTCCATCTGCTGGAGGGCTACGGCACCACCGAAACAGCGCCGGTGATCGCCGTCAACACCCCGGCCCGCTTCCGTTCCGGCAGCGTCGGGCAGGCCCTGCCCGGCATCGAGACCGAACTGGTGCCGGTGCCCGGCGTCGATGCCGGCGGGCGGCTGCGGGTGCGCGGGCCGAACGTGATGAAGGGCTACCTGCACGCCGACCGTCCAGGCGTGATCGAGCCGCCGACCGATGGCTGGCACGACACCGGCGACATCGTCGAGATCGATACCGACGGCTTCATCCGCATTGTCGGCCGGGTCAAGCGCTTCGCCAAGGTGGCGGGCGAGATGATCCCGCTCGGCCTCGTCGAAGAGCTGGCGGCCCTCTCCGATCCGGACGCCACGCATGCCGCAATCGCCCTGCCCGATGCCAAGCGCGGCGAGCGGATCGTGCTGGCCACCACCAGCGCTACGCTGACCCGCGATGCGCTGGTCGCCGCCGCACGGGCCAGGGGAGCGCCCGAGATCGCCATTCCGCGCGACATCCTGCGCATCGACGCCGTCCCGCTGCTGGGCACCGGCAAGACCGATTATCCGGCCGTGACGCGGTTCGCCGCGGACGCCGCAGCCAAGGAGCCTGCATGATGGAGACCTCCGCAACCGCCACCAAGACTGCCGCCGCCAAGCCGGCCGCCGACCGCCGCCCCATCGCCACCCGGTCGGCCCGCTGGGCGCAGAGGCTGGCGGCGTGGCTGACCACGACGCCGGTGACGCCCAACCAGATCTCGCTGCTGTCGGCGGGGTGGGCGGCAATCGGCGGCGCGCTTCTGCTCCAGGGCGGTGTTCTGGCCTGGATCGGCGCCGCGCTGTGCGTTCAGCTGCGCCTTGTCTGTAACCTGCTCGACGGCATGGTCGCGGTGGAGGGCGGCAAGGGATCGCCGGTCGGCGCGCTCTACAACGAGATCCCCGACCGTGTCGCCGACACCGCCTTCCTGGTGCCGCTGGGCTATGCCGCCGGCATGCCCTGGCTTGGCTGGGCCGCCGCGCTGGCCGCGATGATGACCGCCTATGTCCGCACCTTCGGCGGCGCGCTTGGGCTGGCGCAGGATTTCGGCGGGGTGATGGCCAAGCAGCGCCGCATGGCCGCCCTGACCGTCGCCCTGCTCGCCCAGGCGGTCGAGCATGCGCTGTGGGGCACGCGCTACAGCCTGCTCGCGGCGGCCTGGATCGTCATGGCCGGCAGCCTGCTGACCGTCGCGACGCGCACGCTCGGCATCGCCCGCCGCCTGCAATCCCAGCATCTGAACGCCCAACATCTGGAAGCCCTCAAGCCGGAGGTCCGGTCATGATCCCCCTGTTCCAACCGGCGCTCCGCCATGGTCTGCTCGGGCTGACCCGCCTGCTGGTCGGCGCCCGCGCAAGCTGGGAAGGCAGCGCACCCGTGGATGTCCCGCGCATCTATTTCGCCAACCATACCAGCCATCTCGACACGCTGGCCGTCATGGCGGCCCTGCCGGCGAAGCTTCGGGCGCGCACCCATCCGGTGGCCGCACTCGACTATTGGGGCGGTTCGGCCCTGCGGCGCGCGGTAGCGGTGGGCTGCCTGAACGCGCTGCTGGTCGACCGCACCGGCAAGGCGACGGCCGAGGTGATGGACGCCATGGCGGCAGTTCTGGAAAGCGGTCAGTCGCTGATCCTCTTTCCCGAAGGCACGCGCGGCGACGGCACCGTGGCGCCGTTCAAGAGCGGGCTCTACCACCTCTCCCAACGGGTGCCGGAGGCGGAACTGGTGCCCGTCTTCATCGAGAACCTGCACCGCGTGATGCCGAAGGGCATGCCGCTGCTGGTGCCGCTGATCTGCACCATGCGCTTCGGCGCGCCGCTGCAAGGGATCGAGGGCGAGGACAAGGCGGCATTCCTGGGACGGGCGCGCGACGCGCTGGTGTCGCTGTCCCGGCCGGCCCCCCAGTCCAACACGCAAGCAAATACGCAATCGGCTTCGCAGCCCGCTTCCCAACCTTTCGACCAACGGACCACCCGATGAGCAGCGTGATCACCTCAGTGATGACTGTCTTAACGACCACCGAGCCGCTGTTCCTCTGGCTGTCGGGCCTCGCCCTCGGCCTGCTGACCGTCGCCACCCTGATCGGCGCCGTCCTGGCTTACCGGGTGAAGACGCCGGCCGGGCGCGACACGGTGCGAAACCTGAACGCCCGCATCCGTTCCTGGTGGGTGATGGTGGCGCTGTTCGCCGCGGCGATGCTGCTGGGCAGCGTCGTGACGCTGGTGCTGTTCGCCCTGCTCTCCTATCTGGCGCTGCGCGAGTTCATCACGCTGACGCCGACCCGGCGCGGCGACCATGCCGGGCTGTTCCTGTCCTTCTTCGTGGTCGTGCCGCTGCAATACTGGCTGGTCGGGATCGGCTGGTACGGGCTGTTCTCGATCTTCATCCCGGTCTATGTGTTCATGGCGCTGCCGTCGCTGTCGGTGCTGGGCGCCGACACCACCGACTTCCTGACCCGCACCGCCAAGGCGCAATGGGGCCTAATGCTGGCGGTCTACTGCACCAGCCATGCACCGGCCCTGCTGTGGCTCGACATTCCCGGCTACAGCCTGCCCCCCGCCCTGCTGCTGCTGTATCTGATGACGGTGGCGCAGCTGAGCGACGTCTTCCAGTATGTCTTCGGCAAGCTGTGGGGCAAGACCCGGCTGTCGCCCGGCATCAGCCCGTCCAAGACTGTGGAGGGGCTGGTCGGCGGCGGGCTGACCGCCGTCGCCATCGGCACCGGGCTCCACGTCATCACCCCCTTCTCGCCGCTCCAGGCGGCCGGCATGTCGCTGGTCATCGTGACGGCCGGGTTCTTCGGTGGATTCGTCCTGTCGGCGATGAAGCGCGACCTCGGCGTCAAGGATTGGGGCACGATGATCGAGGGGCATGGCGGCGTCCTCGACCGTCTCGATTCCGTCGTGTTTTCCGCCCCGCTGTTCTTCCATCTCACGCGCTACTGGTTCACCTGATCTGCGGCTTCCGTGGTCCAGACGCAAGAACGCCCCGGCTCCTGAGACCCGGGGCGTTTATGCAATCACGCAGCCAATGGGTTTCAGGCGGCGCGGATCTCCGCCAGGAACGCTTCGAGTTCGCGTTTCAGCAGGGCCGCGTCGGTCGCCAGCGCGTCGGCCGACTGCTTGACCTGACCGGCGGCCACCCCGCTCTCCCGCTCGGCCTTCTGGATGTCGACCACGCTGTGCGAGACCTCGTTGGTGCCGATGGCGGCCTGCTGGGCGTTGCGGCTGATCTCGTCGGTCGCGGCACTCTGCTGCTCGACCGAGGCGGCCATCTCTGAGGCCGACTGGTCGATCTGCTCAACCTGGCCGATGATGCCGCGCATCGCCTCCACGGTCCGGTCCGATGCCGCCTTCACGGTGCCGATCTGCTGGCCGATCTGCTCCGTCATCGCATGGGTCTGGCTCGCCAAATTCTTGACTTCGCTGGCGACAACGGCGAACCCCTTGCCCGCTTCGCCGGCGCGCGCCGCCTCGATGGTCGCGTTGAGCGCCAGCAGATTGGTCTGGGAAGCCACGGCGTTGATCGATGCGACGACCTGATCGACCTGCTCGATGGCGGTGGACAGCGCATCAAGGTGGCCGCGCGCCTGTTCCGCCCGCTCGGCAGTCACCTTGGACCTCTGGGCCGCCTGCACCACCCGCCCCGACAGGCCGCGGATCGCCGTGGACATCTCCTCGGCGGCGGAGGCGACCGCCTGCACATTGACCGACGCCTGCTCGGACGCGGACGCCACCGAGGTGCAGTCCTGCTCGGCCTTGCGGACCGCCCCGGACAGATGCGACGCCATTGCCTGGAATTCGCCGGCCGACCGGCCGAGCTGGTCGACGATGCGGCCGACCCGGCTTTCGAAGCGGTTCGCCAGATCGACCACCGCCGCCCGCTTCTCGGCATCCGCCTGGGCGGCGGCGGTGCGGCGCTCCTGCTCCATCCGGCGGTTGTGCAGGATGTTCTCCTTGAAGACCTCGAGCGTGCGCGCCATGCCGCCGATCTCGTCCCGCCGGCCGCGCTCCGGCACCTCGGCGTCGAGATCATGGTCGGCAAGACGCAGCATGACGCCGTGCACGCGCGACAGCGGACGGGTCACGCTGCGGGCGACAGCCCAGCCCAGCAGAAGGGCGAGCGCCGACATGCCTGCAACCACCAGCCCGAACACGGTCATCATGCCGACGAAGGCGGAGCGCAGATCGTCGGTATAGACGCCGGTGCCGATCACCCAGTCCCACGGCTCGAAATGGACCGAATAGGCGAGCTTCTCATAGGTCGGCCCCTTGGGATCGCTGGGACGCGGCCATTCGTAGGTCACGAACTCCGGCACCGGCGCCAGGGCGCCGCGCACCGCCTCGCGGATGACGTAGACGCCGTTGCGGTCGCGGATCTCCGCACCGCTCTTGCCGATCAGCGCCGGGTTGGCATGCATGACGTTGACGATCTGCGAGGTCCAGATCCACAGATACTCCCCGTCGGCGTAGCGCATGGCGCCGATGGCCGTCCGGGCGCGCTCCTTGGCGTCCTCCTCGCTCATCGCGCCGTCCTGTGCCAGCTTGTGGAAGCGGGCGGCGATGCTGCCTCCGCTCTCGGCGATGAAGCGGACGCTGTTCATCCGCTGCTCGACCAGCGCACGGTTGACGAAATGACCGCCGACCGCCGCCACCAGCCCGGCGGCGATGATCGACAGCGAGGCGAGAAATCCGATACGCCACCGCAACGGCAGCTCCGACAAACGCATGATTGTGTTTCCCTCTTTCCGGCCCGCAAAAGCGGGCCGGATCGACGTTACGAGCCGTGGCCCGCACCGGCGACGATGCTGGTGACCGCTTCGACGGTGCCATGGTCCGCGGAATGGACCCGATTCACCTCGTTGAACGCGGCGATCTGGGCGTGGCTGACATGGCTGAACTGTTCCGCCGCCCGCAGGGCGAGGGCCCGCCCGTCGGAGGCGTCGGCGACCGCGATGTGGAGGGTGACGGACACCTCGATAATCTCTGCCATACTACTGTCCTTCAAAAGGGTACAAATGGTCGCGGAGCCGCCGCCATCTGAGGGCATCGGCGGCTCCGCATGTCTCGATTGGATCAGGCGCGCTCGACGCAGAGGGCGACGCCCATGCCGCCGCCGATGCACAGGGTGGCGAGGCCCTTGCCGGCGTCGCGCCGGCCCATCTCGTGCAGCAGGCCGACCAGGATGCGGGCGCCCGACGCGCCGATGGGATGACCGAGCGCGATGGCGCCGCCGTTGACGTTCACCTTGGCCTCGTCCCAGCCCATCCCGGCATTGACCGCCAGCGCCTGCGCCGCGAAAGCCTCGTTCGCCTCGATCAGGTCGAGGTCGTCCACCGACCAGCCGGCCTTCTGCAAGGCCAGCTTCGAGGCCGGGATCGGCCCGGTGCCCATGATCGCCGGATCGACGCCGGCCGTCGCCCAGGAGGCGATGCGCGCCAGCGGCGTCAGCCCGCGCCGCTTGGCGTTCTCCGCCGTCATCAGCACCAGGGCGGCGGCTCCGTCGTTGAGGCCGGAGGCGTTGCCGGCGGTCACCGTGCCGTCCTTGGCGAAAGCCGGGCGCAGCTTGGCCAGCGCCTCCAGCGTGGTGCCGTGCTTTGGGTACTCGTCGCTGTCGACGATGGTGTCGCCACCCATTGTTTTTCCTGGGCGGCCCTTGATGGTGACCGGCACGATCTCGTCCCGGAAGCGGCCGGCCTTCTGCGCGGCCTCCGCCTTCTGCTGCGAGGCCAGCGCGAATTGGTCCTGCCGCTCCCGGCTCAACTCCCAGGCGCGGGCGATATTCTCGGCGGTGGTGCCCATGTGGTAATTGTGGAACGCCTCCCACAGCCCGTCGCGGATCATGCTGTCGAGCATCTCGGCCGTGCCCATCTTGGTGCCGTTGCGCAGATGCATGAGGTGGGGCGACAGGCTCATGTTCTCCTGGCCGCCGACCACCATCACCTCGGCGTCGCCGCAGCGGATCGCCTGCCAGCCGAGCGCCACCGCGCGCAGGCCCGACCCGCAGACCTGATTGATGCCGAAGGCGGTCTTCTCGACCGGGATGCCGGCCTTCACCGCGGCCTGACGGGCGGGGTTCTGGCCCTGGCCGGCGCTCAGCACCTGGCCCAGGATCACCTCGGACACCTCGGCGGCGTCGGTGTGGGCGCGCGACAGCGCCTCGCGGATCGCGGCGGCACCGAGTTCATGGGCGGGGACGGACGCCAGCGCGCCGTTGAAGCTGCCGATGGCGGTGCGGACCGCGCTGGCGATGACGATCTCGGTCATGGAGGACTCCTGAGAACGATGTGTCTTGCAGGAAGACCGCCGCGTCCAGCGGTGGAGCGCGGCGGCCGGTCGGTTGCAAAGGGTCAGAAGTAGAGGCCGATCAGGAAGATGGGCAGCGTGATGACCAGGGCCGTCGCGCAGTAGCCCATGATGTCGCGAACCCCAAGCCCGGCGATGGCGAGCGCCGGCAGCGCCCAGAAGGGCTGGGCCATGTTCATCCACTCCTCGCCATAGGCGATGGCCATGGCGGCCTTGCCGAGATCGACGCCGAGCTGCTGGGCGGCCGGCATGATGAAGGGACCCTGGACCACCCAATGGCCGCCGCCCGACGGGACGGCGAAGTTGATCAGGCCCGACGACAGGAAGGCAAGGACCGGGAAGGTCTCCTTGTTGGCGATGTCGACGAACAGGTTGGTAATCAGCCCGCCCAGGCCGGAATGCTCCATCATGATCTGGATGCCGGCATAGAAGGGGAACTGGACCATGATGCCGGCGGTGCCGCGGGCGGCGTTGGCGACGGCACGGGCATAGGCCATCGGGGTGCCGTGCAGGATCAGGCCGGCCACCAGCATGATCAGGTTGACCGTATTGATGTTGAGGTCGAAACCCTTGGCCTGGAAGTGCAGGAACAGGTAGCCGATGCCGAGTGCGGCGACGACGAAGCCGAGGACGCGGCTCTCCTCCAGCTTTTCAGCCGGGCTGGCGTCGGGGCCGAGGACGCGCTTGGTCGAGGGTTCCGGCTTCAGCAGGGCCGGATCGACCGCCACCACCTCGTGCGGCTTCGGGTGCATCATCCGGCAGACCAGCGGCAGGACGACGATCAGCGCCAGCGTGATGCCGACATTGTAGGTGGTGAAGATGGTGTCGGAGATCGGGATCAGGCCGACCGTCTTCTCCATCGGGTTGCCCTTGGTCGCGGCGACCAGCGGAACCGAGGCGGAGAAGCCGCCGTGCCACGTCATGAAGCCGATATAGGCCGAGGCGATCAGCAGCCGGTAGTCCGATTTCGGCACGCGGCGGGCCACCTCGCGGGCGAACATGGCGCCGACGACGAGGCCGAAGCCCCAGTTGACGACGTTGGTGACCGCGGCGGCGAAACAGACCAGCATGACGCCCTGGGCCGGCGTCTTGGCGATGGAGGCCACCCGGCCCATGACGTTGCGCACCGGCTCGGAACTGGCGAGCGCGTGGCCGGTGACCAGCACCAGCGCCATCTGCATCGAGAAGGCCAGCAGGTTCCAGAAGCCGTTGCCCCACATGCGCACCAGATCGACCGGCCCGCTCGGCGTCAGCCACCAGGCGAAGCCGAAGGTCAGCACGGTCAGGATGATGGCGAAGATCAGCGGGTCGGGCAGATAGCGGCTGACCAGCCAGGTCAGGGCGCGGGAAATCGGCGTGATCGGGTTGAAGCGGGCGCTGGTTTCCGGCGCCGACGGGGGTGCGGTGGTGACGCTCATGGCGGGTCTCCGGCACGAGGGGGGCCGTTTCCGCGCCGCCGGGCACGACAGCCGGGCGGCGCGGGGACGGCGGTCCCCCGACGATCAAGATGCTTGAAAGGCGACGGTCAGGCGGCGACCGGCATGGTCGGCACGGCGGACGGGACGATCAGCTCGGCGCCGGTCTGGGCCAGCACGTCGGCCACCGTGACGCCGGGCGCGACCTCGCGCAGCACCAGCCCCTTGTCCGTCGGCTCGATCACCGCAAGTTCGGTGACGATCAGGTCGACCCGCCGCACCGAGGTCAGCGGCAGTTCGCAGCGCTTGACGATCTTGGGCGTGCCCTTGGCGCTGTGCTGCATGGCGACGATCACCCGCTTGGCGCCGGAGACCAGATCCATCGCACCGCCCATGCCGGGCACCATCTTGCCGGGCACCATCCAGTTGGCCAGCCGGCCCTCCTCGTCGATCTGCAGGCCGCCCAGCACGGTCACGTCGAGATGCCCGCCGCGGATCAGGCCGAAGGACATCGCGCTGTCGAAGGACGCGGCCCCCGGAACGGCGCCGATGGGGCTGCCGCCGGCATCGCTCAGATCCTCGTTCTCCGCCCCCGGTTCGGGAACCGGGGCCATGCCGACGATGCCGTTCTCCGACTGGAAGAAGACGTTGACGCCGGCCGGCAGGTGGGCGGCGACCATGGTCGGCAGGCCGATGCCGAGATTCACCAGGTTGCCCGGCCGCAGTTCCAGCGCGACGCGCTTGGCGATCAGGGTTTTCTCATCCATGGCGACGCTCCTTGGCGACCAGGCAGTCGACCAGCACATTCGGGGTGACGACGCTGTCGGGCGGAATGACGCCCACCGGCACGATGTCCTCGGCCTCGGCGATCACCGTTTCGGCGGCCATCGCCATCAGCGGGTTGAAGTTGCGCGCCGTCAGCGCGTATTCGAGATTTCCCAGATAGTCGGCGCGCTTGGCGGCGATCAGGGCGAAATCGGCCTTCAGCGCGGTTTCCAGCAGATAGACCGTGCCGTCCAGCTCGATGCGCTGCTTGCCCTCCTCGACCACCGTGCCGACGCCGGTGGGGGTCAGCACACCGCCGAGGCCAAAGCCACCGGCGCGGACCCGTTCGGCCAGCGTGCCCTGCGGCACCAGATCGACCATCGTCTCGCCGGCGATCATCTGGCGCTGGGTCTCGGAATTGGTGCCGATGTGGCTGGCGATCACCTTGCGCACCGCCTTCGCCGAGATCAGCCGGCCGATCCCCACGGTGGGGCGGGCGGTGTCGTTGGCGATGACCGTCAGGTCGCGCTTGCCCTGGCGGAGCAACTCGTCGATCAGGTGGGGCGGCGTTCCGACCCCCATGAACCCGCCGATCATCAAAACCGCGCCATCGGGAATCATGGCGACGGCCTCTTCCAGCTTTCGCACTTTACTCATTCGACGTCTCCCTTGGACGTCGGGGTGCGGCGGATCGATTTCCGCCGGCAGCCCCGCGGGCGCGGAGCCCGCCCCGGGATCCCTGACGGGAGCCTTGAAAGGTGGACCGCGCGCTCATTCTTGGTTTCATAGCGCTGCGATCGGGAGACCCGCGACATCCAGGCCAGTGCCGTGGACCGTCTGGGCCGGCCGATATATCCATACAACAGCAATGGATGTGCCAACGGCCGGCTCCAGGCCGGATGGCGGAGAAATCCAGCATCCGCCTTGGAGTTCCGTGACCGTTGCCGGCCGGAACCGGGAGAAAGCCGGCCCGGCCGCCCGATCCGGTGCGCAACTTTGTGCGTGCTGCGCAAAAACTTGCGCACCGGCAACCGCTCAGAGCGGCCGTTCAGGAGATGCCGTATTCCTGAAGCTTGTAGAGCAGGGAGCGGCGGCTGATCCCGAGCTGCTGGGCCGTCTTCATCCGGTTGCCGTCGTTGCGGGCCAGCGCCTCGGCCACCACCCGTGCCTCGAAGCGGCTGACCTGTTCACGCAGGCTGCCGGCGGCGGACGGGGCGGCAGCGCCGTCGCTGTCGGTATCGGTTTCCGGTTCGCTGTCCCCGGCCTGTCCGGCGATCTGTTCCGGCAGATCCTCCGTGACGATCATGGCGCCGGTGCTCATCACCACCGCGCGCTCCATCGCATTGGACAGTTCGCGGATGTTGCCCGGCCAGCGGTAGGCCAACAGGCGCTCCATCGCCTGCTCGTCGATGCCGCTGACCTCGATGCGGTTCTCGGCGGCGAAGCGTTGCAGGAAATGGCTGGCGAGCAGGCGGACATCCTCCGGCCGCTCGCGCAGCGGTACGGTTCGGAGGGTGACGACGTTCAGGCGGAAATAGAGATCCTGCCGGAACAGCCCCTGGCGCACCATCTCCTCCAGGTTCCGGTTGGTGGCGACGATGACGCGCACATCCGTGCGCACCAGCTCGGTGCCTCCGACCCGCTCGAACTCACGCTCCTGAAGCACGCGCAGCAGCTTCACCTGCAGGCTGGCGGAGATGTCGCCGATCTCGTCGAGGAACAGGGTGCCGTGCTCCGCCTGCTCGAAACGGCCGCGGCGGCGCGCTTGCGCTCCGGTGAAGGCTCCCTTCTCATGGCCGAAGAACTCGCTTTCCAGCAGCCCTTCCGGCACCGCGGCGCAGTTGACCTTGACGAAGGGGCCGGCATTGCGCGGGCTGTTGTAGTGGATGGCCGCCGCCACCAGCTCCTTGCCGGTTCCGCTCTCGCCGGTCACCAGCACGGTGGCGTTGCTCTTGGCGACCTTGGCGATGGTCTGGAGAAGCTCGCCCATGCGCGGGCTGGCGGTCAGGATGCGGTCGGTGCGATAGCTGCTCGACAGTTCGCGGTGCAGGGTGGCGATGTCGTCGCGCATCCGGCGCATCTGCAACGCCCGCCCGACCTGAAGAAGAATCTCGGCGATGTCGAAGGGCTTGATGACATAGTCGAAGGCGCCGTCCTTGATCGCCTGGACTGCCGAGCCGACCTCGGCATAGGCCGTCATCAGGATCACCGCGGTGGAGCGGTCGAGCTTGCGGATCTCCGCCAGCGCCTGCAACCCGGTCATCCGCGGCATGCGGACATCCATCAGCACCACGGCATGGTGCTGCGCGGCGAAGGCGGCAACCGCCTCCACCCCGTCGGCGGCGGTGGTCACCGCCAGCCCGTCGCGCGTCAGCACCGCGGCCAACATCTCGCGGATCGCCTCGTCGTCGTCCACCACCAGGACGGCCGGCGCCGCAATGGTCTGCATGGCAGGGAACTGGGTCGTCATGCCTCAACCGCCCGGTTGTGAAGGATGGGAATCCGCAGGGTCACCGTGGTGCCGGCGCCCGGCACGCTGGCGATGGCGATGGTGCCATGATGCGCATCGACGATCCGGTGCGCCATCGCCAGCCCGAGCCCGGTCCCCTGCGGCTTGGTCGAAAAGAAGGGGTCGAACACCTTGTCGAGGTTTTCCGGCGCGATCCCCTCGCCGTCGTCGGTCACCGTGATGACGGCCTCGCGGCCATCCGCCGCCATGGCGGTGGCGATGGCGATGCCTCCGGTTTCCGAGGTCGCCTGCACCGCGTTGATGATCAGGTTGAGCATCACCTGCTTCAACGCCTCGCCATCGGCTTCGGCCAGGGGAAGGTCGGACGCGGGATGCAGGGCGATGCGGGCGTTCGACTTGCGCCCCGCCAGCAGGGACACCTCGCGGATCAGGTCGTTCAGCTGCACCGGCAGGAAGGCCGGCGGGCGCGGCCGGCCGAACTCCAGCAGTTCGGTGACGAGGCGGTTCAGGCTGTCGACCTGCCGCACGATCAACGGGGCGTAGCGCTGCCACTCGGCGACATCGTCGGAGCTTTCGAGGAACTGCATGAAGCCGCGGATCGAGGTCAGCGGATTGCGCACCTCGTGGGCGAGGCCGGCGACCAGCTCGCCCAGCGCCGCCAGCCGGTCGGCCCGCATGATCTGGGTGCGGAGCCGCTGCTGCTCGGTCAAGTCCTTCAGCACCACCACCGCGCCGATGGCCCCGCCATGGCTGTCGCGCAGCACGCTGCTCGACACCGTGAGGTGAAGCGTCTGCCTGGTCCCCGGAAAATCCAGTGTCACGCCGACATGCTGCCGGCCGGTCTTCAGCGTGTCGAGCAGCGGACTGGCGAAACGGCCATCCGGCTTGAACAGGGACTCGTAAGGCCTGCCGATCACCTCGGCGGCGCTCACCCCGATCATCGCCTCGGCGGCCGGATTGAGTGCCGTCACCTGCCCGGCCCGATCCACGGCGATCACGCCGTCGGCAATGCTGTGCAGGATGTTTTCGGTCAGGGATTTGGCGTCCAGCAGGGCGCGGGCCATTGCGTTGACCTCTACCGCGATGGCGCCGACCTCGCCCGGCGGCGGCCGGATCGCGTCGCCAAGGTCGCTCCGCATGCGCAACAGACCGTCGATGATCTGGCGGATGTCGCGGCCAACCCCGCGCGTCAGCACCTGTGTCAGCACAAGGCCGAGCAATATTCCGCCGAGGCAGACGGTCAGGACCGCCCGGTCCATGGCGGCGGCCTGCCGCTCCACATCGTCGGACAGTTCATTGGCCCAGATATAGCCGATCACGCCGCCGTCGCGGAGGATGGGCAGCATCGCGTTCAGGATGAAACCGCGCACCTGCCGGCCGCTTTCGACCGCCTGCCTTCCACTTTCCAGCACATGCCACCCCGGATGTTCAGGCGGTATCGTTGTGCCGACCGTCGTGCTGTAGTCCCGGCTCGGCCCATAGGTGATGATGGCGTTGAGCGCCTTGCTGTAATAACCGACCCCCACGCCGGGATTTGCCCCGGCGATCATGTCGGTGAAGGGGGCAAGCCGGCCCGATAGGGCCCGGATGGCGGCATCGCGGTCGCCGACCGCGACACCGGCTTCGGCCAGCAGGGGATCGAAGCCGGGGCCGAGATGAGCATCCAGCAGGCGCGTCAGACCGAAGAGCTTCTCCGACTTTTCCCGGACCAGCGCCTGCCTCCCCTCCCGCTCCAGCAGATAGCCGGTCAACGAGATGGGCAGAACCACCACAGCAACCGAAACCAGAAACAGCTTGCCGCGCAGGGTGCTTGGGAAGGAACGGCGGATCCAGTCAAGGGGCCACATGGCGCCCACTCCTTTCACCCGGGCATGGCTCAGCCCCCGCCCGGTTCCGCGGCCATAGCAGATTTACCGCAGGCTGGGGAAGAAGGAACACCTGCCTTCCCCAGCTGCTGCCGTACTACCAGCCCGGCTCCCGGATCAACCGAGGTTGATGTCGGAGAGCGAGAGCACCGTGCTGTTGTAGACGCCGAGCAGACGAACCTCGGAGGCGGCCACCTGGCCGTCGCCGTTGGTGTCGACCACCTGGTACAGGCCGGAGCTGGTGCCGTTGTTGGCCAGAACCAGCGTGCTCGCACCGGCCGACGAGTTCGTCAGCGTACCCAGGGCGTTGCGGAAGTTGACCAGGTTCGCATC
>Ga0206116_1000177_pt1 | contig 96486 bp, 99 predicted proteins | sample 3A1Ametagenome_FD_178000 | JGI IMG/M metagenome (GOLD analysis project Ga0206116, IMG submission 178000) | Enriched microbial communities from leaf-cutter ant dump, University of Wisconsin, Madison, United States - 3A1A | ecosystem: Environmental > Terrestrial > Nest > Insects nest > Nest dump...
GACCTGCTGGGGCTCAGCGCCCTGCACGCCACGCCGCAGCGCACGGCAGGCTTCCTGATGGGTTTTGCCGCCCACGCACCGCACGAGCTGGAGCCTGCGGTGAAGAAGCTGGCCGGCCTGCTGCGTGCCAGGTGCGGTTGAAGAGACGGCGCTATCACCGTCGCCAGGCAACAAAAAACCCGCCGTAGCAGGTTTTCGTTTCAGCGAGCTCGAATCACTTCTTGCCCAGCTTCTTCAGCTCTTCGTCACGCAGTTCGCGGCGCAGGATCTTGCCGACGTTGGTAGTCGGCAGCACGTCGTGGAACTCGACGGCCTTGGCCACCGTAATCAGTCATGCGAACTCTTTCATCCCAGCTCAGAAGCGCTTCTGCTCATTGGAAAAGGCACGGCGCAATAAGCGAATGGCAGCTCTGGGGTAGCCATTGCGTAGGCTAAATGTAGAGATCTGACTGCGCACATAGCGCTTCAGCAGTTCTCTTTGCTGCACATTGGGTGGGCTCACCAACGACTCGCATGCCTCCTGCTGCGCCATTCGCCGTGCAAATATCCGCAGATTGCCAGGGTATACGCCCTCGGCTTCACGACTGATGTATTGGACACGAAAACCATTGTTCTGCAGTAAGTCCGTAAGTGTTCGTGCGCAGAAGTAGCTACGGTGGGAGACATGCACCTGGATCAGGCCCAACCGATGCCAATCGGCCAGAATGTCGGGTACCTCCACAACCAGCCAGCCGTCTTCAGCCATTTGTCGCTGGAGAACTCGCAGAGTCGCACCGGGGTTTTCCAAGTGTTCAAGAACATGAAAGAGGGTGACGATGCGTGGTTCAAACGGCAAACGTGTCTGTTCGCTGAACGCTTCGACGAGTAACTGCTTCTTCAGGCCAAGTACCTCAATGGCATGCCGTGCCTGAGGTTGCCCAGGCTCGATCCCGACGAATCGCCGACACCCTAGGGAGCGGCAGGCATCGAGGAAGAACCCAGTACCTGCCCCGAGATCCAACACGTCCTCGACTGTACCAATAACATTGCTGATCACCTGAAGCCTGTAGCCGGCCAGCATCCTGAAGCGAGCCAACTCAACGATGTTCGGGCGCCCCATGATGCGGGGATAGAAGTTCGCGTAGAACTGCTGCTCCGCCTCGCCGGAGAGACCACGAGCCAGATAGATGAGGCTGCAGTGTGTACAAAGAGAGAGGTCGACCCGGAAAAAATAGCGGTCATAACGCCAGATCGGATCAGGAGCACAAGCGCCGCAGCCTGGGCAGGGCATTGGCATGAGACTCCGATCGAGCCTCCTGAGCGCTGATAGAAATGCGAGAGGATATTTACGATGCATGCCCAACACTCTATTGATCCGAATGCGGCAGAGTGTCAGGCATTATTGCTCGCGTTGTCACGAATCACTAATTAGCCTAGCCAATCAGTGATTCGTGTCGGAGGTAGTCGGTAGAGCGATCGAACAGGCCTTGAACTACTCGATCCCGTGTGGCTGTGGCACGTTCATCAGCCGGCCCGAATCACTTCTTGCCCAGCTTCTTCAGCTCTTCGTCGCGCAGTTCGCGGCGCAGGATCTTGCCGACGTTGGTGGTCGGCAGCACGTCGCGGAACTCGACGGACTTGGGCACCTTGTAGCCGGTGAGGTTGGCGCGCATGTGTTCCATCACCTGCTCCTTGGTCACGCTCTCGCCCGGTTTGACCACCACGAACACCTTGATCGCTTCACCGGATTTCTCGTCCGGCACACCGATGGCGGCACACTGCAGCACGCCTGGCAGGGTGGCGAGCACGTCTTCCAGTTCGTTCGGGTAGACGTTGAAGCCGGACACCAGAATCATGTCCTTCTTGCGGTCGACGATGCGCAGGTAGCCGTCTTCCTGGATCAGGCCGATGTCGCCGGTCTTCAACCAGCCGTCGGCGTCGAGGATTTCATCAGTGGCTTCCTGGCGCTGCCAGTACCCCTTCATCACCTGCGGGCCTTTCACGCACAGCTCGCCGATCTCGCCGATGGCCAGTTCCTGGCCCTCGTCGTTGATGATCTTGCACAGGGTCGAAGGCACCGGAATGCCGATGGTGCCCAGCTGGATGGCACTGAATGGGTTCACGGTAGCCACTGGGCTGGTCTCGGTCATGCCGAAGCCTTCGCAGATGGCGCAACCGGTGACGTCCTTCCAGCGCTCGGCGGTGGCCAGTTGCAGGGCCATGCCGCCGGATACGGTGAGCTTCAGGCTGGAGAAGTCCAGCTTGCGGAAGTCCTCGTTGTTGCACAGGGCAACGAAGAGGGTGTTGAGGCCGACGAAACCGGTGAAGCGGTACTTGGCCAGATCCTTGATCACCGACGGCAGATCGCGCGGGTTGGTCAGCAGGATGTTGTGGCCACCGATCAGCATCATCGCCATGCAATGGAAGGTGAAGGCGTAGATGTGGTACAGCGGCAGCGGCGCGATCAGCACCTCGCAACCTTCATTGAGGTTGGCGCCCATCAGCTCCTTGACCTGCAGCATGTTGGCCACCAGGTTGCGATGGGTCAGCATCGCGCCCTTGGCCACACCAGTGGTGCCACCGGTGTACTGCAGCACGGCGATGTCGTCGTTGCTCGGGTTGGCTTCGCTGAAGGACTGGCCACGGCCCTTGGCCAGGGCATCGTTGAACTTGACCGCCTTGGGCAGGTTGTAGGCCGGCACCATCTTCTTCACGTGCTTGATCACGGCATTGACCAGCAGACGCTTGAAGGTCGGCAGCATGTCGCCGACTTCGGTGACGATCACGGTCTTGACGCCGGTCTTGGGCACGACCTGCTCGGCCAGGTGCGCCATGTTGGCCAGGCAAATCAGCGCCTTGGCGCCGGAGTCGTTGAACTGGTGCTCCATTTCCCGCGCGGTGTACAGCGGGTTGGTGTTGACCACCACCAGGCCGGCGCGCATGGCACCGAACACCACGATGGGGTACTGCAGCACGTTGGGCAGTTGCACGGCGATACGGTCGCCAGGCTTGAGATCGGTGTGCTTCTGCAGGTAGGCAGCGAAATCACCGGAGAGCTTGTAGATCTCGCCGTAGGTGATGGTCTTGCCCAGGTTGCTGAAAGCAGGCTTGTCGGCGAAGCGTTGGCAGGACTCTTTCAGTACCGCGAGGATGTTCGGGTACTGGTCGGGATTGATTTCGGCAGCGACCCCAACGGGATACTTGTCCTTCCAGAAGTTTTCGGTCATGGAAGCCCACTCCTAAGCAACAGCTGATCTTCACCGCGCGAAGGCGGTTGTTTGTTGTGTGTTTAGCTCGCTTTTACCCTGGCTCAGGGCCCGGAAGCGCGCCGAGAGTAGCAGCTTTGCCAGAGGCTCACCAGCATCAAACATGGCCTTCATAGTCGCAAAAATGACCAGAAAATACAGAATAGTCACGACATATTGTTCGCCTGAAGTGCCGGGAAAAGGCCTCTAGCTCGCATATTACAGCGCATAGAGCCTAGCTCGGTTGCGTGGCGAATGCCGTGCAATGATCGATGAAACGCACCGGGGCGGTTACGAAATCACAACAATTGGACTGCCCGACGGCAGTTGAGGCGGGAAAGTCCCCTCCCCCGCAGAGAGAGGGGACTTCGGGTCAGGCGATGTCGCGCAGCTCGCGACGCAGGATCTTGCCGACTGGAGTCATCGGCAAGGCGTCCTTGAACACGATGTGCTTGGGCACCTTGTAGCCGGTGAAGTTTTCCTTGCAGTAGGCTTTGAGCTCTTCCGCGGTGACGCCGCCGTCACGCGGCACCACGAACAGTTTGACCGCTTCCCCGGACTTCTCGTCCGGCACGCCGATGGCCGCGCAGCTGGCGACTTTCGGATGCGCCATGACCACATCTTCGATCTCGTTGGGGTACACGTTGAAACCGGAGACGATGATCATGTCCTTCTTGCGGTCGACGATGCGCACGAAGCCGTCCGGATCGATCACGGCGATGTCGCCGGTCTTGAACCAGCCCTCGGCATCCAGCACTTCGGCAGTGGCTTCCTCACGCTGCCAGTAGCCCTTCATCACCTGCGGGCCCTTGATGCACAGCTCGCCGCGCTCGCCCGTGGGCAGCTCGTTACCGTCGTCGTCGATCACCTTGAACGCCGTGCCCGGCACCGGAATACCGACGGTACCCAGGCGCGCCTTGTCACCGTAGGGGTTGGTACTGGCCACTGGCGAGGTCTCGGTCAGGCCGTAGCCTTCCACCACGGTGCAGCCGGTCATGGCCTGCCAACGCTCGGCGGTCGCCTTGACCAGCGCAGTACCGCCGGAGTTGGTGACCTTGAGGTTGGAGAAGTCGAGGTTCTTGAAGTCCGGGTGATCCATCAGCGCGACGAACAGGGTGTTCAGGCCCAGCAGCGCGGAGAACTTCCACTTGCCCAGTTCCTTGACGAAGCCCGGAATGTCGCGCGGATTGGTGATCAGCACGTTGTGGTTGCCGTTGACCATCATGCACATGCAGTTCGCGGTGAAGGCATAGATGTGGTACAGCGGCAGCGGCGCGATCATGATCTCCTGGCCCTGCTTCATCAGCGGCGTGCCATCGTCGCCGAGCTGCGACAGGCAGGCATCGACCTGGAGCATGTTGGCCACCAGGTTGCCGTGGGTGAGCATCGCGCCCTTGGCCACGCCGGTGGTGCCACCGGTGTACTGCAGCACAGCGATGTCGTCATGGCTGGCCTTGACCGGCGCCAGCGCCTGGCCATGGCCCTGCTTGAGCACCTGCTTGAAGGGAATGGCCTGGGGCAGATGGTAGTCGGGCACCATCTTCTTGACCTTCTTCACCACGGTGTTGACCAACCAGCCCTTGAGGCTCGGCAGCAGGTCGCCCATCTTGGCTTCGATCAGATAATCGATCTCGGTGTCCGGCAGCACTTCCTGCACCAGCTTGCCGAACATGTTCAGGTACACCAGAGCACGTACGCCGGCATCCTTGAACTGGTGGCGCATCTCGCGGGCGGTGTACAGCGGGTTGGTGTTGACCACGATCAGGCCAGCACGCATGGCGCCGAACACGGCGATCGGATACTGCAACACGTTGGGCATCTGCACGGCGATGCGCTCGCCCGGCTTGAGATCGGTGTACTTCTGCAGATAAGCGGCGAAGGCCGCGGACAGGCGATCCAGCTCGGCATAAGTCAGGGTCACGCCCAGGTTGCTGAAGGCCGGGCGGTCAGCGAACTTCTTGCATGAACGCTCGAACACCTCGATCACCGACTTGTAGCTGGCCATATCGATATCGTTAGGCACGCCGGCCGGGCGTTTGTCGTTCCAGAAATCAGGTTGCATTGTTCTTGTCCTCTTCCCCTGAAGTGATCTGGCCCGCATCGAGCACCTTGCAACGCCGCGCAGACAACGCGGAGAGTTTTTGCAGGCGCCCAGAGGGACTGCCCGGAAAGTAGCAGCTTAGAGCTGCGCCGCAAATAGCTCGAAGGCGTCATTGATGGGCTGAATTTCGCAATAAATGTAGTGATTCGTAACCGATCTTTGCACTTCGAGGGAAAGCGCCGGTGCTATGCCTGATGACGGCCAAGGTGCACAATGCCGCCAACTTCCGGCACAAGGATTAGCCATGCGCCACGACAGTTTCACCCTCAATGCCAGCGATGGCCTGCCACTGCATGTCAATCACTGGTATGGAGAGACACCGCCACGGGCCATGGTCATGCTCTCTCATGGCATGGCCGAGCACAGCCTGCGCTACGCACGCCTGGCCGAAGCCCTGGTCGCGGCAGACTTCGCACTCTACGCGCTGGATCAGCGCGGCCATGGCGCCACCGCCGAACGCGGCACTCTTGGCCATTACGCCGACGAAGATGGCTGGAGCAAGGTGGTGGGTGACCTCTCCACGCTCAACCATCACATTCGCCAGCAGCACCCGCATACGCCGATCTTCCTGCTCGGCCACAGCATGGGCAGCTACATCGGCATGGCCTACCTGATGGGGCATAGCTGCAGCTTGCAGGGCGCCGTGCTGTCCGGCTCCAACTACCAGCCGGTGGCGCTGTACAAGGCCGCCCGGCTGATCGCCGGCTTCGAGCGCTGGCGACTGGGGCCGAAGGGCCGCAGCAAGGTCATCGATTTTCTTTCCTTCGGCTCGTTCAACAAGGCCTTCAAACCCAACCGTACCGCCTTCGACTGGCTCAGCCGTGACCCAGTGGAGGTGGACAAGTACGTGACCGACCCACTGTGCGGTTTCGTCTGCACCACGCAGTTGTGGTGCGACCTGTTCGAAGGCCTGCAGCAGATCACCCCGGTGGAGAATCTGGCGCAGATCGATGCCGACCTGCCACTGCTGGTGATCGGCGGCGACAGCGACCCCATCAGTGAAGGCAAACGCCTAAAGGCTCTGGCTGGCGCCCTGCGCGAGGCCGGCGTACGCGACGTGCAACTGAAGATTTATCCCGAGGCCCGCCACGAGCTGCTCAACGAGAGCAATCGTGACGAGGTTACTGCCCAACTGATCGAGTGGTTGCAGCAGGCGCTGAACCATAGCCGACACCCTATCAAGGAGCCCTCATGAGTCAGGTCACCAATATCCCTTACGACGCACTCAGCGTTGGCCAGCAAGCCAGCTTCGAAAAGCAGGTGCAAGAGCGCGACGTGCAGCTGTTCGCGGCAGTATCCGGCGACAACAACCCGGTGCATCTGGACGCCGCCTTCGCCGCCGAGACGATGTTCAAGGAACGCATTGCCCATGGCATGTTCACCGGCGCGCTGATCAGCGCCGCCATCGCCTGCAACCTGCCTGGCCCGGGCACCATCTACCTCGGCCAGCAGCTCAAGTTCACCCGCCCGGTGAAACTCGGCGACACCCTCACCGTGAAGCTGGAAGTGCTGGAAAAGCTGCCGAAGAACCGCGTGCGCATCGCCACCCGCGTGTTCAACCAGGACGGCAAGCAAGTGGTCGACGGCGAAGCCGAAGTGCTCGCCCCGAGCGCCGAGCAGACCGTGACCATGCCGCCGATGCCGCAGGTGACCGTCGGCTGAAGCAACACGGCACATGCTGGTGCGCCCCCATCACGGTGCGCACCAAGCTTGTTCAGTCTCCACAATAAAACCTTCTGCGCCACGCCACTAACCCGCAAAAACCAGGCACTTTGCACAACAACCCTTGTGCATCCCCTCCACCACAAAGCCTGGCATGACCCCTGCTATCGCTCAGTGCCACCACTGAACGGAGCGACGGCCATGAACCTCTCCTCGCACGCCCTGCCACCCAGCGAAATGACCTGCGCTCCTGACTTTTCCGCTTCAGGAGATTCGCCATGCAAACCGTGAAGACCGGCAACGGTCCGCGCAATTTCAAGCCGTCGGGTCTCGACGCGCGCCAGGCACCGTTCTCGGAAATTCCCGTCATCGACTTCGCGGCCATGTACGGCAGCGACGCCGAAGCTCGACGCCAGGTCGGCGAGGCCGTGCGCCAGGCCTGCACCCAGGTCGGTTTCTTCTACGCCAAGGGCCATGGCGTGCCGCAAGCAGTGATCGCAGACACCTTCCTGGCCGCCCATCGTTTCTTCGACCTGAGCCTGGAGCAGAAGCTGGCCCTGGACATCAGCCAGTCGGAGAACATGCGCGGCTACACGCCGATGCTCGGCGAGAACACCAACGAAGAAAACGCCGGCGACATGCACGAGGGCTTCGACCTGGCGCTGGATCTGGCTGCAGACGATCCGGACGTGCTCGCCGGCGTGTTCGGCTACGGCCCCAATCAGTGGCCAGACGACCTGCCGGGCTTTCGCGAGGCGCTGCTGGCCTATCACCAGGCGCTGCTCGATTTCGGCCGACGCATCTTCGCCGCCTTCGCCCTGGCCCTGGAGCTGGATGAAGACCATTTCGAGCGCTACCTGAACAAACCCATGGCGCACATGCGCGTGCTCGCCTACCCCAGCCAGGACGGCCCCATCGACGAAGCGCAGATCGGCATCGGCCCGCATTCGGACTACGAGTGCTTCACCATGCTCTGCACCGACGAAGTCCCTGCCCTGCAAGTGCTCAACAGCGCCGGCGAATGGGTGCAGGCGCCGCCGCTGCCGGGCTGCTTCATCGTCAACGTCGGCGACCTGATGGCGCGCTGGACCAACAACTACTTCGCCTCGACGCTGCACCGCGCGATCAACACCTCCGGACGTCAGCGCTACTCCATTCCGTTCTTCTACGGCCCGGACTCGCGCAGCCTGATCGAAGTGCTGCCCAGCTGCCAGAACCCCGAATGGCCGGCGCAATACCCGCCCATCGAGGCCGGCGACTACATCCGTTCGCGTTTCGATCACACCTATTTCCACCGCCAGCAAGAAGCGGGCTGAAGCCCGCACCAGGAGTTCGCATGCTTACTCGTCACTTGCCTCGCATCTGTACCCGAATCGCCGCTGTCAGCGGGCTTGCCCTGCTGCTGCAGGCACCGGGCGCCCTCGCCTTCGAACTGAAAGGTGAGCCGAAGATCGCCTTCATCTACGCCTCCAGCGCCCGTGATGGCGGCTGGAACGAGTCGCTCGACAACGCCCGGCAGATCGTCGCCGAGCAACTCGGCTACCCCATCGCCGTGGCCGAAAGCATCCCCGAGGAAGCCAGCGCGCTGAAGAACGCCATCGACCTCTATGTGCAGCGTGGTTTCAACATCATCGTCACCACCACCTACGGCTACTCCGACGGCGTGCTGGAGGCGGCGAACAAATACCCCAACGTGGCCTTCCTAGCGGCCTCCGGCACCACCAACGCAGCCAACCTGGAAAGCTTCTACGCGCGCACCTACCAGGCCTGGTACCTGGCCGGCATCGCTGCCGGCTCGGTGGCGCCGGACAAGGTGGTCGGTATGCTCGGCGGTTTCCCGGTGTCGGTGGTGAACTGGGACATCAACGGTTTCGCCCGTGGCGTGCAGAGCGTCGATCCGTCGATCAAGACCATCGCGCTGTACACCAACTCCTGGTGGGATCCGGCCAAGGAAGGTCAGGCAGCCAAGTCGATCCTCGAACAGAACGCCGACGTGATCGCCAACAACCTGTCCTCCGCCGCCCCCTTCAGCGCAGCCGAGAAAGCCGGCAAGTCCTCGGTCGGCTTCCAGCTCGACATGAGCAAGATGGCGCCCAACGGCCACCTGACCTCGGTGGTATTCCACTGGGACAAGTACCTGGTGCCGACCATCAAGCAGATCGTCGACGGCTCCTGGCAGCCCTCGCCCTACGGCGCCTTCCCAGGTCTGAAGGAAGGCGTGGTGGACATCACCCCGCTCAGCGACAAGGTGCCGGCCGCCACCCGCGAGCAGATCGCCAGCGCCCGCCAGGCGATGATCGACGACAGCTTCTCGCCCTTCACCGGGCCGCTGCTGAAACAGGATGGCACCGCCGTCATCGCTGAGGGTGCCACCCTCGATGACGAGGCGCTGTGGGGCATGGACTACCTGGTGCAGGGCGTGACCGGGAGCGTCAAGTGAGCCAAGGCCCGCTTCTGCAACTCGCCGGTATCGCCAAGCGTTTCGGCGAGCGCCTGGTGCTGGAAGATGCCGGGCTGGAAGTCGCCGCCGGCGAGATCCATGCCCTGCTCGGCGAGAACGGTGCGGGCAAGTCGACCCTGATGAACATCCTCACCGGGGTCTACAGCGCCGATGCCGGCAGCCTGCACTTCGCCGGCCAGGCGCGCCTGATCCGCAAGCCGACCGATGCCAGCGCGCTGGGCATCGGCATGGTGCATCAGCACTTTCGCCTGGTGGAGCGCTTCAGCGCGGCGGAGAACCTGCTGCTGGCCGCCGAACGCCGGCACCACCTGCGCAATGTCGCCGACGCTGCCAATGCCCTGCAGAATGCGGCACATAGCATCGGCCTGAGCCTCGATGCGTTGACACCGATTGGCGAACTCTCGGTCGCCGAGCGCCAGCGCGCGGAAATCTGCAAGGTACTGGCCCTCGGCGCACGCCTGCTGGTACTCGACGAACCGACGGCGGTGCTCACCGACAGCGAGGCCGAGGCCATGCTCGCCGCCATCCGGCGCATGGCCGAAAGCGGCCTGAGCGTGATCCTCATTACTCACAAACTGCGTGAAGTGGTCGGCCACAGCCATCGCGTCACGATCATGCGCCAGGGCCGTACCGTGGCGCGCTCACTGCCTACCGCCGAGCTTTCGGTCGACTCCATCGCCCGTCTGATGGTCGGCGAGCAGCCGCCCAGCCCGGCACGCGCACCATCGAATCTGCGCGCGCAGGGCGCCGATCTGCTGATCGTCAACGACCTGCGTGTCGACCGCGCCGATGGCGGCGTGGGTATCGACGGCATCAACCTGCGCGTACGCGCTGGTGAAGTGCTGGGTATCGCCGGGGTCGGCGGCAACGGCCAGCAACAACTGGCCGACGGCCTGCTCGGACTGGCGGCGGTGGTGTCCGGCAGCCTGGCCATCGACGGCGCCGAAGCCGCCCACGCCAGCATCGCCAGGCGCCGCGACCTGGGCCTGCGCATCATCCCCTCCGACCGCATGACCAGCGGCCTGGTCGGCGAGCTGTCGGTGGCCGACAACCTGGCCCTGACCCAGGTGCGCAAGGGCCGTTTCCGCCGCCTGTGGCTGGATCGTCGGCGCCTGCGCGAGCAGGCCAGCCAGGCCATCGTCCGTCACGAGATCGCCGGCGCCACACCGACCTTGCGCACCAGCCTGCTGTCCGGCGGCAATGCGCAGAAGGTGCTGCTGGCTCGCGAACTGGATGCCGACATGCGTCTGCTGGTGGCCCACTCGCCGACCCGCGGCCTGGACGTGCGCGCCTGCGCCATGGTGCACCAGGCGATCCGCGAGGCCACGGCGCGCGGCGCGGCCTGCCTGCTGATCAGCGAAGACCTGGAAGAAGTCCTCACCCTGTCCGATCGCATCGCCGTGATGAGCGCCGGACGCATCGTCGGCGAATGCCCCGGCGATGCCAGCGCTCAACACGTGGGCGCTCTGATGCTTGGCCACGCCTGAACTCGCGGAGTTATCGATGTTTCTGCCTGCTTACCAGTTTTCCCTGCAACGCCGTCTGCTGCCCTCGCTGCGCCGGCGTTCGCTGGCCTTCGGCGGCGGCCTGCTGCTGGGCATCGTCTGCGCCGCCCTGCTGCTGATCGCCGCCGGCGTGCCGACCGCCACCCTGTTCGACGACCTGGTGGTGCAGGTCTTTCTGCGCAGCGCCGGGCTGGCGCAGACACTGACGCTGAGCGTGCCGCTGATACTCGCCGGGATGGCCTCGGCGCTGGCCATGCGCGTGAAGTTCTGGAACATCGGCGTCGAAGGCCAGCTCTGGCTCGGCGCCATCGGCGCAACCGCCGTGTCACTGGCCGGTATCGGCCCGGAAGGCTTGCGCCTGCCGCTGATGCTGCTGGTCGCGGCGCTGTTCGGTGCCGGCTGGATCGCCATCGCCCTGGTGCTGCGCTTGCGTCTACAGGTCAGCGAACTGGTGGTCACCCTGCTGCTGTCCAATATCGCCTACCTGCTGTTGCAGCATCTGCTGTTCGGCGCCTGGCGCGACCCGGCCAACAGCTTTCCGGTATCGGCGCAATTGCCGGCCGGCGAGCGTCTGGCCCTGCTCGGTTTCGGCAATCTGCACAGCGGGCTGTTCATCGCCCTCGCCGCCGCGCTGCTGGCAGCCGTGCTGTGCGAGCGCAGCCGCCTGGGCTTCCACGCCAGCGCGGTAGGCGCCAACCCGACCGTGGCGCGCGCCGCCGGCATCCCGGTGAACCTCACCCTGGCGATCATGGTGCTGCTGTCTGGCGCCGCTGCTGGCCTGGCCGGTGGGGTGATCGTCAGCGGCAGCGAATACCGGCTGACGCAGAACATCGGCTGGAACATGACCTTCAGCGCCATCGTCATCGCTTTCATCGCCCGCTTCTCGCCGCTCTGGTGCGTGCCGGTGGCCATCGTCCTCGGCGGCCTGTACAACGCCGGCAGCACGCTCAAGGTGTTCTACGGCCTGTCCGATGCGGTGATCGTGCTGCTACAGGGCGTGCTGCTGATGAGCCTGCTGCTCAGCCAGTTCTTCGTCGACTATCGCCTGGAGGCGCGCCGCCTCAACGCCCCGGAGCCCACAGCATGACCCTGGCCTTTCTCACCAACTGGCTCGGCAGCGTACCGCCGGCCGCCGTTCCCCTGCTGCTGGCCTGCCTCGGCCTGATTCTCAGCGAGCGCGCCGGGGTGATCAGCCTCGGCATCGAAGGCTACCTGGCCCTGGGCGCCATGTCCGCCGCCAGCGTCACCCTGGTCAGCGGCCAGCCACTGCTTGGTGTGCTCGCCGCCGTCCTGGCCAGCAGCCTGCTGGCGCTGGGCTTCGGCATCGCCGTGGTACTGCTGCGCTGCGAACAGATCCTCGCCGGCCTGGCGACCATGGCCATCGGCCTGGGCGCGGCCGGGGTGATCGGGCGCAGCTACGTGCACCGCACCTTCGAGGGCATCGACAGCCTGCAACTTGGCACCCTGGCCGAGTTGCCCGTGCTGGGCAAGCTGCTGTTCGCCCAGGATCCACTGACCTACCTCGCCGTGCTGCTCACCCTGGCCTGCGCCTGGATGCTGCTGCGCAGCCGCCTCGGCCTGCGCCTGCGCGCAGTCGGCGAAGACCCGGCCACCGCCGACGTCGCCGGCGTCCAGGTGCAGGCACACCAGTTGCTGGCCGTGGTGCTGTGCGGGGCGCTGGCGGGGCTGGGTGGCGCCTACCTGGCGCTGGTCGCCAGCAACACCTGGGTCGAGAACATGGTCGGCGGACGCGGCTGGATCGCCCTGGCGCTGGTCATCTTCGCCCGCTGGTCGCCGCTGCGAGCCCTGCTCGGCGCCTTCCTCTTCGGCGCCATCGAAGCCTTGCTGCCACGCTTGCAGGCTATCGGTCTGGACGCACCGGTGTATCTGCTCGGCATGCTGCCCTACGCCCTGACCATCGCCGTACTGGTAATCGCCAGTTGCTCACCTAAACGCCGTGGCGTCGAACCAGCCGCCCTGGGCCTGGCCTATCTGCGCCAGGATCGGCGCTGAATAAAATATGCTCCAGGGCGCCGTCAACAACAGCCTGGAGCGCCAGCGGCAGCATGCTCATTCATGGCCAGGAAATTGCGCTTTTTCTCTCAACACCGAGCGCCCCCGATTCGCGGGCATGATCCGTTCCTGCGGCTTACCCACCGGTTTCCTGGCAAAAGATACAAGCTGGTGCGCAGCCTGATACGGCGCACCATCCTTGTTCACTGCAAACAAATAAAAACCTTACAATACGTATAAATCGCGAATTTATTGTGCAGCATGCACAAAATCCTTTTGGCGCCTATGCAAATCCTGCGCTTGGCACGCCACCTGCTATCTGCTCTGCATCACGCCCTCATTCCGGAGTCAGGTCATGAGCCACCCTACCCCCGATAGCGACTTTCCCCTGAGCGAAGTGCCGAGCAGTGCCCGCAAGGGGCTGTTCTCCACGTCGATCATGCTGTTCTCCTTCACCTTCTTCACCGCCACCATGTTCGCCGGCGGCAAGATCGGTATGGCCTTCGATTTCACCACGCTGATCTGGGCGGCCATCATCGGTAATCTGCTGCTCGGTCTGTACGCCGCGGTGCTCGGCCTGATCGCCTGCCGCAGCGGTCTGAACTCGGTGCTGATGGGCCGTTTCTGCTTCGGCGAGGCCGGCAGCAAGCTGTCCGACGTGCTGCTCGGTTTCACCCAGATCGGCTGGTACGCCTGGGGTACGGCGACCATCGCCATCGTCCTGGTGAAGATTCTCGACCTGCCGCAAGGCCTGACCATCCCACTGATGGTGCTGTTCGGCTTCGGTTTCTGCGTCACCGCCTTCGTCGGCTACAAGGGCCTGGACATCCTCTCGCGCATTTCCGTGCCGGCCATGCTCGCCCTGCTGGTCTGTTCGCTGTGGATCGCCACCGACGACATCGGCGGCCTGGCCGCGCTGATGGCCGTGGAGCCGACCCAGAGCATGACCCTCAGCGCCGCCATCACCATGGTCTTCGGCACCTTCGTCAGTGGCGCCACCCAGGCCACCAACTGGACGCGCTTCGCCCGCAACGGCCGTACCGCGGTGATCGCCAGCATGGTCGGTTTCTTCATCGGCAACGGCCTGATGATCGTCGCCGGCGCTTATGGCGCCATCGTCTACCAGCAACCGGACATCGTCGAAGTGCTGGTGCTGCAGGGCCTGTCCATGGCCGCCGTGGTGATGTTGTTCCTCAACCTGTGGACGACCCAGGACAACACCATCTACAACTTCGCCGCCGCCGGCTGCAACCTGCTGCGTACCGGTCGGCGCAAGACCATGACCATCGTCGGTGCAGCCATCGGTACCGGGCTGGCCATCGGCGGCATGTACGAGCTGCTGATTCCCTTCCTGATCCTGCTTGGCTCGATCATTCCGCCCATCGGTGGCGTGATCATGGCCGACTACTTCTACGGCCATCGCGGGCGCTACCCGAAACTCTTCGACGCGAACCTGCCGGCGTTCAACTGGGTCGGCCTGGGCGCCTATTTCGCTGGCGCGCTGTGTGCCTACTTCTCGCCATGGGTCGCGCCACTGGTTGGTATCGCTGTGGCGGCGGTGGTCTACGTCGCGCTGTTCGAACTGCACAAAGTTCTGGTCGGCCGCCAACAGGTCGCTGGCGCGTGAGCCTGACCGTCGCCGACGTACTCGCCCTGCCCGGCCTGGGCAGCATGCGTCTGCGTGCCGGCCAGGCCGGGCGTGACAATGCCGTGCGCTGGCCCTACGTGGCCGAGAACGAAGGTATCGCCGACTGGGTGATGGGCGGCGAGCTGATCTTCGTCACCGGCATCAACCACCCGCGCGATGAGGCCAACCTGCTGCGTCTGGTGCGAGAGGGGCACGAGCGTGTCGTCGCCGGCATGGTCATCCTCACGGGTGCCGAGTTCATCCAGGCCATTCCGCCCAGCGTCATCGAAGAGGCCGAACGCCTGAACCTGCCGCTGATCGAGCAGCCCTACGCGCTGAAGATGGTGGTGGTCACCCAGGCCATCGGCACTGCGCTGGTTCAGGCGCAGCAGCTCGGCCGCTCGCGCCAGCACGTGCTGGAGCAGGTGCTCGACGGCGATTACCAGTCGCTCGACGTGCTGCTGCAACGTGGCGACAGCCTCGGCCTGGCCCTGCATGTGCCGCGTCAGGTGGCGCTGCTGCGCCTCGACGGCAGCGAGCAATTGTTCGGCGACCTGCCGGACGAAGACGCCGAACGCCAGTTGCAGAGTCGCCAGCAACTGCTGCAACGGCGCCTGGAGCAGTGCCTCGGCGAACTCGGTGACGCGCTGCCGCTGGTCAGCCAGGGCCGTCACTGGATTGCCCTGCTGCCCTGCCCCGATGTCCACGCCGAAGCGCGTAACCGCCAGGCCATGACCACGCTACTCGATGAGCTGCGCCCACAACTCGGCCCGCTAAGGCTGTTCCTCGGCCTGGGCAGCACCGGTTGCGATGCCCCGCGTTTCGCCCAGGGCCTGGGTGAGGCGCGTCAGGCCCTGGCCGTGGCGCAACGCTTTCCCGAGCGCCTGGGTCTGTGCAGTTTCAATGAATTGGGCGTGCTGGAGCTGCTCGGTGCGATTCGCGACCGCAGCCTGCTCGACCGCTTCGTCGAACGCGTGGTCGGCCCGCTGATCGGCGACGACTCGCGCCACCAACCGGTGCTGATGCCAACGCTGGAAGCCTGGTTCGCCGAGAACGGCAATCTTGCCCTGGCCGCGCAACGCCTGAACGTCCACCGCAATACCCTGAGCTACCGTCTACAACGCATCGAAGCGCTGACCGGCTGCTCGTTCGAAGACCCGCACGACCGCCTGAACATCAGCGTCGCGCTGTTGATCCGGCGCCTGTCGTCGCCTGCCTGAGAGGAACTTCCATGATCATCCACAATGCCCGTCTGCGTGGCCGCGACGGCCTGCACCGCATCACCCTGAACGGTGAGCACATCGCCGCCATCGAGGCCCAACACGCCCTGCACCCCATCGCCGAAGGCGACCTGGACGCCGCCGGCAATCTCGTGGTGCCGCCCTTCGTCGAGCCGCACATCCACCTCGATGCCACGCTGACCGCCGGCGAGCCAGCCTGGAACATGAGCGGCACGCTGTTCGAGGGCATCGAACGCTGGGCCGAGCGCAAGGCACTGGTCACCCATGAGGACACCAAGACCCGCGCCAAGAAGACCATCGATATGCTGGTCGACCACGGCATCCAGCACGTGCGCACCCATGTCGACGTCACCGACCCGACCCTGGCCGCGCTCAAGGCCATGCTCGAAGTGCGCGAGGAAACCCGCCATCTGATCGACCTGCAGATCGTCGCCTTCCCGCAGGAGGGCATCGAGTCCTACGCCAACGGTCGCGCGCTGATGGAACAAGCCGTGGAACTGGGCGCCGACGTGGTTGGCGGCATCCCGCACTTCGAGAACACCCGTGACCAGGGCGTGTCGTCGATCAAGTTCCTGATGGAGCTGGCCGAGCGCACCGGCTGCCTGGTGGACGTGCACTGCGACGAGACCGACGACCCGCAGTCGCGTTTTCTCGAAGTGCTGGCCGAGGAAGCTCGCGTGCGAGGCATGGGCGCGCGGGTCACCGCCAGTCACACCACGGCCATGGGCTCCTACGACAATGCCTACTGCTCCAAGCTGTTCCGCCTGCTGAAGATGAGCGGCATCAGCTTCATCTCCTGTCCCACCGAGAGCATCCACCTGCAAGGCCGCTTCGACACCTACCCGAAACGCCGTGGCCTGACTCGCGTGGCGGAGATCGACCGCGCCGGCATGAACGTCTGCTTCGGCCAGGATTCCATCGTCGACCCCTGGTACCCGCTGGGCAACGGCAACATCCTGCGCATCCTCGAAGCCGGCCTGCACATCTGCCACATGCTCGGCTATGAAGACCTCAAGCGCAGCCTGGATCTGATCACCGACAATTCGGCGCGCGCTCTGGCGCTGGGTGATCGTTATGGACTGGAGGCGGATCGCCCGGCCAACCTGCTGATCCTGTCGGCGCCGGACGATTACGAGATGGTGCGCAGCCAGGGCCACGCGCTGGTGTCGGTGCGCCATGGCAAGGTGCTGATGCGCCGTACGCCGGCCAGTATCGAGCGCGGCTGACGCTCAAATGTGGGAGGGGCTTCAGCCGCGATACCTGTCAAGGGCGCGGCTAAAGCCACTCCTACACGCCCTACTTCTTCCGCATGCTGGGGCCATGTCGTCGCTCAAACCATCCCTTGGGCACATCGCCCAGTTTGATCCCCCATAAACGGCAGAAGAGCAAACACGACAACCCTCATGCGAACAGCGACCGTGGGAGCGGCTTCAGCCGCGATTACCCTAGAAGAGCTCGCGGCTGAAGCCGCTCCTACAACTGCGAAACCGCCCTACTCCACCCGTACGCTGGCGGTCATCCCGGCGCTCAGCACCATGCCTTCGGGCACCTGATCGAGCTTGATGCGCACCGGAATGCGCTGCGCCAGGCGTACCCAGTTGAAGGTCGGTTCGACATCGGCCAGCAATTGCCCGTCCGGGCTGGCGTTGCGGTCGGTGATGCCGCGACTGATGCTCTCCACCTCGCCGCGAATCTGCTGATCACCGCCCATCAACCAGACCTCCACCGGCGCACCGATCTGGATGCGCGGCAGCTTGGTCTCCTCGAAATACGCCTGCACGTAGAACGACTGGGTATCGACCAGCGCCATCACCGCCTGCCCGGCATTCACGTAGTTGCCCTGCGCCAGCACCAGGTTGGTGATCTGTCCGTCGCGCGGGGCGTGCACTTCGCTGCGCGCCAGATTCAGCTCGGCCACACGCAGGTCGGCCTGCGCTTCGCGGTATTCGCTGCGCGCCATCTCGGCATTGATCTGCGCATTTTCCAGCAGCTCGGCACTGATCGCCTGAGCGCCCAGACGAGAACGGCGCGAGGCCTCGTGTTCGCGCAGGCTCAATTGCTGGCGGCGAATGTCCACCACCGCCTTGGCTTTCTCCACCGCCGCCTGATAGCGGTCACGGTCGATGCTCATCAGCAGATCGCCCGCCTTGACCTGCTGGTTGTCGCGCACCTTGAGTTCGACCACCCAGCCGGACACGTCCGGGGCGATGGTCACCACATCGGCGCGCACGCGGGCGTCGCGCGTCCAGGGCGAATACATGTAGTGCTGCCAGATCCAGGAACCGGCGAAGATCGCCGCCGCCACCATGGCCAGGGTGATGCCGACTCGAATGGTCGAACGCATGCTTTCTTCTCCTCAATGCGCCAGGACGACCATCACGGCCGCCAGAACGCAGACATACAAGGCACAATCGAACAGGGCTTCGTGCCAGATCCAGCGCGACAGCCCGACACGCTGCAACCCCAGGCGCAACACGCCGGTCAGCAACAGCGCCAATACCGCGTAAGCCGCCATCGGGCTCAGCAACACGCCACCCAGCGACCACTCATGCAAGCCCATGGGCTTCTCCCTTCAAATGGCACCAGTAGCGCCAGCCGTTTTGCAGCTGCAACAGCGCCGCCTCGGCCAGGCGCTTGTCAATGCTGGGCGTGCAGGCGCGCAGGGCCGCCTGCAGTTCAGCCACCGCTGCGTTAAGGTCATGTTCACGACCAGGCGCGGGGCCACGCTCCAGCACGTCGTCGAGGCGCTCCAGGAAACGCTGCTGCGAGCGAGCCAGGCCGGCATCGGCATTGGCCAGGCACTTGCGCAGGTGCAGCAACTCGTCGCCCAGGTCGAGACCAGCCACGCCATCGTCCCAGCGGCTGCGCGCCTGATCCGGACGCGCCGGATAGTGCCGCGCCAGCTGGATCAGGCGATCGGCCATACGCCCGCCGAACCAGTTTTCGGCACGTCCCAGGTCGCGGCGGGTCAACCGCCCGAGGTCGGCCAGGATCGCCTGCATCAGGCGGCGGCCATGCCAGACCGGATTGCGCAGCACCACCAGCTTGAACGCCATCACCGCGCAACCCACGCCTATCAGCATGCCGGGCGCCTCATTGAGGAAGAACTCGACGTTGTAACCGACACCCGGTGCCGGCAGGCAGAGCACGATGAAATGCAGGCAGAACGAAGTGGATGTGGCGGCCGTCGCCGGCTTGGCCATGCCCAGCACACCGAAGAACAGCGGCACGCCCAGCACCATGCAGAGCATCACGAAACCATCGATCTGCGGCATCAGAATCTGGCCGACGAAAAACGCCACCGGCAACGCATAGAAGATGCCGCGCAAGAACATCATGCCGATCTGCGGCGCCGCTTCTAGCCGCGCGAACAGGCTGCAGACCACGCAGGCCAGGAGCAGCGCACCAGTGGCGTGTGTCCAGCCAGTGGCCAGCCAGAATGCCGCCAGGGTCAGGAAGGTCAGGGCGCTGCGCGAGCCATACACCAGCGCGGCCTGCCAGTCGTAATGCCAGGACAAGGGGCGCGGCGCATCGGCCGGTGCTCTGCCCTCCTCGACCGCGAGCAAGGCACGGCTGGCATCCTCGATGCGCAGCAGCAGCACCATCAGCCGCCCCAGGCACAACTGTTGGCCACTGCTCAACTCTTCGTCCTGCGCGGCCTGGCGCAATTGCTCGACCAGCTCCAACAGGCCTGCCGGTTGTGCCTGTTGCAGGCGCTCGTCCACCACCTGCAGCCAGGGCGCGACCGCCTGCGCCTCGGCGCTGTTTAGCTGCCGCCACTGCCGCGCAACACCACGGGCCAGACGCAACATACCGAGCAGATCGCGACTCAGCACCCGCAGCGCCACCGCACGCTGACGGCCACGCGCGCCCTCGAACCAGGCGTGCTCACGCTGGGCGTCGACGGCAACGATGCGCGCCAGCACCTCCAGCAACCCTTGCCGCGCATTGGCCTCCCCCGCCAATGCCTGACGCGACGCCGCGACACCGGCCTGCCAGGCGTTGCGCGCCTGCTGCGCCAGTTGCCTCTCGACGCGCTGCGGCCAGAGCAAGGCGCTGCTCAAGGTGGCGCAGATGATGCCCAGACAGATTTCCGTGCAGCGGGCGATGGCTTCGTCGAACACCACATGTGGCTTGCCGATGGCCGGCAAGGCGATGATCGCCACGGTGTAGCCGGCCAGCACGAAGGAGTACGACCAGGCGCTGCGCAACATGGTCGAAGACGCCGTACACAACGCCAGCCATAAGGCGAACGCCAGTATGAACAGCAGCGGCGCCTGGGCGAACAGCGCCATCATCACCACCGCCATGAAGGTGCCGACCAGCGTGCCGACCAGCCGTGCCAGGCCCTTCTGCACCACCATGCCGGACAGCGGCTGAGCGACGATGAAGGCGGTCATCAGCGCCCACTGCGGTTGTTCCAGGCCGAAACGCAACGCGCACCACAGCGCCAGACCACCGCCGAGCAGGGTCTTGATGGCGAATTGAACGGCTTGCGAACTTGGCGCGAGAAACACCAGCAAGGAATCACGCACGATGGCTACCTGAAGAAATCTCAGCTCTGAACATAGCTGCAGCGATAGGGTTCCGCCTCCATGCGAAATCCAATTATTAGCTAGCTAACTATATCTGTCTAGAGGATCAAGTTATTCAGATCAGCAGAACGTGACGGCCGACGGATTGCCGCCAGCGATTGTGGGCCCAAAAAAAGGGCGACCGAAGTCGCCCGAATTGCCTTGCGTGCCCATTGAACCGGAAGAATCAGCTCTGCTTGCGCTTGTGCGAATCCTTCCAGATGAAATAACCAACACCCCCGAAAAACGCGACCATCAGAAGCACGGTGCCGACTCCGGCGAGAACTACTGTATCGACGAACATGGCTGTCTCCTTTTGCGCCTGTCTGTCTGGGATGGCTTCACGTTATCAGCGCTGGCGACGGGAAAATTGATCTGGATCAATAGCCGACGAGCAGGCGCGAGCAGGCCATGGGGAATACTGACCCAGGTCAAGAAATCGAGGGGGTACGAGGCGGGAAGCACGGCCTGGCAGCCGTGCACAGCGAACAGACGGCGGGAGTTTCAGCGCTTCTTGGGTTTGTTCTTGGGCTTTTTCTTCGCCTTGCCCAGCGGCAGAACCTGCTCGAAGACATCGCGCATCTCGTTGAGGCGCTTGTCGTTGAGATCGTGGATGCGCTTGTCGCGCTCGGCGGCGAAGTCGATCAGCTTGTCGTCATTGCTCATAGCGGAAACCGGATCAGGCGAAAGGTCAGGTTAAGGCGCGGCGCGCAGGCTTGGCGCGTCTTCGCCACTTGATGTTGCCAATGATGCTGGGTCGGCCCGCGCATGACCAGTAGCGAAGCGTGCTCCAGCGTCAGCGAATGTTCGATGCGCGTACTGCCGACGCGGCGCAGGTCAAAGCGTCGGGTGCCGCCCAGGTTGAGCGAGGCGATCAACGGATCACGCCCCAGCTCCGGCTCTGCATCGCTGTGCCAGCCCATGGAGTCCTGGCCGTCACGGTAATAATTGAGCAGCACGGCATTGAGCGACTGCCCGACGTCCTGCGCGACCCGCTGACGAATCTCGTCGAGCAAGGGCGTCCAGGGCAAGGGCTCGTGAATCTTTCCGGAATAGCGATAGCGCGCCGCGGCGTCGCCGTACCAGGCGGTAAGCCGTGGCGTGCGGTGATAACGACCATGGATGAACAACTCCGGCTGCTGCCAGGGCGTTTGCTCGACCAGCGCGTGCAGCCAGCTGTCGGCGAGGCAGGAATCGACCCAACCGGGCAGATAGTCCAGCTCGGCATCGGCGAGTACAGGCAAGGGGTCGGCGAACAGCATGACGATCTACGTACGAGGGAATGAAAAGAGTTTCTCAGACTTCCACATCCACCCAAAGTCCTTGTCGCGGAAGATCGCCCAGCGCCTGCTCCACCTCTTCCGGCTCGGCCTCGGCCAGCTGCTCAGGGGTGTAACCACGCCGTTGGCGCCGGCGTTGCTCCTCACGCAGCAGCTCCTCGGTTTCCTGCGGGTGCCGCTTGTCCAGGCTCAGCGCACTTTCCTTGGCGCTCTCCTCGGCCGGGGTCACCGGAGGAATCTCGGGCTTGGGCTTGATCACGTCTTGCGTGGCCGTGACCGGCACCAGGCTATGGGGGATAGGCGGTAGCACGTTTCAGCACCTCCTTTGGTCAGGCTGTCGGCCCCATCATCCGCGACTTTAGCAGGCTGTTGAAAACTACCTGCGTTGCCATTGCTGCGTTAAAAACAGGCTCGTGCGCGAGTCCGATCAAAATGCTCATTTACAGCACGTAAACTGCGCCTTTTCGCCTGCTTTTTCCTTGCACTGACTGCCTCGCCTACGTTTTTCAACGGCCTGTCAGCCCGTGCTCGCTACACTTTCGACTGACGGACGCAACGATAGTGCCACGACCGCTTTGGCCGCGGCTCGGCATCCGTTACCATAGCCGGCTTTTTCACACGGGAGACAGGCATGGCGCAGTATCAACCGGGGCAACGCTGGATCAGTGACAGCGAAGCGGAATTGGGTTTGGGAACCATCCTCGCCGAGGACGGCCGCCTGCTCACCGTGCTCTACCCGGCCACCGGCGAAACCCGCCAGTACGCTACGCGCAATGCCCCGCTGACCCGTGTGCGCTTCGCCCCGGGTGACGAGATCACTCATTTCGAGGGCTGGAAACTCACCGTGCAGGAAGTCGAGGACATCGACGGCCTGCTGGTCTACCACGGCCTCAATGCCCAGCATCAGCCGGTCACCATGCCGGAAACCCAGCTATCGAACTTCATCCAGTTCCGCCTGGCCAGCGACCGCCTGTTCGCCGGTCAGATCGACCCTCTGGCCTGGTTCGCCCTGCGCTACCACAGTCTGGAGCACAACAGCCGCCTGCTGCAGTCGTCGCTCTGGGGCCTCGGCGGTGCACGCGCCCAACCGATCGCCCACCAGTTGCACATCGCCCGTGAAGTGGCCGACCGCATCGCACCGCGCGTACTGCTGGCCGACGAAGTGGGCCTGGGCAAGACCATCGAAGCCGGCCTGGTGATCCATCGCCAGTTGCTCTCCGGTCGCGCCAGCCGTGTGCTGATCCTGGTGCCGGAAAACCTGCAACACCAGTGGCTGGTGGAAATGCGCCGCCGCTTCAACCTCGATGTGGCGCTGTTCGACGCCGAGCGTTTCATGGAAAGCGACGCCAGCAACCCCTTCGAAGACTGCCAACTGGCACTGGTCGCCCTGGAGTGGCTGAAGGAAGACGAAAAAGCCCAGGACGCGCTGTTCGCCGCCGGCTGGGATCTGCTGGTTGTCGACGAAGCCCACCATCTGGTCTGGCACCCGGAACAGGCCAGCGCCGAATATTCGCTGGTCGAGCAACTGGCCGAGGTCATCCCCGGCGTGCTGCTGCTCACCGCCACCCCGGAACAGCTGGGCCAGGACAGCCACTTCGCTCGTCTGCGCCTGCTCGACCCCAATCGCTTCCATGATCTTCAAGCCTTCCGCGCCGAAAGCAGCCAGTACCGCCCGGTCGCCGAAGCGGTGCAGGAACTGCTCGACCAGGGCAAGCTCAGCGCCCAGGCGCGTGATGCCATCGGCGGCTTCCTCGGTGATGAAGGTCGCGAACTGCTGGACGCCATCGACGGCGGCGACGAAGAAGCACGCGCCCGCCTGGTACGCGAGCTGCTGGATCGCCACGGCACCGGCCGCCTGCTGTTTCGTAACACCCGTGCTGCCGTACAGGGCTTCCCTGAGCGCGAGCTGCACCCCTACCCGCTGCCGAGCCCGGACGAATACCTGGAGCTGCCGGTCGGCGAGCATGCCGAGTTGTACCCGGAAGTCAGCTACCAGGCACAGGACGATATCGACGAAGAGCAACGCTGGTGGCGCATCGACCCACGCGTCGAGTGGCTGATCGACACCCTGAAGATGCTCAAGAAATTCAAGGTGCTGGTGATCTGCGCCCACGCCGAAACCGCACTGGATCTGGAAGACGCCCTGCGCGTGCGCTCCGGCATCCCGGCCACGGTGTTCCACGAAGGCATGAGCATCCTCGAGCGCGACCGCGCGGCGGCCTACTTCGCCGACGAAGAATTCGGCGCACAGGTGCTGATCTGCTCGGAAATCGGCTCCGAAGGCCGCAACTTCCAGTTCGCCCATCACCTGGTGCTGTTCGACCTGCCAGCGCACCCGGATCTGCTCGAACAACGCATCGGCCGTCTCGACCGGATCGGCCAGAAGCACCGCATCCAGCTGCACGTGCCGTACCTGGAAAACAGCCCGCAGGAACGCCTGTTCCAGTGGTACCACCAGGCGCTGAATGCCTTCCTCGCCACCTGCCCGACCGGCAACGCCCTGCAGCACCAGTTCGGCCCGCGCCTGCTGCCGCTGCTGGAAAACGGTGACGATGGCCAATGGCAGCAGTTGGTGGACGAAGCCACTGCCGAGCGCATCCGCCTCGAAGGCGAGCTGCACAGCGGCCGTGACCGTCTGCTGGAACTGAACTCCGGCGGCGCCGGTGAAGGCGAAGCGCTGGTCGCAGACATCCACGAGCAGGACGACCAGTTCACCCTGCCGATCTACATGGAAGAGCTGTTCAACGCCTTCGGCATCGACAGCGAAGACCACTCCGACAACGCCCTGATCCTGCGACCCAGCGAAAAGATGCTGGACGCCAGCTTCCCCCTGGGCGACGACGAGGCGGTGACCGTCACCTACGACCGTGAGCAGGCCCTGGCCCGCGAAGACATGCAATTCCTCACCTGGGAACACCCCATGGTGCAGGGCGGCATGGATCTGGTGCTGTCCGGCTCGATGGGCAACACCGCCGTCGCACTGATCAAGAACAAGGCGCTCAAACCGGGCACCGTGCTGCTGGAACTGCTCTACGTCAGCGAAGTAGTCGGTCCGCGCAAGTTGCAGCTGGGCCGCTTCCTGCCGCCAGCGGCGCTACGCTGCCTGTTCGACGCCAACGGCAACGACCTGGCCGCCAAGGTCGGTTTCGAAACGCTCAACGATCAGCTCGAAAGCGTGCCGCGCGCCAGCGCCAACAAATTCGTCCAGGCCCAGCGCGACGTACTGGCCAAGCAGATCAACGATGCCGAAGCCAAGGTCATGCCGCGCCATATCGAGCGTGTGGCCGAGGCCAAGCGCCGCCTGATCGCCGAACTGGACGAGGAACTGGCGCGCCTTATCGCACTGCGCGCGGTCAACCCGAGCGTACGTGACAGCGAGATCGATGCCCTGCGCGAGCAGCGCGAACAGAGCCTGACGATGTTCGACAAGGCCGCCCTGCGCCTGGAAGCGATTCGCGTGCTGGTGGCGGGGTAAGTCCCCAGCACTTCCGGTCGAGGCAGGAATCCGATATGGCCTCGACCGGTACGCAGGCGTTGCCCGTCCTTGCGCAAAATTGCGCTTTTTTACTCGCGGATACTGGTAACCAGGCTGCGCAGGCGTAGCATTGGCGTCATCCGGGAGAACACGATGGCGCAACTCGAACACCTGCAGGTTTTTCAAAGCATGAGCCGCTCGCCCAACGCGCGGCTGCATGGCCTTGCCGAGCTGGGCAGTGGCATGGCCGTGGCGCGCTGGAGCAACGCCCACGATGCGCGCGACTACCTCGCCCCCAGCCATCACACGCTGTCGTGCTACCTCAGCGGTGGTACCGGTACCTTTCGTCGCGAGCGTCCGGGCGACAAGGGGGCACCGGACAGATTGTGCATCCTGCCGGCCGAACACCAATCTGCCTGGATCATCAATGGCGAAATCCAGCTGGCCCACCTTTATATCGAACAAGAGCGCTTTGCTCTGGGCGCAGTCGCCCTGCTCGACCGTGAGCCACGTAGCCTGCAACTGGAAGAGGCGACCTTTCTCGAAGATGCCGAGCAAGCCGCACGCTTTCGTCAGCTCTGTACACTGGACTGGCAGGAGCCGGGCGAGCGCCTTCTGGCCAGCAGCCTGGCCCATGCCCTGCTCGATCACGCCTTGCTGACCCAGGTTGGCCTGCGCCAGGGTCTGCGCCTGAAAGGCGGCCTGGCGCCACTCCAGCGCCGGCGCGTACGCGAATTCATCGAGCAATACCTGGAAACGCCACTGCCGCTAAGCCAACTGGCGTCGCTCTGCGCCCTGTCGGAATACCACTTCGCGCGCATGTTCCAGACCAGCTTCGGCCTGCCGCCGCACCGTTACGTACTGGCCCGACGCCTGGCCCGCGCCTGCCAGTTGCTACGCCAGCCTTCCTTGTCTCTGAGCGAGGTCGCGCTGAGCTGTGGCTTTGCCAGCTCCAGTCATTTCAGCAACCGCTTCCGCCAGGCACTCGGCGCGACACCAGGGCAGTACCGCGCAGCATTTCTGTAAGGCGGGTGCAACCCGCCAGCTCAGCTGCGGCGGATTGCACCCGCCCTACTCGCCGAACGCCTGAGCAACGCTCACGACAGCACGTCGGCAATCTCGCCACGACGCCTGCTAATCACCTCACAGCTATGCGAAAATCTGCGGCTTTGCATTGCCACGGCTAAGTCATGCCTTCACTTCTCTGCGCGATGGGGCTTCGTTGATGCCCCTGGATATCCACCAGTTACGCCAGGAAGACTGGCGTTCCGAGTTTGGCGCCGGTGACCTGCGCCGTGGCATCGCCTACGCAGAAGAAAAGCGCAGCAAACTGCTCAGCCTCAAGGACAACAGCCTGCTCGCCAACTGCCGCGGCTCGGCCGGGCAGGTCTATCAGCAACGCATCACTCTGCACCCTTACGGCCGCAAATGGAGCGTGACTGGCCACTGCAACTGTCCTGTCGGTTTCAACTGCAAGCATGTGGTGGCCGCCCTGCTCACGCTGGAGGCCCAGCAGCGCGACGGCAACGATCTCTCGAGCATCATCGTGGTCAACAAGGAACTGGCAGAGACGCGCCTGGAAGGCATCCCCCCCATTGCCGTCCTCAGTCTTGGCAGCCAGGTGCGCGTGCATTTCGACGCGCGCAAGGGACGCATGCAGGAGCAGACCCAACACCGCGCCGCGCTGGCCTTCGACTATGCCGGCCATCGGGTCTTCGGCAAGCCCGCCAAGGATCTGGTCAAACGCCTGGATGGCGATACCAATCTGCGCGTCATCCGTGATGCCACGGCAGAGGCCACGCTGCGCAAACGCCTGGAAAGCCTTGGCCTGCAGGTGGCGTTGCGACAAAGCGAGGCGCTGCCGGCCGACGCGGGAGAGCCATTCGAACTGGAGCGCGAACGCGACTGGCTGGATTTCGTCCAGCAGCGCTTGCCACAACTGCGCGCCGAAGGCTGGCAAATCCACATGCGTCCGGACTTCCAGTACAACCTGGCCGAGGTCGACGACTGGTATGCCGAGGTCGAGGAAGATCCGCAGCAGAACTGGTTCGATCTTGAGCTGGGCATCGAAGTGGAAGGCCAGCGTCTGAGCCTGCTGCCGATCCTGCTCCAGGCTATCCGCCGCACGCCCTGGCTGTTGGCGCCCGAAGCGCTGGCACAGCGCTCGGATGAAGACCGCCTGCTGGTCAATCTGCCGCACGGAGGCAAGCGCATCGCCCTGCCCTTCGCTCGCCTCAAACCGCTGCTGGCAACGCTCGGCGAGCTGTACTTTCGCGACCCCGGCGAAGATCACCTGCCGCTACGACTAGGCCGCGCCGACGCTGCACGCCTGGCCGAACTGGCTACAGGCCCTGCCCTGAGCTGGCAGGGTGGCGATGAACTGCGCGGTTTCGCCGAACGCCTGCAGCATCTTTCCGTCCGTGAAATCGGCGCACCGCCAGGCTTGTGCGCCGAACTGCGCGCCTATCAACTGCAGGGCCTGAACTGGATGCAGACCCTGGCCGAATTACGCGTCGGCGGTGTGCTCGCCGACGACATGGGCCTGGGCAAGACCCTGCAGACCCTGGCGCATATCCTGTGCGAAAAACAGGCCGGGCGCCTGCAACAGCCAGCGCTGATCGTCATGCCCACCAGCCTGATTCCCAACTGGCAGGATGAGGCCGCACGCTTCACCCCGGAGCTGCGCGTGCTGGCTCTGCACGGCAACAAACGCAAGGCGCTGTTCGAGGAGATCGCTGCGCACGATCTGATTCTGACCACCTACGCCCTTCTGCCGCGCGACCTCAAGGCTCTCAATCAGCACCGTTATCGCCTGCTGATTCTCGATGAGGCGCAGAACATCAAGAACCCGCGCAGCAAGGCAGCCAGCGCGGCCGCGCAAGTACAGGCCGAACTGCGCCTGTGCCTGACCGGTACACCGCTGGAAAACCACCTGGGCGAGCTGTGGTCGCTGTTCCATTTCCTCATGCCCGGCTGGCTGGGCGATGCCAAGGCCTTCACCCGCGATTACCGCACCCCCATCGAGAAGCGCGGCGACAGTCAGCGGCTGGCTCATCTCAACGGTCGTATCCGCCCGTTCCTGTTGCGCCGAACCAAGGAACAGGTGGCTCGCGAGCTGCCACCGAAGACCGAGATAACTCAATGGGTCGAGCTGACCCAGCTACAGCGTGACCGCTACGAAACCCTGCGCCTGGCCATGGATCAGAAAGTGCGCGACGAAATCGCTCGCCAGGGCTTGGCGCGTAGCCACATCGTCATCCTCGAGGCGTTGTTGCGGTTGCGCCAGAGCTGCTGCGATCTGCGCCTGCTGGGAGAAGACGGCACTCCATTGACTGCCAGTGATTCGGGCAAGCTCAGCGCCTTGCTGGATATGCTCGAAGAGCTGGTGGACGAAGGTCGCCGGGTGCTGCTGTTCTCCCAGTTCACCTCGATGCTGGCGCTGATCGAGCACGAGCTGCAGGCGCGCAAGATCGCCTATGCCAAACTGACCGGTAGCACCCAGGATCGGCGGACACCGGTCGAACGCTTCCAGGCCGGCGAATTCCCGGTCTTTCTGATCAGCCTCAAAGCCGGCGGCAGCGGACTCAACCTCACCGCCGCTGACACCGTGATCCACTTCGATCCCTGGTGGAACCCGGCAGCCGAGGCCCAGGCCAGCGACCGTGCCTACCGTATCGGTCAGGACAAACCGGTGTTCGTCTACAAGCTGATCGCTCGTGGCAGCGTCGAAGAGAAGATCCAGCAACTGCAACAAGCCAAGGCAAGCCTGGCCAAGGGCGTACTGGAAGGCGGCGGCCAGGGCCAATGGCAATTGGATGAAGCCGACCTGGCAGCGTTATTCGCGCCACTCAGTTGAGGCTGAAAGGTCTGCCAGATCCACAGTTCTGTAGCACTGCATGGACAATACCGCCCACCAACCGCTGAGCAGGGCGCGCCCTATTCGTGATTCTGGTTTAATGGCCCGCCCCACCGCTTGCGCGTATCGATGAGCCCTGCCCACTACCGCTGCCTACCACCGCTGTTGCGGCCATTGGTCGACAAGTTCTACCGCGGCCATCGCTCGCCCATGCGCAGCCAGGCGGGCGATGAACTGTGGGTCGCCGAGAGTGAGGGTGAAATCGTCGCTGCCCTCAGCTTGCGTGTCGTGACCGGCGGACAGTGGCTCACGGGCCTGTTCGTCGCCCCCGCGCGTCGGCATCAGGGCGTTGCCGCACAGCTGCTGCGTCACAGCCTCGCAGCGCATCCAGAGCCCGTCTGGCTGTTCTGCCACCCCGACCTGCGCACCTTCTATCGACGCCTGGGCTTCGTCGACTGCCAGGCGCTTCCCTCTGAACTAACCGAACGGTTGGCCCGCTACCAGCGCAGCAAGCCGCTAGTATCGCTGCGCGTTAACTAGGCAGCCTGTCGCCTCGGGCAAAAATACTGGCACTTTGCTCAGGAATGCCCCTTGCCATTCGCGGTCAAAGCTCTGCATGCTTGCTCCATAACAACGAAAAGAAACGCTATGGCTATCCAGACCGCTCGTTTGCTGAAGCGCCTGCGCAACGATTTCCAGCTGTCGATCATCACCCTGATGGGGCTGTTCGGGGTCATCGGCATCTCCCCCTACGCCGTCTACCGCCTGCTGACCGGCAACTACCTGGTTGGTCTCGCCGATACCGTCATCGTCTTCTCCACCCTGTTCGCCGTGCTCTATGCCTGGTTCACCCGTGACACGGTCAAACCCGGTATCTACCTGGCCGCCGTGTTCTCCGTCGGCGCCACGCTGATCGCCATCAACCTGGGAGTCAACGGCCTGTTCTGGATCTACCCGCTGATTCTCTTCAACTTCTTCATGGTCACTCCGGGCAAGGCCCTGCTGGCGACGTCCCTGGTGCTGGTCAGTCTGGTCAGCCATGCCCTGTTGGTGCCCGGCAGCGTGTTCGAAAGCCACTACCAGATGGTCTCGTTTCTGGTCACCTGCATGATGGCCAGCGTGCTCAGCTTCATCTTCGCCTTCCGCACTCGTAATCAGCGCGACCAACTGCAGCTGCTGGCCATTCATGACCCACTCACGGGAGCCCGCAACCGCCGGGCAATGAACGAAGAACTGAAGATCGCCATGGCCAGTCATCGCCGCCATAGCGACAACTACGGGCTGCTGGTAATGGATCTGGATCATTTCAAGCAGATCAATGACCGCTTCGGCCACCATGTCGGCGATCAGGTGCTGGTGGCTTTCGTCGAGCTGATCAAGCGCTGCTCGCGCAAGGAAGATCGTCTGTTCCGCTTCGGCGGGGAGGAGTTTCTCCTGCTGTTGCCCAACACCGAAATCGACGGCCTGCGCGCCGCTGCCAACAACCTGCTGGTGCGCGTCGAACAGGAGCTGAAAAGCCCGGGCGGCGCGGTCACCGTGTCCATCGGTGGCGCCATCCTGCACAGCGGCGAACATTGGGAAAGCTGGCTACAGCGCGCCGACGCCTGTCTCTACCGGGCCAAGAGCGAGGGACGTAATCGTGCGGTGATCGCCGGCATCCCGAGCCCCGTGGATCACACCGCCGCGAGCCATTGAACGATCAGCGACCGCGTTGCTGCTGATAACTGCCACTACCGGGCTGGCGTTCGATGATCAGCCCACCCGGATACTCGATGCTCTGCCGAATCCCGCCGCGTGTTTCGCTGGAATGGCTGCCGTAGCTGCTTTCCTGGCGCACGCTGCCCTGCGGCAGACGTTGGCCGCCATAGAGGTTGTACTGCTCGTAACTCGACGAGCCCGAGACGCTGCCACTGGCGCCCGGGCTGACGTAGCTCTTGGGAATCACACGAATAGTCTGCGGCTGGTCGGCGAACGCCGCACCGCAGACGGATGCCGCCAGGATCAACAGAATCGAGCGAATGAACATGAGCACCTCCCATCGATGCCGGGCCAGGCGACTCACGCCTGCAGTCGAAACACTATCACCACATCTGCTTCGACAGCAGCGAACAGGAATGTGCGACCAGAAACGACAAAGGGTTGGCCGAGGCCAACCCTTTGAATCAACTGGTGCCGGAGATAGGAATCGAACCTACGACCTTCGCGTTACGAGTGCGCTGCTCTACCGACTGAGCTACACCGGCGATGACAAGCGCGCATTATGCGAGTTGCCGCGCTCGCGCTCAAGTCACTGGTGCATCAACTGTCGAGCAGTTCGATACGATCATCGTGGATGCGAATCAGGCCCTGCTTGTAAAGGCCACCAATGGCCTTCTTGAAGTTGCCCTTGCTGACCCGGAATTGTTCGGCGATCAACTCTGGCGGGCTCTTGTCGCCCAGTGCCAGCACGCCATTCTGCGCCCGCAGGCGCTCGATGATCTGCTCGGCCAGGCCGCTGGCAGCCTCACGGCCAATGGGCTGCAAGCTCAGGCTGATCTTGCCGTCGGCACGCAGCTCCTTGATGTAGCCCTTCTCGCGCATGCCATTGCGAATGAACTTGAACAGCTCGTTCTTGTGGATCAACCCCCAGTGCTTGCCATCGATGATGGCCTTGAAGCCAAGATCGGTACGCTCGACCACCAGCAGGTCGACTTCCTGGCCGACCTGGTAGTTGGCCGGCACTTTGTCCAGGTGACGATCCAGACGCGCAGTCGCGGTAAGGCGGCGGGTGTGCTTGTCCAGATAGAGGTAGATCACGCAGTAATCGCCGATCTGCAGCGGGCGCTTCTCTTCAGAGTGCGGCAGCAGCAGATCCTTGGGCAGGCCCCAGTCGAAGAACAGACCGACACGGTTGATGTCCACCACCTTGAGGCTGGCGAACTCACCCAGCTGGATCTTCGGCTTCAATGTGGTGGCGATCAGCTTGTCTTCGCTGTCGAGGTAGATGAACACATTGAGCCAGTCATCGACTTCGCTCGGCGTGTCCTTGGGGATGTAGCGCTTGGGCAGGAGGATTTCGCCGTCCGCGCCACCGTCCAGGTACAGACCGAAGTCGGTATGCTTGACCACCTGCAAAGAATTCATGCGCCCAATCAAGGCCATCGTGTTTCACCTCGCCAAAACAGCCGGCCATTCTACCCGACTTAGCGGGCTTCAGGGCTTGCTGCATGGTGAATCGACGGCCGGTCACGAGGCGCCGTAAGTACCTGGGAAACAAGCCATAAACTGTGGCGAAAAGCGGCCTATGGATAGGGTTGTGGTAGACATCAGGGCGATTATCCAAGCAGGAATGGGCCAGTTGAGGCATAATGGCCGGCCGCCCATCTGAAAGAGATCAAGGTCATGGCCACTCTGCGCGTGAAGTCCTCCTCCAGCAAAGTCAGCAAACCCGCCCCTGCCGTGGAAACCCGCGAGTCCATCGAGGCGCAGATTGCAGCCTTCCTGCAAGGTGGTGGCGAGATCCAGCAGATCGCCAAAGGTGTCAGCGGTCAGACTTACGGCGGCACTCGCCAGATCACCATCAGCAAGAAGTGATCGCCTTGGGTGCGCCATGCGCACCCGGCCCCTCCCCCGCGTTACTCGCTCGCCAACCCCAGGCGCAGCAACTGCCCTTTCGGCGCATCCGTCAGCACGTAGATATAGCCGTCCGGCCCTTGCCGCACGTCGCGCACGCGTGCGTTGAGCGACTCAAGCAAACGTTCCTCATGGACAATCTTGTCGCCATCGAGCTGCAGGCGTATCAGCGCCTGGCCCGAAAGCGCGCCAATGAACAGATTGTGCTGCCAGGCCGGGAAACGCTCGGCATCGTAGAACGCCATGCCGCTGATAGCCGGTGATTTTTCCCAGACATGATGCGGCGGCTCGGTGCCTTCGAGCGTCTTGCCCTTGGCCTCGGGAATCGCCAGCATCGAGTAGTTCACCCCATGCGTCGCCAGTGGCCAGCCGTAGTTCTTGCCGGCTTCGGGAATGTTGATTTCATCGCCGCCGCGCGGGCCGTGCTCGTGCGTCCACAGGCGACCGCTCCAGGGGTTGAGCGCCGCGCCCTGCTGGTTGCGATGGCCATATGACCAGATTTCATCACGGGCGCCGTCGCGCCCCATGAACGGGTTGTCATCGGGAACGCGTCCATCGGGGAAAATGCGCACCAGCTTGCCCTGCAGCTTGTCGAGATCCTGTGCGGTGGGGCGATCATTGTTGTCACCCAGGGCGATGAACAGATGGCCGTCACGGTCGAACACCAGCCGCGAACCGAAGTGCGTACCGCTCGACAGCTTGGGCTGCTGACGGAAGATTACCTCGAAGCCCTCCAGTGCCGAGGCATCAGCCGACAGCTTGCCACGCCCGACAGCCGTACCCGCCGCCCCGTCGCCCGCCTCCGCGTAGGACAGATAGACCAGCCGATCCTCGGCGAACTCAGGCGACAGCACCACATCGAGCAAGCCGCCCTGACTTACGGCGAAGACCTCCGGCACACCGCGCAGCGGCTCGGACACTTCACCGTCGGTGCTGACCCGGCGTAATGCACCTGGCCGCTCACTGACCAGATAACCCTGACCGTCCGGCAGAAAGGCCACGGCCCAGGGGTTGGCCAGGCCTTCGGCAACGGTATGAACGTTCAACGGCCCCAGCTCGGTGGACAGTTGCCGGTCTTCGGCAAAGGTGTACTGGCAACCGAACGAGGCGAGCAGAGCAAAGGCGGCAAGTGGCTTGAGGCGCAGCATCGTGGCATCTCCATGCGTCAGACAAGCGGCCATAGTGCAACAGGCGCCCAACGCCAGCAGCCCTGCAAAAGTTTCCTCAGGTTTCAGTCCGTCAGGTAGCGCCGCTCGATACGCTGGTACTCGCCAGACTCGCGCAAGATGCGCAGCCCCCGGTCGAAACGCTGGCGCTGTTCGTCACGGCGAAAACCAACGCGGTATGGCGTAGGCGGGAATATCTCGAACCAGGCCAGCGGCTGGGTCACGTCGACCTGCTCGGCCACCTCCCGGTCGAAATAGCGAATGATGCGCTTGTCCCCCACCACGACCTCGGAGCGGCCGCTGTAGAGCAGGCGGTTGCGATTGATCTGCAACGCCTCTTCGCGATAGCGCGGGTTGTGCAAGGTCATGCGCTCGAACTCCGGCCCCAATAGCAGACGAGCACGCTGAAAGGCACTGACGGAGTATTGAGCGAGATCGGAGATGCGCTCGATGCGGTAACCGCGCCTGGCCAGTGATACGGCGACGTTGTGGTAGTGGATGTAGACGTCCGAGTAGAAGGCCTCTACGCCACTGCGCTCATGAGTCGTGGCGATGGCATCGATCTCGCCACGCCACAGCATCAGATGCAGACGCTCGATCGGCGCGTAGTAAGCAGTCAACTCGAAACCCGCATGCTGAGCGGCACGATCCACCAGCTCGTATTCCAGCCCCCGCGGCTCACCCTCGAATACATATGGCGGCTTGTGCGTACCGAAACCGACATGCAGCACCTCTGCCGTAACCGTCGTGCTCAGGCACGCCACCACTAACCCCAGCCACCCTCTGAGCATCATCTACCCCGTTGTCGATCCCGGCAGAGCATAGACGGCTCTAGGTGCTCATAACCAGAGTGGATGCCAGCTGATTCATTCCGCTTTGCCTTATCGCAGCTAGACTGGCTCCACGCATTTTGCGCCTGCCTTCAGGAGACCAAGCCCATGCTCAAAGCCGAATACCAACACCGTGGCCCGGTGCCGCAAGACGTCATCAGCGCGGTGCCGCTGCAACTACCAGAACCGGCCGCAGGGCAAGTACGGGTCAAGGTACTGGCGGCACCGATCAACCCTTCCGATGTGCTGACCCTGACCGGTGCCTACGGCATGCTGCCGCCACTGCCGGCCGTTGGCGGCAACGAAGGTGTCGGCAAGGTCGAGGCGCTCGGTGAAGGCGTCAGCCACTTCAAGGTCGGCCAGACCGTGCTGCTGCCGGTTGGCAGTGGCACCTGGGTCACCGCTCTGAATGCTCCGGCGGACAAACTGATTCCGCTGCCGGATGCCGACCCGCTGCAACTGGCGATGCTCACCGTCAACCCGCCGACCGCCTCGCTGCTGCTCAGCGAATTCGTCGACCTCAGGCCTGGCGATTGGGTGATCCAGAACGCCGCCAACTCGGGCGTCGGCAGCTACCTGATCCAGCTGGCCAAGCTGCGCGGCTTCAAGACCATCAACGTGGTACGTCGTGAGTCGGCTGTCGCCGCAGTGGAAGCCGAAGGCGGCGACCTGGTGCTGGTCGATGGCCCGGATCTGGCCAAGCGCGTGCGCGCGGCCACCGGTGGTGCCGAAGTGCGTCTGGGCATCGATGCGGTCGGCGGTGTCAGTACCGACAACCTGGCAGCTACGCTGGCCAACAGTGGCGTACTGGTGAACTACGGCATGATGAGCGGCCAGGCCTGTCAGGTATCGCCGGCCTCGTTCGTGTTCCGCGACGTGACCCTGCGCGGCTTCTGGCTGGCCAAGTGGTTCCAGCAGGCCAACCAGGCGCAACAGATGAAGGTGTTCGGTGAACTGGTGCAGTTGATCGCCAGCGGCAAGCTGAAGACCCGCGTCGCCGCCACCTATGACCTGGCACATATCAAGGATGCCGTGGCGGCGGCCGCCAGCGGCGAGCGGGACGGCAAGATTCTGTTGGTGCCCTGAAGGGCTCAGCGATTGGTGCGCGCCCTAGCGTCGTAGGGTGCGCCCAACACCCCACGCAAGATGCGTAGCGACCGCTGGATAGCGGCGTACTGCCTGCGGCGAGTACGCCCTACGCAGGGTGCGCCGCACTCCCCTTTAAGCCGGAACCGCCCTGGCCAAGCCCTCACGCATCCGCAGCGCATCGTGCTGGAAGCAACGTGCCGCCTGCAGCAATGCCAACAGGGTCAGGAACAGCGCAACCGGGATCAACACCATCGCGTCATGCAGGCCAACGGCCTTGAACGTCTCGGTCATCTCGCGGGCACCGGCCGCGTGCATCGCCGCCTGTGCGTAGTGATCCGACAGCCAGCCAACCGCCAGTGGGCCAAGGCCCCCGCCCAGCAGGTACAGACCGGCGAAGAACAGCGCCATGGCAGTGGCCCGCAAGCGCGGCTCGATCACATCCTGAATCGCCGTGTAGACGCAGGTATAGAAGTTGTAGGAGAACAGCCAGCCCAGGCTGAACACCCCGACGAACACTGCCGTATCGATTCGTCCTGCGCTTAGCGCCCAACCCGTGCAAACGCAGGCCACCAGCATGCTGAAAGCAGCGAACAGCAGTCGGCCATTGGCCCAGCGCTGGTGCACCTTGTCGGCGACCCAACCACCCAGCGTCAGGCCAAACAGACCGGTAAATCCGACGATCACGCCAGTGGCCATCGCCGCATCCTGCAGACCCAGGCCGAAGTAGCGCTGCAACATCGGCACCATGAACGAGTTGCAGGCGTAGGCGGCGAAGTTGAACGCCAGGCCAGCCAGCACCAGCCACCAGAAGGTACGGATTGCCAGCACCGTGCGCAGCGGCTTCTCCACTGGCGCGCTGCTGACCCGCGTCGTCTCCGCCGCGCCACGAACCGGCTCGCGAATGAAGAACAGGAACAGCGCCAGAATCAGCCCCGGCACGGCGGCGATCAGAAACGGCGCACGCCAACTGCCGAATGCCTGCACCATGGCGCCGATGGTAAAGAACGCCAGCAGCAGCCCCAGCGGTAGGCCAAGCATGAAAAGGCCCATGGCCCGCGAACGCTTGTGGGCAGGAAACAGGTCGCCGATCAACGAGTTGGCTGCCGGTGCATAGCTGGCCTCACCGATGCCCACGCCCATGCGAATCAGCAGAAAGCTCCAGAAATTCCAGGCCATGCCGTTGAGCGCCGTCAGGCCACTCCAGGCAGCCAGGCCCCAGCCCATGATCTTGCGCCGCGAGCCGGTATCGGCCATCCGCCCGAGCGGAATGCCGGCCAGGGCATAGACGATGGTGAAAGCGGTGCCGATCAGACCGAGCTGCAAATCACTCAGGCTCCACTCCAGGCGTATCGGCTCGATGATGATGGCGGGAATGGTGCGATCGAAGAAGTTGAACAGGTTGGCAAGGAAAAGCAGGAACAGAATGCGCCAGGCATTCGTGGCTTGCTGATTGGGCTGCATGGCAACGCCTCTTTTTTGTTGTCCGCGTGCGGCATACAACGGTGGCGCCTACCTTGGCAGCACCAGCCGAACGCTGGGAGGGGCAATCTAGAGGCTTTGCCCTGCTTTGTCTGCGACCATTCGCTAGGTTTATGCAGCGCGATGTTGAGCGATGCCAATCTGCCTCATATCCGGGCGGAATAAGGCGCGGTGCTTTTTTCCGTGCTAGAACCAATGGGGTTGGTCATTTTATGGCCAATAGCCAACACCCCACTGACTCGCCCGGACTGTCACCGATGAAAACTAAAAAAGACGCCGTAGCCCTAGCCAAGGAAGCCACCCTGGCCGATCTCGCCGACACCCTGCTGGCGCCGCCCGCGCTGCCGGTGCACGGCGACAGCGGCGAGCAGTACCTGTACTTCACCGAGCGCGATATCGAGCGCATCCTCGATAACCTCGATGGCCTGCGTAACCTGGTGTTCCCCCTGGGCGAGCCGCTGGACGACAGCGAGTCCAGCCGCATCCAGCAGTTTCCCTCTGTGTGCCTGATCGGCCTCGGCCGTTGCGGCTCGAACATCGCCCTGGACGTCGCCTCCCTGGTCTATAACGCGCGCCAGTTCTACCTGGAGGAGTTTCACAGCGAAGCCACCGCCACCATCGAGCAGGCCTCGCGCCCCAGCCGCTGGATTCGTAGCAACCTGCTGCGTGCGCCGAACAAGAGCAGCAAGCCGGTGTTCTTGATCGAACCGCTGGTGATGCTCGGGGATCTGGACAAGGACATCGAAGGGCGCATCCGCTTCTCGCGCAAAGGAGAAACCAGCGGTTTTCTCAATGACTACAGCAAGATGAAGATCATGGATCTGTCCGAGGTGCATGCCGGCGGCGCCGGCAACGCGCCGATCCTCGGTCAGTACCTGGCCAAGATCATCCTCAACAAGGACACCCAGCGCTTCACCAACGAGGACTGGAAGTTCATCCACAGCTACCTGATCGACTCCTGCGGGATCAAGGCCAACCAGTCGCGCCTGTACTTCTACATCTTCAGCGCCGGTGGTGGCACCGGCTCGGGCATGGCCTCGGAGTTCGGCCTGGCGCAGCAGTTCGCCTACATGAGCAAGACCTTCGATATCAAGGCGCCGGATGACGGCGAGGGCGCACGCGACCGCGGTTTCGTCTTCGAGCCGATCTTCACCAGCGGCATCTGCATCCTGCCGAACATCTCCGATCAGCGCAGCGAGATGTCCGAAGCGCTGCACATCAATGCCGGACGTCTGCTGTGCAAGTACCTGGCCGAGGAATGGGACTTCTCCTACAACTTCGACAACGAGCAGAGCAGCGCCGAAAGCGTGATGCGCCGCATCCGCCCGTGGAACGCCATGATGCTGATCTCCAACGACATCATGCGCTACGCCGAAGAAAGCGGTGACGGCAGCATCCACAACCTCGACGTGACCGCCATGGAGCGCCACGCCAACCAGTACATCTCGCAGCAGATCTTCAACATCCTCACCGCCCAGGCGGTAACCAGCGACTACGACCAGAACTACTTTCGCCGCGCCGGCATCGACATCGGCGAGACCATCCGCCTCGACGCCAACGACCTGTTCATGAGCCTGGCTGGCCCGGTGGCCGTGGCCTACGCCGAGTCCGTGGTGCCAGAGCAATCGACCCAGCTGTCGGAGAAATTCCGCGTGCTGGACAAGGAGCAGCACCCACCGCGACTGAACATCGACGACCTGTTCTTCCGCTCCATCGACCTGCCGCACTTCAACAAGGTCACCCAGGCCATCGAAGGCATCAGCCTGCTGCCGATCGAATCCAAGCGCTATCGCCAGGCGCTGGAGCAGTACAAGTCCAGCGGCTACGACGCCAGCCAACTGAGTGACCTGCACTTCTTCAAGAACTGCTCCTCGGTGGTGTCCATCGTCTCGCTGCCCAAGGACTACAAGCTGTCCTACATGGATCTGAACCGGCTCAAGACCCACCTCAACAACCTCTTCCCCAACACCACGCTCAAGCGCTACGCGCTGGTGATCGGCGCCTCGGCCAACCTGTCGCTGACCACCCTGATCGTCAAGAGCCCGTGCCTGTCGGACGACTTCCTGACCCTGATCGTCGCCTACATCAAACGCTGCTTCGCCCGCGACCAGTACCGCTTCGACGACAGCCTGGACGACGCCATGCTCGATTTCATCGTCGCCGAACGCTTCAACGAGGCGCAGCTCGACAGCATGCTCAACGAATACGAAGACCCGGCGAAGATCCTCGACACCAACTGGTACGCGATCAAACCGATGTACGAGAAGAAGTACCGCGAACTGATCCATGACACCGAGAAATTCGTCTCGATCAACGACATCCGTCTATCGCGCGAAAGCGTCAAACAGGCGATCAAGTACCTGCGCGAGATCTACCGCCATCGTATCGGCAAGACACGGGTGATCTCGCTCAACGATTACGGAAAATAGGTGGCTTGTCAGAGCGCGTGAAAACGTAGCGAAGCCAGGCCTGACAGGGAAAAACGGGGGCAAAGTGCAGTTTACGAAGGTAAATGAGCATTCTGAGCCGATTTTTAACGCAGCATGGCCGAGCGCAGTAGTTTTCACGCGGTCTAAGGGGCGTGCTTGTGCTTCACTGAAAAAGGCACGCTAGCCACTGCCAAGCGGGGTGACTATGGAAGGACTTTCGATCCGCTTTCTCGCTGACCTGCCCGAGCAGGGCCAGCTCCTGCTCGATTGCAGCCATGATCCCTGGCTGGTGCTGCTGTCGTACGTCATCGCCAGCGTCGGCAGCCTCAGCACCCTGACCATCGCCAAGCACCTCGATCATGTGCAGAGACGCAGCATGCGTCTGGCCTGGGGCCTTGTCGGCGGTTTGTGCCTGGCGGGGGCAATCTGGTCCATGCACTTCATCGGCATGCTGGCGTTCCAGGCGCCTGTCGCCATCCGCTATGACCTGGCCACCACCGTGCTGTCGCTACTGGTAGCCCTGGCCGCCGCCCTGCTCGCCTTGTACTGCATGGCCCTGCCGCGTCCCGGCCTGGATCGACAGCTACTGGCCGCCGTGATCATCGGCCTGGGCATCACCGCCATGCATTACACCGGCATGGCAGCGATCCGCTCACATGCCGAGGCTTACTACCATGGCGGCCTGTTCACCCTGTCCATCGTCATCGCCATCAGTGCCAGCTTCGCCGCGCTGCAGCTAAACCGCTACGTGCGTTACGGGTCGTCACGGCGCCAGCGTTGGCTGAAGTATTCCGCGGCCCTGGTGATGGGGGCAGCCATCGCTTCGATGCACTACACGGGCATGGCCGCGCTCCATCTGGTGGTGCCGGATGGCACGGAATTGGAACTGCGCAGCGCCGATAACAGCGTGCAACTGGTAGTGATCGTCGCCTCGATCACCCTGCTGATCCTCACCCTGAGCCTGGCCGCCGCCTGGGCCGGGCGCAAACTGGACGACAAGGAACGCGACCTGCAGCGGGTCAACAACCTGCTGGTTCAGCTGGATCAGGCCAAAGCCTCGCTGGAACAGGTGGCGCATTTCGATCCGCTGACCGAGCTGCTCAACCGCCGTGGTTTCAACCGGGTTTTCGCGGCGACGCTGGAAGAACATGCCGTCACTGGGCGTACCCTGGCGGTGATGTTTCTCGATATCGATCACTTCAAACGAATCAACGACACCCTTGGCCACGATGCCGGCGATGAATTGCTACGCGTGGTGGCGCAGCGCATCCGCACGGCCCTGCGCGAGCGCGACATCATCTCCCGCTTCGGCGGTGACGAGTTCTGCGTGGTCGCCAGCCTCGACAGCAACTCCGACCCACGCGCCCTGGCCAACCGCATGCTGGAGCAGATGAAAGAGCCGATCAGCCTGGCCGGACGCAAGATCGTGATGACCACCAGCGTCGGCATCAGCCTGTTCCCGGAGGATGGCAGCAGCGCCGATGAATTGCTCAAACACGCGGATCTGGCGCTCTATCAATCCAAGGGCAGCGGGCGCAACGTGGTGCATTTCTTCAACCCGCACCTGAAACAGAAAGCCTCGTTCGAGCTGCAACTGGAAGAGGATCTGCGCCAGGCATTGCAGCAGGACAATGGCCTGACCCTGTTCTATCAGCCAATCATCGATCTTGGCAGCGGCGGTCTGAGCAAGCTGGAAGCCCTGGTGCGCTGGCATCACCCACAACATGGCCTGCTCACGCCGGAGCGCTTCATCGCCATCGCCGAAGCCAACGGCTTCATCGACCAGCTCGACAACTGGGTACTGCGCCGCGCCTGCCTTGACCTCAACAGCCTGGATCACATGGGGTATCCAGGCCTGAAGATCGCGGTCAACTGCTCGGCGCTCAACCTCGCCAACGACCAATTGCCCGGCCGCATCGAGCAGTTGCTCAATACCACCCAATGCCCTGCTCATTGCCTGGAGCTGGAGGTCACCGAAAGTGCGCTGCTGAGCAATATCAACCGCGCCATCGGCCTGCTGGAAAACATCCGTGCGCTGGGTGTGAGCCTGTCCATCGACGACTTCGGCACCGGCTATTCGTCCCTTGCCTACCTGCGCCGCCTGCCGCTGGACACGCTGAAGGTCGACCGCTCCTTCATTCAGGACATCGCCGATTCGAGCCAGGACCGTGAAATCGTCCACGCCATTATCGCCATGGCCCACGCCCTGCACCTGAAGGTGGTGGCCGAAGGCGTGGAAACCGCCGAGCAGCTGGCGTTCCTGCAGGAACGCGGTTGCGATCAGGTGCAGGGCTATCTGTTCAGCAAACCGGTGCCATTGGAAGAGATCGTCACCCTCTTCCCGCCGCATTACCGCCCACTGGAACGCGTGGGCAGGAGGTTCTGAGCTCGACCATCAGCCCTGTAGGGTGCGCCATGCGCACCTAACCAAATACCGATTACCGATCCAGCCGACAACCATGCGAATCGCGGTGCGCACAGCGCACCCTACGTACGCTGCTGCCACTGCGCCAGCCAGCCGAGGCTCGCCTGCGTGCCCACATCACCAGGTTTGTACTCGGCGCCCAGCCAACCGGCGTAACCGCTGTCACGCAGCGCACTGAGCAGGGCCGGGAATGCCAGCTCCCCCGTACCTGGCGCACCGCGCCCCGGCACATCGGCGAACTGCACGTGACCGATGCGCCCGGCCAGCAAACGCATACCCGCTGCCACATCCAGCCCCTGACGTGCCATGTGGTAGAGGTCGTATTGCGCAGCCAGGTTGGGATGATCGACCGCATGCAACAGCTCGTCCAACTGCTCAGGCGTATTGATCAGGAAACCCGGCATGTCGATAGGGTTGATCGCCTCCACCAGCACCTGAATGCCCAACAACGCAAAGGCCTCGGCACTCTTGCGCAGGTTGGCGGCAAGGCAATCCAGTGCCTGCTCGCGACTCACGCCCTCGGCCAATCGCCCCGGCAGCACATTGATGCAGGCCGGGCGCACCATGGTGGCGTAGGTCAGGGCCTCCTGCAGCGCGGCATCGAAATCCGCCTGACGCGCCGGTACGCCAGCCAGGCCAGGGCCACCAGTCATCAAGTCGCCGGCGGGTACATTGATCAACACCAGCGGCAGCCCCGTGCGTTCCAGCGTTTCTTTCAGGCTGATGGCCGGCAGCTCGTAGGGAAACTGAATCTCCACACCATCGAAGCCGGCAATCGCAGCGGCCTGCACACGCTCGCGCAGCGGCAACTCGGTGAACAGCATGGACAGATTGGCGGCGATCTTCATGGACGTTGCTCCCGCAGCAGTTGCACCAGCGTGGCCGGATCACGCTCCAGATTGCCCTGGCTGCCGTGTAATCGCATCAGTTGCGCCGCCAAACCGCTCATAGGCGTGGCGCTGCCCTGCTCACGCGCAAGTTTCACCGCCGTATCGAGATCCTTGAGTAACGTGCGCACGTGCCACTTGATCGGCTCGAACTGGCTGGCAGCCATCTGCGGCGCGAGAATCTGCAACGGCTTGGAATCGGCGAAACCACCGGCCAGCGCCGGAGCGATCAGGCTGGCATCGACACCGGCACGTTCGGCCAGCGCCACCACCTCGGCGATCACCAGCGCGTTGCAGGCGACGATCATCTGGTTGCACACCTTGGTCACCTGCCCGGCGCCCACCTCGCCCATGCGCGTCAGGCGCTGCCCCAGGTGCGCGAGAACCGGGCGGATGCGCTCCACGTCGTCCTCACGCCCACCTGCCATGATCGCCAAGGTGCCGGCTTCGGCTCCGGGCGTGCCGCCGGATACCGGCGCATCCACCCAGCGCATGCCGGTGCGTGCCTCCAGCTCGGCGGCCATCTCACGAGTTGCAGCCGGCTCCAGGCTGGAGAAATCCACCAGTAACTGCCCCGCCCGCGCCCCCTCGACGATACCGCCCGCGCCAAACACCACCTCACGCACCACGTCGGTATTGGCCAGGCACAGCATCACCACATTGGCATCGCGACACAGTTCGGCCGGCGTCTCCACGCGGTGCGCGCCATGCTCCAGCAGAGGCGTGCATTTATCCGGGGTGCGGTTCCAGATGGTCAGCGGGTAGCCGGCGGCGAGCAGGCGACGGGTCATGGGCAGGCCCATCAGGCCGATACCGGCAAAGGCGACGGCGGGCAGCGAAGCGGTCATGCGAGGCTCCAGATGGCAGTGAAGAAATCAATCGGCCAATACTAACCGCGCACGGCGCTTTGCCTGGAGGTTTCATCCGCCAATACCGCGCTCATCGACGAGGAGCCTATCAGGGAACCTGCATCGATGGATGGGCAGCAGCGTTGTACATGGCTGAAGCATGCATTGACATATCGGTAAATACCGATATTATCCCTCCCCATGGAACTGATCGACGTATTCAAAGCCCTCTCGAACCCTACACGCCTCAAGATCTTGAAAGGCCTGAAGGATCCCGTGAAGAACTTCCCCCCACAGGATGAAGGGGACGTTCATACGGTGGGCGTCTGCGTCAGCAGCATTCAAGAAGGTGTCGGTCTGTCGCAGTCGACGGTGTCCGATTACCTTGCGACGCTGCAGCGAGTGGGCCTGGTCGAGGTCCGTCGCATCGGGCAATGGACTTACTACAAACGCAATGAAGCAAACATCCGCGCCTTTGCCGAGCTCCTGAATAAGGAGTTGTAATTTTTTCACCCATTAATATCGAAAAATCCCGATATTCCTTTTTACCGAAACGAGGACTCACAATGAACTGAGGCCATAGAAACTCCCTTAAATCTTCGCATCAATATATCGAAAATTCCCTATATCCCTTTTTCCAGAAACGAGGTTTACCATGAAAGCACAGATACTGAAGTCATTTGGCGGCCCGGAATCGTTCGAACTGCGTGACGTGCCCAAACCCGTACCGCAGGCAGGACAAGTCCTGGTTCGTGTCCACGCCACCTCCATCAACCCGCTGGACTTCCAGGTTCGCCGCGGCGATTACGCCGACTACGTGCCGCTACCAAGCATTACCGGGCATGACGTATCCGGCGTTGTCGAAGCGGTCGGCCCCGGTGTGACGAGCTTCGTGCCAGGCGACGAGGTCTGGTACACCCCGCAAATTTTTGATGGCCCCGGTAGCTACGCCGAGTACCACGTAGCGGCCGAAAACACTGTCGGGAAGAAGCCTGCCTCGCTGAGCCATCTCGAGGCTGCGACCCTGACCCTGGTTGGCGGCACGGCATGGGAAGCACTGGTGGTGCGTGCATCGCTCAGGGTGGGCGAAAGCATTCTGGTGCACGGCGGCGCAGGAGGCGTCGGTCATGTGGCGATCCAGCTGGCCAAAGCCATAGGCGCCAGGGTGTTCACCACCGTGCGCGAAGCAAACTTCGAATTCGCACGGAGTCTGGGCGCCGACGTCGTCATCGACTACGAACAAGAGGATTACGTCGACGCCATCCTGCGGGAAACCGGTGGTCAGGGCATCGACGTGATATTCGACACCATCGGCGGCAATACCTTGTCACGCAGCCCCGACGCCCTCGCACAGCTGGGCCGCGTGGTCTCGATCGTGGACATCGCCCAGCCGCAGAACGTCATCCAGGCCTGGGGCAAGAACGCAAGTTACCACTTCGTTTTCACCCGCCAGAACCGCGGCAAGCTCGATGAGCTGAGCGCATTGATCGAGCGCGGCCAACTGCGGCCACACGTGGGCGCAGTCTTTTCGCTTGCCGACATCCCTCGCGCCCACGCGCTACTGGAAAGCCCCAACAACGGCCTTCGCGGAAAGATCGCGATTGCCGTCGAGCCATCGCTCGCCCGGTAAACGGCAACGTTCAAATACGCAAACCACTTTGGAGAAATCCCATGATTTACGAGATCGCTCTACTCCCCGTTCATCCGCAACACATCGAGAATTTCAGACGTGCATTCGCCAATGTCGAACCGTTGCTGAAACGCGCCACGGGTTACGGCGGCCACATGCTCACGCAAGGCATCGAAACGCCTCAGGTATTCAACCTCATCGTGCGCTGGCGTTCACTCGCAAACCACAAGGTCTTCGAAGCGAGTGATGGCCATCAGGTATTCATGGATGGGCTAGAGGAATACTTCTCGGCAGAACCGACGGTCTACCACATTGAAGATGCACCTTTCGTTTCTGGAGGACAGAACGAACAGAGCAGCATCTTCGATCAGGCAGCGCCTTAGAGCCTGTTCAAAGTCTCGCGAGCTAGAGCCAGGCAATACCGATGGCGGCCCCGCGAATCGAGCGAAGAACGCTCGGAGTCGCGTTCGACTTTACGAGCTGTAAATGAGCATTCTGACCGGGCTGGCGTTTGTAGCGCCGCGCGAAAAAACTAAGGCCGGAGCGCGATAAACGCCCCGGCCTTTCGTTTTCTCATACGGCAAAGGAATTGCCAAATCAGCGCTCGTACACCATCACAGACACTACGTCGACGTAGTGGTCGTTCGCTGTCCCTGATGTACGACCTGAAGCGTTATACAGGGCATCCAGCAACCGGGTGTTGGCAGCGAGTGGTACAGGCAGCGACCTCGGGTACCAGTACCACGGCCCCGTTGCGCCTCCTCCATGTGGCACCCATGACAGGCCCGAGTAGGTCGTAGCGATTGTCGCCGCCGCTGCTGTAAGTGTGCGCAGCCCCATACCACCAGGATCTTGGTCGCTATAAGCGGACTGCTGCCACCTGATCTTCGCCCAGCAAGCGCCTGCATCGATCTCGGTACCTGGAACGCCCTGTGCGACCAGATCGAGCCGCTGTCTTGATACGGATGAAACGACGTTGCCACCGGCAAAATAGTAGCCCCCCTCGAATGGCGGAGGGTTGGCTGAGCGGACTGCCATAGCCCCAGACTCAACCGTCCAGCCTGAAGTACTACCCAGCTCAGCCCCTGGGTTGGTCAGCGTCAAGTTATGCACGGTGAGGGTGTTCGGTTCATATGAGCCAGACACCGCAGCAGCGTAGCCATCCTCATCCAATGGAGCGTTCTGGATGATCACGTTCGCCACCCGCGCCATAGAGAAACCGCTGAGGAAGCCTGCAGAGGCCAACGGCAGGCCACCTACACTCACCACCTCAGCAGCCTGATTGATGGTCCAGGGGCGTGTATCGAAGAGCATAGAGTTGATCTTGATGTCGACCTGGTCAGCTCCGTTGTATTCAACGGTGTAGTGGTTGAACACCGACGAACCGTCCAACGGGGAACTCCAGATGCTCAACCAGGAATCGAGATCGACCACATTGGTCAGCCCCTCCGTCGACGTCCATACGTGCCCCGTACCTGGGTGGAAGGCGATGTCCTGCGGATACTGGCTGGGTGCCGAGTGGGTTGCCTCGGCAACGAGCGAGGCGCCATCGGCAGAGGACGTGATGGCCGCCTGGATATCGTAGGCCTGCATGTAACCGGCCGCACCAACCACTCCCTGTTGGACGTTTCGACTGACCCAGAGCTTGCCAGCAGCATTGCAGTCATGTCCCTGGATGCGTAGCCCAATAGAAAAGCGCTTGTAGCGGCTGGCGACATTGAAGACGGATGTCCCGAGTGATGACGCCGCGATCACGTAGAGGTATGGAGTCCCGCTCTCGGCATATTCAGAGACCAGCGCATACTCCGTACCAGCAACCGTAACGAAGTTCAGGCCGCTGACCCTGGCCAGAACACTGGTATCGAAAACCTCATTTATCACTGCCGAGCCAGTCGCAAAGCTGGCTTCCAGGTCGATCTTGATCATCTTCCGGCTGTCGTAGTCAGTCGCCCAGACGTCACCATTGCTGCGCCGTGCTAACGCAGCCACATGCCGGTAAGTGACGGTACCGAAGGTGAACTCACCGATCACTGCCCCATCACTCAGGCGAATGCGCCACGCCAGGCTCTGAGTGTCCTGCGCATGCCCAACGATCACCACCGAGGTCGCATCATCGAAAAGGATCGCTTGCGGCCGGATCTTGAAACTACCAACCGCCAGCAGTGGGTAAGCGCGCTCGTAGTGCCACTGCGGACGGCCTAGCACCAATGACTGAATGCCCGAGGCCGTGGAAGCTCTTACGGCAATGGCGGCCATCGCTGCGGTGGATGGGTCAGGTATGACGGCAATCTCCAGTCGAGGAACGGCCCCACTGCTATTGGCTCCTATCGTGATGACCGCATCACGCGAACTCAGCGCACGCGGTTGATCCACCCTTATAGAAGCATGAAGCGTTGTCGCACCACCCAGCACCGACAGCCACGACGGCACCGACGTGGACTTGAGGCGAGCCTGATATCCATCGCCCTCGAACCCAAGCGGCGTCACATGCGGTGCAGCGCCATTACGCTCCCAGGTAATGACACCGTCAGCATCTTCCTCGTCATAAGTAAGCGGCAACGCAAGCATCTGCAGCGCCAGCTCGACGAAAAGCCGATGGCCAAGCCCCTGGAACGACTCGACGCCGCTCCTGACCGAGCTGACAGCCACACGGTAGACACCAGTCGAGGCAACAGGCACTGAAACGGTGTTACCCGAGAACGGTGTCTCGGATATCAGCGTGCCGCCGGCGGAGAACAACCTCGCAATATATGTAGTCCCGGCCTCGGGCCCGATATTGCCGACAGTGGTATCAACCAGCTGATCTGCCTGCTGCAGCCGATCACGGTGGCTGAACTGGATCACCAGGTCGCCAGCGACCTCATCAGGGTAGATTTCGCCATTGATTCGAAGGTTACCAGGTGGATATGGCCGGGCCTGGCGACGGCCGGTGAGGTGACTGTCAATCGGCGCCAACTCCAGATCGAGCAGTCCGGTCGATGTGCGGGTCTGCACCTTTGCCTGCACAGTCACACCTGGTGCGTAATCGACGGGATCAACGGCCGTGTCTGACTCATAGAACCAGATCCGCGCCCCTGCAGCGTGCTTGGCCGGCACCGTGTCGGAACAGCCGCGAGCAATAACAAGGTCGCCAGTATCGATATCGAGGCTGACCACCCGAACGATCTCGTCATCGATCAGAGCGGGGACGCCCGACTGAACTGTCGAGATATCGGTACCGTAAGTGATCCGCGTAGTCGTTGTGAGGTAGTCGAGCGCGGTCGCAATCTGAGCAGTCGGGCACCAGTCACCCGTATCTACGCCACCCCAGGCTGCCGAGCCGACACGAGTGAGCAAGGTATACGCCCGCGCCGCAGCACTGGGCCGACGGGCGATGACGCCGACAGCACACGAGGTATCAGTGACCTCAGCCATCTGTGCCGGTGTTAGGAAATGCACCAGGTCGCGGTACGGAATCTCGAAGATCCGGCGCACAGTTGCCGGCAAAGGATCGGCTGTAGGCGGAGTGACGGTCGGCGGCTGCGGCGCAACGTAGGCAGTGTCAGGCAGGCCATAGGCGTCGATAACCGCGCTGATCGTGACAGTGCCAGCCTCAAGCGTCCCGTAGTCGCACTGGCCGGCCCGGAGAACGAGCTGCTCATACCCGCGCTTGAGCGAGCGGATACGAAACGCTTTCCCTGGAAGTACTTCGGCACCGCGACGATCAAGCCGTACCTTGAAACGGCGAACGGCCGCCGACTTCGCCGCCAGATCCCTCTGTGCCAAGCGCCCCGCCAAACCGCTGGTAGGCACATGCGGGTATTGCACGGTCTCCGACAACACCGACCCGACAGACTGGATCGCGGCATTGTTCTGAACGCGCACCTGGTCGTCGGCGCCCTGGTTCATCATGTTGGTGAACTTGACCACCAAATCATTAGTGGCCATTGCGCCATCAGCCGCATCGTCCTCATCGATGCCGAGCAAACCACTGTCCTCGTCGAACAGGGGCAAATCATCGACCACGTAGTCGTCTCGGATGAGGTGCAGCGCCACCTGGCCCGTGACCAGGTCATCGAGCAGCACAGCATTGATGTGATCGATCACGCTCTTAACCAGAGCCCCGAGGCCTTCCTGCCTACGCCAGCAGATGCACAGGCCGAAGCCCTCGGCATACAACTGGTCAGCAGCAGCTCGGAAAGATGCATCGTGGATCCGTGCGGCCGACCGACCACGGCCCCACTCACGATTGGTGAAGGCCTCATAGATGATATGGGCCGGGTTCATCGACGTGATCGTGTCGTTGCCTTGCCAGATCAAGGCCTTCTCCGGATACCAGACGTTGTCGTCATCCCAGCCGGCCGTTACTCGCCGCGCCCGAAACGCCCACGGCTTGGGATACGGGTTCATCGAACTGATCAGGCCATCGAAGAACAGCGTGGTCATACCCCGGAACGCCGGCACCAAGGCGCTACCCAGCATCCGCTTGAGGCGAGGGTTAACGGGTTGGGTCTCGGTACCAAGCATCATGTCTATGGTGCCGTAGATTCCGCCTTCACCTTCATCGCCACCGAACAGAGAGCTGGCCGCGATCAACCAGCGGGCCTGGCCCAGAGCCGAGCCGCGCCAGGCTGTTCGATCGCCCACACGGATCTCGCGCAACTCATTGATCGGGCCACGGCACAAGCTCATGTGTATGCCCATGAAGTAGCGGTAGCCGATCGTCTGCGGCTTATTGCTCTGGCCCATTGATGGCCTCCTGTTCAGCTCGTTCGGCCAGGGCAATGGCAAAGGCGTTGCCGGTTGCGCGCAGTTCGTCGACCGGGATGCCCTCGAAAACGAACCTGTTGTAGTCGAGGCCCAGCTCGGCGGCGATTACGCGCGCCGTGCGCATGCACTGGCCAAGCTCATGAATGTGTTTCGGCCAGGCGCGAATTACGGGATCCATGTGCTGCCTCCTACCGTTCCGCTACCCAGGCCGTCGTCATCAGGATCCTCGGGCTGGGTTGGATCCCACTCGATCAACTTGTCGCCGACCGGATCCCATGGCGCCTTGAACTTGGCCTCGATCGGGTTGGTGGTGCCCGGCGCCAGACCTGGCGTCCAGCCACCGATGGATTTCTTTCCGCCGGCACTCTTGATCTTTGTGGTGCGGAAGTTGCCGTAGGTGTTCACGAACCAGTCCTTGATCCACACGTCACCAAAGATCACGTACTGGGCGGTACCGACCTCAGCAACCGGAAAATCGAAGTCCTCGAAAGCCGCAGCCCGAGGTGCGTTGTTCTTCGGTCGGTTGAGGTAACTGATAGCGAAGCTGGCCACCAGCATGATGATCTGTGGCCATGGGACTACGGCCTGGTAGATAACAAACTCAGAGATATGCATCGTTAGAACACCGGATTGCCGTTGAAGGGGTTCTTGCCCATGAGGTTGGGGTCGCCCCGGAGGTTGTTCAGGTTGTTGAACTTGGCCAGACACATGGCGGCGGTACGGTTGCAGCCCGGATAGACCCGCACGGCACCGAGTGGCACTCCAGCCGTGCCCCCCATCAATCGCATGACGCTACCGACGTGGCGCTCGATCGCCCGACGCTCGAACTCGCCACTGCCGATCGGCCACTCGATGAAACCGCCGTCGAACCAGCCATTGGCATAACCCTCGGCAGTACCGCTGCTGATCGTCAGCCCGGTCATGGACTGGATCGTCATGTCGACGCGCCACAGGTCGCGGTTGACCTTGCACTTGCGGTCGAACAGCGCCGCGCCGCAGTTGCGCTCATGAGTCAGCCGCAGGCCGGGCACGTCGAGGGTGGCCATCAGGGTCTGCGCGCTGATCTCACAGCGATCGAGCGACGGCCAGCGCACGGTCTCGATCGACCCACTCCAGGCGACCTGGGGCGTGTTCTCGCCGTAATGGTGGTCGTAGATGATCAGCTCGATCTCCGCGCTGGGCGGGAACGTGCGATAGAGCTGCGCGACCTCGATGTCGGCCGGAGCGGTGATCTTCATCCGATCGGCCGTGGTCTCGCCGGTGCGCCGTATCCCGTTGTCGATGATGCCGCCGCGCAGCGAGCGATAGATCTCGGTGCCTATCGTGATGCTGCGATCGCCGCTGGCGTACAGCCAGACGATGACGCCGCGCTTGAACTTGTACAGACGCAGTGGCGCACCAGCAGCTAGAGAGCGTTCACGACTGCTAAAACTCATCGTCACGCTCCTCCCGGAACACCGTTACCCAGGCGGCAACGCCTTCGCTGTCAGTGATGTGCTCAATGCGCTGGGTGTCACCATCGAAACGTACCAGGCTCATCCAACTCACACGCGCAATCTCGGCAGGCTGTACCACCACCCCGAGCGCCGACTCGATGCCTAGTCGCTCGATCTGTGCGTCCAGTTCGAACGATCCAGTGACACGCACCATGAATACGCGGCCATCGAACAGCTCAATACGCATGTCGCGCCTGCCAGGGCTACCCGCGCTGAATCGGGTGTAACCGATGTATGCGATGTCAATCGTCGTGGCCAAAGCGCCAATGGGCGCAGCGATAGTCACGTCGTCCATATGGCTAGGCACCCAAACGACCCGCTGCCGACCATGCATGCCGTAAATGAACGATCTAATCAGCGCGCGCGCCTCCCGGCCGAGATCGAGATGACGCTGATTGAGCACCTGCAGTGCTCGCCCGGCAGTGTCTGTAACCAGGGGCTGCGCGAAGCCACTGTCGAGCGTCGAGCGCAAGCGCTGAGCTGTATGCGTCAGGTTTTCAGTGTCATCGGGGCGCCGATCCCAAACAGGTATGCCCCGGTAAAGTGTGGTCGGCACCCACTCAGGCCAATCACAGACCTCAACGACCAGGAAGCGCACTTCCGCCTCGATCAAGCGATCAGTGAGTTTGCTAAGTGAGGGCTCCTCGATGAGCTGGGCGGCACGCACCGGGTACAGCCGTGACCCTGCCGGCCAGGCTTGTTGCGTTGAGCGATTCAACTGCAGGCCATTGCTGAGCACGGCGAGGATCTCGACCGTCTCGACAGTGAACGCATCTTCACCGCGCAACATCGCCAGACCGCCAGCGCTGAAGTCGAGCCATTGAGTACTGCACGGAATAAAGTCGGCGTCTGCAGGTACTTCGACCTGCAGCAGCTGGATATCAGGCCAGATCGGCAGAGCCCAAATGCGATCACTCCAGCCGAATAGCGCGAGATCGAGGAGCTGTCGCTCGCGGCCCTCGACATACATAGGGCCACTGAACTCGCGACGCGGCGCCTGACGTAGCTGCCGGCGCTGAGTTGCAGCAGACTCGCTCTGCAGGAGATCCGTGAGCGCCGCCAGTGTCTCGATGATGCCAACGCCCCAATCGGGCGCGAATGGCCAGCCTACGATGCGGTTGGCAGTCACACGGACGCTGACGACTTCTGTGCCAAAGTCCCATTCAAGCAATGTGTCGATGACGGGCTGGCCGCTGGGCGTTACCGAGGCCTCCCACATGCGCTCCTGCAGCCCGGAAAAGAGCAGCGGTGCCGCAGGCTGACCTTCCAGCACAATACCCTCGGTACCCACGCGGATCTCGGAAAGCGTTCGCGGCTCGAACCAAGCATTCCAAACGTATACGGGAAAGGTCTGCGTCGAGACCACATTACCGAGCGCCATCGCCCTGGGCGTGATATGGACGCGGCCATAATAATCATCGACATACGAGAGACGGCGATTGCCAACCAACTCGACACCGACCGATTCATGGGCTGGCCGCGCAACGCCCCCCACCAATGAGCGGCCAGCTAAGTTGGCAAAGGGCACCGGTGAAAACTGGTTGATCCACTCGAAGCGAGAGTGCTCGACAGTGATATTGGCATTGCTCAGCACGCCGCCAATCGTGCTGACGCAAACCCGGCCAGGCAGAACGGCCATTACAGCTCCTCGTACCTGACCGCCCAACCGAATGTGCCGGTATGGGCGACGTTAGTGCCGCCGTTGCGAGCTGCCGTGCTCTTGCGAAACCAGGGGAAAACCTTCCACTGATCGCTACCGAGCTGGATAACCTGCCCTGGCGTGTAGTTGTCGATGCGGGTGATCCGGACGTGCTCAAGATCAGCGGCTAGCGATACCTTCGATTCAGGCCGTGGGATGTAGCAACGAACAGGCAGCAGAACTGCCTCGCTGTTCCAGGTGTTGGGCAGGAGCGCGATCAACGGGGCAAGGGATCGAGCACCGACCTGCACACCGTTTAAGCTGCCCTGTAGGTTCCAACCAGATCCATCAAAGTCGTGATGGACATAGCAGTTGCGCGAAAGAGAGATACTGACCGTCGCACCAACGGTGCCCGCCCAGAACAGTCCCGGACAGCAGCGATCACCCGTGCCGGGGATGTTTCCGCCAGCGTCAGCCACCATATGAATGTTGCCGGTTGAGACACCAACGCTCGCACCGACAAACATCCCGGTACCCGGCATGCCACCAACCGACGACGCTCCGAACGCCGCCCACTGGTACATATCGGTGCCGTAGTTGATGACCAGGTAAACCTCGTCAGGGAAAGCAAAAATCTCGTACACAACAGGCCAGGCGATCGGAATACCAGCCAGCATGCCGATGCGAACAACGCTCGGCGCGGCGCCAGCTCCTGCTGATGTCATCCCGAGAAAGGTCAGGAAGTCGCTGGCGACCTGAATGCGTAGGAATGATGTGCCCTTGCTGAGCACCTCTGTACCACTGTTCCAAGCCCATCCTTGCCCCGTGGCCGCAGCAACCAGCGCTGTGCGCAGTGCTGCCAAATCATTTGCCGACCCGGTTACATAGCTCATGCGTCCATCTCCAGGGCGAAGTAGTCAGTGAAGCCAGTGCGCGCCACGTCCTGGAACACCACGAAATCGCGGCCACCCACCGAGAGCGTGTTTTCGGAGGCATTGTTGAACCCACTGATGAAGTAGACGCCATCGAGGGCCCCCCAGAGATTGCCGCTGTTGTCGTTAAGCTCGACAGCCAGCAACGAGTACTCACCGCCCGAATCCCGCAACTGCGTAGATCCAGCGAGAGCAGCGTTCTGATAGGGATGCGCATGAGGGTTGACCCAGCCATCATTGGTACGTATCGACAAACCAGGTGTATTACCGCGCCACGGCATCGAGTGGACGGTATCGCTGAAGCGCGTTGCAGCAGCCCCGTTGAGCATTCCGCCAACTGCTAGCGGGTATGGGTATTGCGACGGCCTTGCGTAGGGCAGGAACTTGCCCGCATAGGCACATTCGTAGACTGGGGTACCCACCCGCATAACCAGCGCAATACGCTGGGGGTTGAGGGTCAGCCAGTAATCGATCCTGTTGTTATGCGCTGGGATACCCGACCAACGCGCACCAGGCTGGCCGTTGAAGGTGTTGCCCGCCACGTATCCCGTGAAACCTGCCGACACCAGGTTGTAGTAATCCGCGTCTGCGTTCTGATATGTGCGAAAACCGATGAAGATTTCCTCCTCGCCCGAATACCCAACTCCCTTGAGGATCAGCTCGCGGTTGGCCGGTACCGTGTCATAGCGCAGCACCGTCCAGCCATTGGCAAAGGCGAAGTCGCGGATGGTCTCCAGCATGGCGTAGTGCGCCAGCATGCTCGTGTTATCGACGAAGCCGATTTGATGGGGCATCAGTTCATTTCCAGGATTGAGCGGAATTTGCCGGGCTCGCGCGACAGGGCAACGGCGATCGCCTCGCGTCCGGCCGGGCCGGACATCACGTCGGCAATCCGGGCCGGGTCATCGATCAGGTAGAAGTCCTGCTGGTTGCGCAGAGTGGTGCTGAGGTTCTTGGCTGGCTCGGCCATCCCTGGTGCGCCCATAGTGGGCGACGGCATTGCCGGCGCCGGCACGCCGGCCAGGCCACCGGTGCTGTGGTAGACCGGGCTGTTGACGGCCGAGCGTCCGTTGCGGTTGAGCGCGTGCAGGTAGCCGAGCATGCCGGGCTGGGTGACCACGGCGGCACGCACGACGAACTCATTGTGCGAGAGCCGGGCGCTGATCGAGTCCGAGGTGCCGGTACCTGGGCCCGTGATATGGCCACCGGTCGCGGCTGCGACTGTTGCTGCCCCAGCAACTGCCGATGTGGCGTTGGCAGCGGCCAGTTGTGTAGCCGCTGCCTGAATTGCTGCAGCACCAGTCAGGAGCGTTCCGCCGGCGGCCGAGAGCGCTCCTGCAGACGTGGTGACAGCAGCAGCGCCCGTGGTCAGCCCCGCAGCTTGCTGAGCGCCCCCGAAAAACGAGTCAGTGGCCATCTGAGAGAGTTGCTGCGCAGCAAGGTCGGCCAACGACGAACTGATGCTGGTAATGAAGGCCAGGGCGGCATCCTGCAGGCTCATCGTGCCATCAGCCAGACCGCGCAGCGCATTCTGAATGCCGGTCTCGAAACCGGACTTCAGGGCATTGGTGAACTGGTCGGCGACGACAGCCAGGTTGGCCAGGCGCACCTCCAGATCCTTCACACGCTCGATCGCAGCAGGATCCCCAGTCGCCGCAGCCAGCTCGCGCATCTTCGGCAACAGCGCCTCAACCTGGGCGGCAGTCGCCTTGTTCAGATCGAGGATCTGCTGGCGCGCGCCCAGCTCGCTGACCAAGCCTGCTTGCTGCTGGGTACTGATGGTCTGCTCACGGCGCGCCTGCTCAGCGAAGACACGCTCAAGTTGCTGGTTAAGCTGCTCCAGCTCGGCCTGGGCCTGCTCGATGTTGATCAGTTGGCCGACCAGATTGGCGCCGTCTGTGTTGCCCGCAGCCTCCAGCCGTTTGCGCAGCGCGCCGTACTTCTTCTCGATCTCTGCAGCCGCTGCGTCGACGTTCTGGCCGGTGGCCTTCATCACGTCGATCTGCAACTGGGCCAGCAGCTTGGCGTCCTGCTTGGCCTGGTCGTCAGCCTTCTTCTGCTTTTCGGCGGCATCGAGCACGGCCCAGGCAGCACGGGCACGGGACTCCAGGGCACCACTCAGGTTGCGTTGCTCCAGCTCGTACTCGCGGCGCGCGGCCTTACTCTGGCCGAAGGTGGCCGCCTCCTTCTCCAACTGCTTGACCCAGTCCTCTTGCTGTTTGGTCAGACGAGCAGCAGCCTTGTCATCACCAGTGGGAGTGAAGGTGCCCAGGTTGGTTGGGGCTGGAGCATCAGGTGCGGATCGAGGAGCAGGTGCCGGCGTATTCGCAAAAGTCTGCTGGAGCTGCTGCAGGCGGTGAAGTTCTTGCTGAGCGACCTGCATGGCCTGCTCATATCGATCAACTGTGTGCTGCTTATAACCCCCTTCAATAGCCTTGAAATAACTGTCTTGGGCATCGGCCAAATCGGCCGCAGCTCTTTCAATAGATTGCTGCACGCGTACGGGGTCATCACCAGATGGGCCGTTAAGGCGAGCAGCCGTTTCTTCAGCCAACCACTTGATGAAGTTGGTTCCACCGCCCAGGCCGCGAGCACTGAGTTCGATCAGCTTGCCCATGGCAGTGATCAGGGTGTTCAAGCCATTGGTGATGGTCGGGTCACGCAGTACCGCTTGCAGGTCACGGATTGCCTGGGTGTACGACTCGACGAATCCCGCCTCGCCAGCCTGCACCTTGAAGTCCGTCCAAGCGTTGTTCAGGCGGTTGATCTCGGCGTTCAGCCCGCTAGCAGCCTGCTGGGCGGATGGGCCGTAGGCCTCCTGCAGCGCAGCAGCGAAGCGTGGCAGGAACTGACTGGCCGGGATCATGCCCTTTTCCAGCCACTGGCTGAGCTGCTGGGTGTTGGTGTTCAGCGCCTTGGCTGCCAACGCAAACGCACCGGGCACGCGGGTACCGAGTTGCTGCACCAGCTCTTGAGTCTGCACCTTGCCCTTGCTGACCATCTGTTCCAGGGCGAGCATCACACCGTTGGTCTCTTCTCGGGTCATGTTCAGCGCCGTGGCGGCCGAACTGACACCCTCGAAAATACTGTGCAACGACGTGCGTAGCTCAGGCGTCTCTTTCGCAGCAGCGACCAGGCGGGCGTAGGCCTTGGATGTGTTCAGCAACTCCAGGCCGAGGCGCTCGGACACCTCGCGCACGTATTCCAATTCCTGGCGGGCCTGCGCGCTGGAGCCGGTCGCAGCCTGCAGCGTAGATTGAGCCTGCTGCCACTCAAGAGTGGTGTTGATGATCGCCCGGCTGGCCGAGGTGACGCCAAAGCCGGCAAAACCAGTGACCAGCAAACCCTGAACACGGCGGATCGTAGTCGTCAGGTTGTTCAACTGCAGGTTGGTGCGCTTCGCCTCCTCGCTGATGCCCTGCAGGGCATTGCGGCGGTTGCGGATGGCGTCCAGCGCACGGCCATAGGCCTCGACGTCGAGCCGGCCGGCCTTGAAGTGCATGCTCAACTCACGCTCCTGGGCGTCGAGCTGGCTCAGCTCACGCTCGGTGCGGTCGATGCTGCCGAGCAGCTTGCGCAGGGCGCCGTCCTGCTTATCAGCCTCGGCCGCAGCCTTGGCGGTTTCCTCAGCCGCACGCTGCTCAGCGAGCGCCATCCGCTCAACCGCTCGCTCGTTGGCATGGTAGGCATTCATTGAAGCGTTCTGCGCCGCGACGGTTTCCTGCCAGTTCGCATTCAGCTGACGCGAGGCCGCGCTCTGCTGCTGCATGCTGGCCGCGACCTCATCCTGGGCGCGCTTCTGGGCGATGCTGGCCGCCACCACGGCATCGAGCCGGGCAGACTGCTGAGCTGCAGTTTCGCCCAGGTGATTGAGCTGCTCGCTGGACTCCGACGCGGTGTTGCCTACCTGGCGAACAGACTCAGTCAAGCCATCGACAACTGCCTTGGCCTTACCTGCATCGGCTCCGGTACCGAGTTTGCTCAGATCACGGTTAGCCGCGTTGGCCGAGTCGCCAACACCCTCGACAGAAGCGCCGAGCGCCTCGACCTCGCGCCGACCTTGCTCCAAGTCGGTCTTGATGCGCAGCGCTAGTTCGAGGTCTTTATTGGCCATGACGGGGATCGCTTGATGGATTCCCCGCCATCCTCACGCGCGCGCGTGGCTCAGGGCTTATGAACCAGGGCAAAGAACACTTGGCTAGAACAGCCCGGCAGGCTCGGCCTGGATATCCCAGCTGAAGATCAGCACTTCCTTGGCCTGAGTGCCCTGACCACCGCCGACTGTGTAGGTGATGTCGGTACTCTCGATGTGGTACCGGCCGAACACGCGGCGGATGTCGGGGTGATCGTTCAGGCTGATGATCGCTTTGCCCTTGATCCTGCCGATCAGCTCGGCCATCTCCTCATACTGCTCGAAGCCGAACGGCACGCCGTACCCTTCCGTCTGCCAGTACGGCGGGTCGCAGTAGAACAGCGTGTGCTGCCGATCGTAGCGGCGAATGCACTCGGCCCAGCTCAGGTGCTCGATGTAGGTGTTGCTCAGCCGCAGGTGCGCCGCTGATAGTGCTTCCTCAATCCGCAGCAGGTTGAGCCCAGGTGGCTGGGTGGTAGCTGTACCGTAACTCTGACCATCGACCCGGCCACCGAAAGCGGACTGCTGCAGGTAGTAGAACCTGGCCGCGCGCTGGATATCGGTCAGGGTTTCCGGGCGCGTCTCCTGCAGCCACTTGAACACCTGGCGGCTGCTCAGCGCCCACTTGAACTGGCGCACGAACTCCTCCAGGTGGTGCTGCACGACTCGGTACAGATTCACCAGATCGCCATTGATGTCGTTGAGCACCTCAACGTCGGCTGGTACCGGCCGCAGGAAGAACAGTGCTGCGCCGCCCGCGAACGGTTCGACGTAGCAGCTGTGGCGAGGGAATAACGGGAAGATGCGATCGGCGAGCCGGCGCTTGCCGCCTATCCAGGGGATGATGGGTTGGGCTTGCATGAGGCCTCCTGACCAGCGCTCAGAGGCGATGGGGGGAGGCTCTCGGCCCTCAAATGATTGATGGCCCGGCAGCGCGGGCACTTGATCTGCAGCACATCGAATTGGCCGACTTTGGCCAGCAGGCGGTGACAACCGCCACAACGTAGGTCTTTCACTCTCGGCAACGCCTTTACCATTTGCTAGGCTCGCCCGGCTCACGCGTGAGCGGAGGGCCTTGGCTGGACTGGCAAGGTGTTGCCTGTTTGGCGCCTGCACCTGGTGTTGACGCACCAGGTGCAGGAGCCCTCTTTCATTTCAGCAGCGCCTTCAGGTGCTGCTCTGCATCTTTGCCCCCGGCGAACGCCAGGTTGGCATCTACCAGGTACTGCGCCCGCTGATGCTTCTGTCTCCGCAGCTCCGCCTCGTAGTGCAGCAGGATCTGGCGTTGGGTCATCCGGCCGATACGGTCGGCATCGCCATAGCCCGCAGTGATCAGGGTTGCGTAAACGTCGGCCCAGCGGCCGACGCTTTTGCCACTGCCTGATCGGCCATGATCTGGCTGCGAGCGCTGCGTATATAGAAAGGGCCATTGGCAGCCCACCACATCATCAGAAGCGCCTGGCCATCGTCCTGGCTCAACTGACCGAGCCACTCAACATCGACGTCGGCCGCGATGGCCATCGCATCCGTGACCGCGTCGATATGGCGCCCGATGAAGGTCTGGACGTCCCCGATCGCCAACGGCGCGTCGCTGGAGATCAGTGCCTTGATGTCATCCAGGAACGGCCTCAGCGTCGGCAGCAAGCGCTGCCCTTCGATGAAGCCGTACTCCCGGACAACCACCTCACGCCCGGCGATGGTCGCCGAGCGATTGGGGTGCAGGATCTCCAGATCGTTGGCGCCTGGCACTTCCTTGGGCTTTCTGGCGGCACGCCCAGCCATCAGGCAGCAGCCTGCACGATGCGGCCATAGCCACCCAAGGTCGGGTCGTTGGCATTGAGTGGGTCATACAGCACGGTGCCAGTGAGTGGCAGGTTGCCCCACTCCTCGTGGATCAGGCCGAAGTCGCCCACCGGGTTGAACTTGCAGCGGAACAGCTCGACCACCACTTTCTCCTGGTTATCGGTGTTGATGCCGTCCAGGATCAGCCAGCGATCAGGCGGGGTGGTGGTGAACATGGTCAGCGCCCGAGCGTCGGCGTTCTCATACGCGGCAGTGACGGCTGGAGTCTGCGGCGTGAGCAACTCGATCAGACCGGTAGAGGCGGACTCGACGCGGAAGTCGGTACCCTCGACCAGTGCAGTGCTCGGTGCCGCAGTCAGCTCGACGTCACTGACGAAGGGTTTGTTCAGGCGAATGATGTCGCCCGCAACAAGCGGAGAAGGCAGCGCCTCACCAGTAACGGTACCGGTGGCGATTGCCACATCAGCGGCATACAGCGCCAGGGCCAGGTTATAGAGCGTCCACTCATCCAGAGTGAGGTTGAGCGTTGCAGTCTTGCCGCGCTGCAGCAGACCGTACTGCAGGCGGTTACCGGAGAAGCTCTCGGTCTTCGGGGTGGTTTCAGTGGCCAGTTGCAGGGTGCAGACGGGCGCGTTGCCCAGCCAGGTGACCTTGAGCGGTTTGCCCTGGCCCGAACGCTCGGCCAGGTGGATTTTGCCTTGGAAGCTGAAAAGGGACATGACTTACTCCTTGGCCGGTGCAGTGGTAGCGGGCTTGGCCGGATCTGCCACCTTTTCGTGGCGGATCAGCCAGGCCTTTTCGCGTTCGGTGACCTCGATCTCATCACCGGCCTTGCACGGCTTGTCGCGGTGGGTGTGATCGGCGATCAGTTTGACCTTCTCGGTCGTGGGCTCTTCAGCCTTGGCCGCCGTGGCGACCTGGGTGGTTTTGCTCATGAGGCCCTCCCGAGGGCGTGTTGGGTTTCGTAGATGTCAGTCCACAGCAATGTGTCCGAGTTGTAGTCGATGACCTTGCCTTGCAGCAGTTGGCAGTCCCTTGCGCCAGGAAGTCCGGGCGGCACCCAGCCAATAAGTGCGTCCCGTATGGCTCCGAGCACTGGGCGCAAATCATCCGCAGCGCCTTTGCCCTTGCTGTCCGAGTAGTTACGTACCGCCACGGCAACGCCGAATAGCGCCTTTGTCATTTGCCGGCCTGTAGCTCCAGGAGCGCCAGTTCTGCGTGGCTCTGCTGTTTCCTGCACCAGCACCACATAGGCCGAGGGTGTGCGGAAGCTGCGCAGATCCTGAATGCCTTCTAGTTCGGCGGCGCCTGCCACTTCATCCAGCGAGGGCACCTGGTCGCGCAGTCGCTCAATCACCAGGTCGATATCGAACGGTTCGCTGGCCACGTCAGAAATCCTTCAGCGTGGCGCCGGTGAACACACGGGCAGGCGCGCTGAACTGGGGGGCGCCGCTGCTTGGCGGTGTCAACGGATCGTCGGTGCCGAGGCTGAACTTGCCTTCGGCCACCAGCTTCAACAGCGCCAGAGCGTCGCGGTAGTCACGCACGATCGGATCATCCTTCTCGCTGCTCAGACGCGACTGGTGCAGCTTGTAGCGGGTAATCGCCCTGGCCCAGCCCGTGACAACGCTGTAGGTGCGGGTCAGGGGCAGCGCATAGCCGCGACGAGCAAGAAATCCATTGATCAACCCACCAGCAGCCTCGACCTCGGCGACGATCGCGTCCTTGGTCAACTCGGCAACCTCAACCTCGCTGGCAGGCCAACTGCTGACGTCCTGGGCGCGCAGCAACGCATCCAGCAGCGCCGGGTCGACCTTGCGAAAACGCTCAGGGGTGGCAACCTGGGCCAGCTCCTTCGCGCCAGGCCGCTCGGCCAGCTCGGGCAGCGTGACGTACATGCTCAGCAGCCCTCCGGTTGGCCCACGGCGCGTACCAGAGCCATGACACCGGTCTGGATGTCGGTCTTGGCGATCGCAGCCCAACGAAATGGCTCGGCAGCCTGGAAGCGCTGCAGCTCAGCCAGGCACTGGGGGTAGTCCGTCGAGTTGATGCGTGTGGCGTTGCTCTTGGCCGCCTCATCGTTCCTGAGTACCTGCACCACCTCGGCCTGCAGTTGCAGGAGTTCAGCGCCTGCGGCCTTGACGCGGTTCATCAGGTCGACCTCGTACTCCGACAGGTCGCGGTAGCCCTTGATCTGCCTGTGCTGGTTGTCCATCACGTGTGCTCCAGGATCGCGCCCAGGAGCAGCAACGCGCGAGCCTGCTCGGGGCTTTCGAACTCGATGGGATCACCGAAGCCATACGACTCGCCGTCGTGATCGAGGCGCTCACGGTTGACCACGTAGCCTGGGCCGACCACGACCTGCTCGGCCTGGATCAGCGCGGCTAGCTGCTCGACGGGCAGCTCGTCGAAGCCGGCGATGTCCATGTCCGAGGCCAGCTGGCGCAGCTGCACTTCATTCATGTCCTTCAGCTCCAGGACTTCGCCGGCATGGGTGACCACGCCAGCCAGGTGAGCGAGCTGCTCACCCGGTTTGAGAGGGTGGGCTTCCTGCCCGGTGTCGCCAGCGCCTGCATCCCCGGCGCCTGCATCCCCGGCGCCGTTGCCGCCAGCCCCTGCCGCAAGTTCGGTGGAAGTGGTGTTTGCCTTGATCTTGGTCAGCACCAAAGCAGCCAGTTCATCGACTGGCCGCGAATCATGGCCAACGATATCGACGTCTGCCGCGAACGCGCGCAATTGCGGCTCGGTCATGGGCTTCAGCCCGGATTCACCACCGCCGAAGACGATCGGATCGCTGGCCGGTGCTTCCTGCGCCTTGATCAGCCGATCTGCCTCGGCCTGGGCTTCTTCCTTGCTGCCAATGAACTCACCGACGCGCTCGCCCGCAGCGTTCTTCACGCCATAGCGGCCGCCAGAAATGTGGTAGGCGACGAACGCCAGCACGGCTTGATCTTTCGACATGGTGTGCTCCGCAGGCGGCCAGCTCGGCCGCCTTGTCAGGTGGTCGGTCAGTTGGCGACGGCGTTCTCGAAGAAGTAGCCGAGGTCACGAGCAGTGATCAGTTCCTTGACCGACTCACCCACCCGCACCCGCTGTCCGCCGCGCAGGCCAATATCGCCGTCGTACTGCGAGCCGCCGATGCGATCGCCCCATTGGGCGGTAAGACCAAACGTGGTACCGCTGCGGGTATCAGCCAGGCGGTCACGGTAAATGAAGGAAGCATGCGGCCCCCACACACGCGCCAGATTGGCGGCCTGACCAGGGCGTGCAATGTTGAGTCGGGCTTCACCGATGTAGATGGCCTCCAGCTCCAGGAGGTCAGCCAGGAACTGCGTGGGCACCATGCCTTCATCGCCCAAGTTACCGTTATAGGACTTGACTACCTTCGGATGACGACGCAGCCATGTGAAGGTACGACGGCCCAGCACACCGATGTTCGGGCGCATCACCACACTGTCGAGTGCATCAGTGATAGTTGGGATCGGGTTGCTATCCGGGTCACTCCATTGGCTGGAACCACTGAGAGTGGTGCGATTGCCAGCGGCATAGCTGCCGTTGTTGAAAACAGCATTGGCGCAACGCAGCTCACGATCCAAGAGGATCAAGTTAGCGGTCTGCTCCGCAGCTTTGCCCAACGGATCATGATTGGCGGGCGCGTTCTCGATGTCAGCTTGTGGAACCGACGAATCGAGACCGTAATCTTCGGTGCTGGACGTTTCATCGGTTGCCGAAAACTCGACTTGGTTTGGCGCTGACTTACGCCCGACCTTGGTATCCGGCACGGTGAAGCCTTCACGCAGGTCGTACTTCCAGTACTTGAACTCCTGCTTTCCAACCGGCACACGCGGCAGGACGTCATCCGCGATCATGCGCCCATTGCGATAGGCGATGGCGATCGCCGTCAGCTCGGGAGTAATCGGAAACGGTGCATTGCTCATGTGGTGCTCCTTATGCGGACAGGGCCAGCAAAGCCGGCGCGATTTGGGCGGAACCGATATCGCCCAGCACACCGCTCACCTCGGCGAAACCGATGATGTAGGTGTTGGCTGCGATCGGCAGGGTGACGGCGATGGCTCGGCCGCTGGCGTCCGCAGTCAGCGGATTCCCACGGGCCACGGTGCCGCCGTACTCCACTGGCGCCAGGCCGGAGCGGATGGCATCGACAATGGCGCCGGAAGCGGTGTCGATATCGGTGCTGACGCCCAGCAGGCGCGCGGTGCCGGCAGCAGCTTGGATGGCCACGCCATCAGCAGTGCCATCGGTGAGGATGCGGCGCTTGGTAATCGCGCCACCGGCGCGGAACGCGCTCGTGAGTCCTGGAATGTTCATGGGTTAACGCACCCCTTTGGTGACATGGCTAACCGCCTGGCTGATGCTGATTTCGCGACCAGCCTGGCGTTGCTCGGTTTGATAGGCCGTTGCCTTGGCGGCAATGGCGTTGGCGTCGTCGACATCGAGGTCGCGCCCGGTGGAGCGGCTCTTCTCGGCGAAGTCCACCTGCGGCGGCAGGCTCTCGAAGAGGTCGCGCAGTACTTCCTCGCCACCCTTGCTCACCTGCTGGTCGCCCTCGGCGAACTCCAGCGGCGCCGATGGCAGGCTGAGGATCAGCTCGACCATCTCCTGTTTCTGGCGCGGCAGCAGCTTGCCCTGGGCCACCAGGCCCTCAGCGAACTCGGTCGCGGCGGTGCGTTTCTCTTCGGCTGCACGCTCGGCGATCTTCGCCTCGGCGCTAGCCACGTTCTGCTCGCGCTCTGCGAGCTTCTGTTCGCGTTCTTCAGGGGACATGCTCGGTTCCTGCTGGGTGGTTTTATCGAGCACGTCGGCATCTGCCGCCGACGTGGCCTTGCCACCTCCTGGGGAGGCGTTGTCGGGCTCGACCCCAGCGGCGGCAGATGCCGCTGCGGCTTCAGCGCCAGCTTCGGTGGGTTGTTCGGAGAATGCGGCGAAGGGGCCGGCGTCCTTCTTGTCGTCGGCGCGGCGGCGGGCGTCCTCTTCGATGCTCTGCAGCTGCCAGTTGGGGATCAGCTGATCGGCACGCTCGGCGCCCTCGCGCTCGACGAAGTAATCGCGCATGCGCCGTAGGATGTCGGTGAGCCCCGTCAGGGCGTAGGGCGGCTCGGCGAACTCCAGGGCCAGGCCACCATCGTCCTCGGCGAAGCTCAGCTCCGCATCCGGGATGCCCTTGATGGCGGGCGGCATGGCGCCGAGGAAGCCGATATGACGCAGGTAGTGTTTGCCCGGTACCGGGTTGCCCGGCGAGTCCGGCAGGTACACCGAGGCCGAGCGCTTCTTGTACATCTTGCGGTTGGCCGCTTCGGCGAACTCGGGCACCACCTGGTGCGGCTCGGCGAACAGCATGCCGTCGCGCATCTCCAGACTCTTCGCCCAGCCATAGGCGGGGCCATTGAGTTTCGGGTGACCAATGACGAGGGGCGCCTCGTGCAGGGCGGGATCGTAGGTCTCGACGATCTCCTGCAGGATGGCCTCGGTAAATTCCACCGGGCGGCCGTCGAGAGCGGTGTGACGACCGGCGGGTAGAATGGGCAGCGTTGCGGTTGGCTTGTTCATAACGCCGAGGATGGCGCGCGACCCTGGGCAGGTCTTATGAACCGGGGCAAAGCGTTTGGAGGGATGACCGAACGGCCTTTTCTACGAAAACACGGCAAGGGTGTCGCTGGCAATGCCTTGGTACGTGTTTATAAACGCCCAAAACGGCCGCCCAGGGGCGACGCTCGACGCGCAGGGTACAACGCCAGCACCAAAACGCCCCGCAGGGCCTCCTGGCGCGTTTCTGGCGGTTTTAGATTTTCACCCAGCGAACTGCCCGACATAGCGCAACACGCGCTGCAGGATCTGCTCGTCGTCTTCTGCGGATGTACCCAGCCATGGCCGTGCCGGCATGTTGATCGTGTACGGGCCGACCTTCACGTCCTGGGCGAAGTTGCTCTTGTCCCGGCGCACGAACTGGCGACCGATCGCACCATCCTTGCCCTGGCGGAAGTACACCGTCGAGGTGCTGGCCTGGCGCTCAATCTTGCCGCCGAAGTGGTGGATGGCCGCATAGGGCCTGTCACTGCCGAACAGCAGCTCATCACCGTTGACCTGGTAGCGCAGCAGGCCACGCAGGTTGCCGTCCAAGGTGAGGATCTTGTCCTTGTTCTTGCGCTTGCGCTTCTGGTAGCCGGGGCGCAATGCCTGCCAGGCCGTGCCATCTGGCGATACCTGGGCGCGGAACCGGCGCTGGTGGATGATCAGTAGCAGCTCGCCGATATCGCGCTGCAGCGGAGACGGGTCGGCCAGCGCGGCGCCCATGGCCTGCAGCTCGCGCAGCGTATCGCGGGCGACATACTCCAGCGTGATGCCGGCCATCAGAGCCGTCCGTCCAGCAGCTGCAGCGCACCCGTTGCCACATCGCTCGCCAGATCCACGGTGGCTACCGTAGCCGCACCCACAACGCTGGGCCCGGTGGTGGCCACCGCCACACGCACCACTTCACGCTGCGCGGTACCGCTGGTACCGGCCACGTACAGCAGCAACTGTCGCACGGGATCGAGCAGCACCGCTGCAGGGCGCGCCAGGATGCTCGGCAGTCGGGTCAAGGTGGCGCGGGTCACACCGGCCGCAGCGTCCTGCAGCAGGCTGCGGGCGAACTCGGTACCGGCACGTACCAGCGGGCTCTGCAGCTCGACCAGCGCCACCGTTGCCTCGGTCACGACCGGCGCCAGTGAGCCGATCACCATCTGCCGATCGACGACCGGGCCAGTGCTCCTGGTGGCGACATCGAGCAGCTTCGACCAGTCGTCACGCATGGCCGCCGTTACGGCTGGCCGTTCAAGCAACTGCTCGTTCATCCGCGCGGCCGGCTCGGCCGGGAGCTTGGTGGTCTTCTCCAGGGCGCCTTGCACCTGCTGCTCGAACGTACTGCGACCAGGCGCATAGCCCCAACCGGGGTCGATGCCGTCTGGTACCTGCACCACCTGACCCTTGAACACGATGCTGCGCATGTTGCTCTCGGGCGCCTCATCCGGGCCGCTCTTGCCCAGGTACCGCTGCAGCTCATCCAGGCTGTACGCGGTGACGAAGCAACAGCAGCCCCAGCCATTCGGCGGGTAATGCCATTGCCACCATGGGTTGTCGGCGTGAATGGCCATGCTGTCCCACAGTAGGTGCAGCTCGCGCGGCGTCTCCACCGCGTCGCTGTGGTTGTAGACCCAGAACGGTCGCTCAGCCTTCACCGCCTGCAGCTGGGCGTAGCGCCCGGCTGCGTAGCTTGTGCGCAGATTGGTCTCGTAGATCACCCGTGCGCGCCACTCACGCCCGCCATCCGGCTCCCAGCCGTAGTTGTCCAGGACGGCGAAGTAGTCCTCGCGGAAGTCCTGCAGGGTCGTGCCGTCGTCGATCGCACGGCTGATGATCGCGTGCAGATCCGCGACCAGGTCGACGCGATGTGCTCCGGCACTGACGAAGCCCTGGTCATTCGCGGCGCCCTGGACCCGCCAGTACTCCGCCACGGGCTGCTTGGCCCGCATGAAGTCGATCTGCTCGCGGAACGACAGGCTGCCGTAGCTGGCGGCGGTGGCCATCAGGCGTTACCTCGGGCCGCCAGCTCGTCCTGGACGTCGTTGCGTCCAGCCAGGTTTGCAGCCTCAAGGGCCAGGCCCATCGCTGCAGCGTACTCATCCATGCCCAGCTCAGGCGCAGCGGCCAGCAGCTTCTCGCGCAGATCCTCGACGCTGGTGGCGCTCTCGAAGATCTCCTGCAGGCGGGCACCCCAGCCACCAACAGCCGCTCGCAGATCCTGCGCCAGGCGTGGCGCCATGGCTGCAGCCGGGTCGCGCGGGGTCTTGCCCTCGGCGAACTCGGCCGCAGGCGGCTGGGCGCCGTTGGGCTGTGCCTGCTCCTGCAGCTCGATGCCGTAGGTCTCCTGCACGTAGCCCAGGGTTGGCTTGTAGCCAGTCATGCGCGAGACCTTCTCGTCGCGGCTGGCGCGTGCGTCCATATCCTCGGGCTCTTCGACTACGCGGTATACGCGCGGCGGCATCGCATCCGGGAAGTTCCAGGCGGTCAGCCAGCGGGCCGGGCCCATGTTGAAGCTCTCGCACACCAGGTCGGCATCGGCCTTGATCAGATCAAGGCGCACGTCGCCCTGCAGCTCATCGTTGCCCAGTCGCCCCGGCGTGCCCTGGCTGCTGGCAGTCTGGCCCAGCACCACCTTGGCGATAGCTGCATCCCAGGTGTCATGGTTGGCCTGGTAATCGGCGGAGCCGGAGCGCCCTGCAGACAGCAGCTCGATCAGCATGCCCTCTGGAACGATGATGCCCGAGTCGGCCTGGATGGCATGCACGGCCTGCAGCAGCTTGGTCTGCTCATCGGGCGTGGCGTTCTTGCCGTAGGTGCCCTTGGCCGTGGGCATGCCGAACTTCTCCAGGAAGATCATCCAGAACTTGATGCCATTGCGCTTGAAGAACACCGGCCAATACAACCAGTGCGCCAGGCCCAGGCCATACGGCTCGTCGTCGTTGTCGGCGCCAGTGCTGAAGTGCCAGAAGTACGGAGCCGGAGCCGGCTCGCCCAGCGTCATGTTGTTCGGCGTCAGCAGGCGCAGCGCGCCGTCCTGGTCGTAGCGGAAGCGGCGGCGATTGCGCACCTTGATCGCGTCCAGGGTGATGTAGCGGTCGTCTCGGCCATAAATCATCTCGGCCACGGCATAGCCGTAGTACACGCCGAACAGCATCTTCTTGGTCACATTGTCCCAGCCGACGTTGTGCAGCTGCTGCTCCAGGAACTCGGCGGCCAGCTTGTCGACCGGCCGATCACCGCCGGCATCGATCTTGAACTCCTTGCTCACCACGGCCAGTTGGCGTTGCTGCCAGACGCTCTTCACCTGCCAGTCGCTGAACACCTGCTCATAGACCTTGAGGTCATTGCCGCCACGTGCCTGCAGCACGCTGTCATTCGGCTGCTGCAGGCCACTCATGAACGGCTTGGTGATGTCTCGACCGTCACCCGTGGTGGCGATCTCCTGGTGAAGCTTGGGCTTTTGCATCAGAAGCCTCCGAAGTCATTGCCGCCGCGCACGGTGCCAAAGCCACGCGTGGTGCTCTGGCCGGCGGGGCTGCTGGTAAAGGTGTTGCCGGCCAGAGCGCGGGTGCCGGTTGATTGGTAGTCGATCGGGATGGCCACCAACTGCGAGGCGGCATGAATCGCCAGGCCGAGCGCCCAGAACTCGTCCGCGTGGCCGTCCGGTGTGCGCTCGGCGGTAAAGCGCACATTCCCTGCGGTCGTGACCTGCTTGGTAACCAGGCGCAGGTCTGCGCGGGTCTTAGGGTCGGACGGGATGCGGATCTTCCGGTCTTCCATGTGCCCCCGGATCGGGTAGGCCAGCGCCTCTTTCACGTGCGGAGTGAACACCACAGGCTCAACACGGTACTGACCGAACTCATCCTGGGCGTCATCCGCCCAGCCGATGCCCAGGCCAGTGGCGTCGATGCAGATCCGCTCGCAGCGACGGAACCAGGGCCACAGAATCGCTTCCTGGGCGGACTTGCGCATGTTCTGCAGGCGCTCGACGTGGCGGGTGTAGAGCACGTCGCCGAGCAGCTCGACTACCCACAGCACAGTGAGGTCTTTCTTGCGGCCGATATCGACGCCGCAGAACAGCCGGCCGCCCTCGATCTGCTGCCAGTTGGCATCGCCAGGGTACTCGGCCGAGGCGATCAGGTCGTACTCCAGGAAGGCCACATCGTCGTCGGCCGGGTTGCACATGTACTCCTGCTGGAACGACTCCTCATCCGCGCAGCCGGCGCGCACGAAGTCGAAGTAGGCGGCCTCGTCCATATCCTGACGCGGGTCGTCAGCGGCCAGCATCTGCTGGAGCTTGAACAGGAAGCCTTCATCCAGCGCGTTCTGGAGGGTTACGGTGTGAAGGCTGATGTTCTTCGGATTGCCGTTCTCCTTGATCTCTCGCACCAGCTGGTTGAAGAAGTTGTTGCTGCCGCGATGGGTCGACACCAGCTCCATGCTGCCGCCCCAGGTGATGCCGGGATAGGCGATCGCCCACAGCTGGCGGTTGTCCTTGTTCAGCGCGAACTCGTCCAGGATACGGCCACCACGCTTACCAGCCTGGGCGTCCGGGTTGCTCGACATGCTGTGAATACGGCGCCCGCTGGCGAATTCCAGCACGTAGGCCGAGACCTTCGACTTCTCGTCGACCACTACCTCGCCGAGATCCTTGGCGGCCAGGTTCATGATCTTCGCCCACATCTTGCAGTCTTCAATGAACAGCTTGGCCTGCAGGTCATCCCGGCTGCTCACCCACTGATCATAGCGAGCGCCCGCCGCCGCCGTACGCTCCACGGCGGCGTACGCCGTCGACCAAGAGATACCAATCTGACGGGACTTCTCCATCAACTTCAGGCGGCTGTTATCCGTGATCCAGCGGCTCTGAAACGGTATGAAGATCGCCTCCGGGTTGTCCGGGATGATTTTGGCGTTGCCCTTGTACGTCATGCCGTGATCCCCAGCGCTTCGCGGATGGCCTGCTTGGTTTCCTCGGTCACGCCGCCTTTGACCGGCATGGCAGCCAGGGCCGCTTTCTGCTCTTCGAGCAGCGCCTCACGGGCCTCGCGTGCGATTGCGGTGCGCTCCTCACGACTGGCCTTGCTTGCCTGCAGCACGTCCTTCGCCGCACGCGCCAGCTTGCGCACGTCGTCGATGGTGGTCTCGTCGTCGATCTGCGCGCCCAGGGCGGCGTGCGTGGTCAGCGTCTGGATCGACTGCACCATCAGCGCGCCGGCCTTGTCGTTCGGGTTCTCGCCCAGCTCCTCGACGAGCAGGCTGGCCATGGCCTGCTGCTCACGAAGCCGCTTGGCCATCTCGTCGAAGCTGACCTTGTAGCGCCCGATCGCCGAGCGACTGGGTTTGTCTGCAGACGGGAAACGCTCCTGCAGCTCGTCGATCAGTTCGTCCAGGGTGAGCCGGTTCTCGCGCAGCGCGCGCTCGATGTGCGAGCGCACATCCGGCTGCAGCTTGTCGATGCTCGACTTGCGGGGCATTGGTCAGCGCCCCGGCTTCGGCTTGCTGACACCCGGTACCGAGGCGCGGCCTTCAGCAACCTCACCGCCGCGTTCGGTCAGGGTTACGACCAGCACCGAGCCGATATCGTCGATCGTCAGCAGGCCCTGTTCGCCGAGCCAGGTCAGGTCACCCTTCACCTGGTCGCGTGACGGGTGGTGACCGTACCGCCCGAGCAGATTGGCCATGACAGAGGAGTTGGAGCTGTACTGCGGCAGCTCAGAGAGGATGCGCAGCATCACTAGGCGCTGATCCTCGCGGAGAAAGTCGGCGTATTGGTTGCTCATCACTGCACCTTGCTGTTCAGGAGGTAGTCATTCATTCGTTCAAGGCTCAAGCGCAAAGGGCCAAGCTCTCTGGCCACTCCCTGCATCTCTGCCTTCATGGCTTTCACGTCGCCAGCCAGCTCGGCGAACTGGCGAGCATCCGGCATGTGCTGCAGCTGCTGCTCCAGCACCAGGATGCGGTTGTCCTGGCTATTCAGCCGGGTAGCGAGCTGCTCGGCCTGTGCCTTGGAGCTGGCCCTGCGCGCCGTCAGCAGCGAAAACAGGCCCACCAAAACGGTGAACACGAACTGGCCGAGGCGCAGCAGGTAGTCAAAATCCATATCAGCGCTTCTCCTGCAGGTAATTCACCAGGTCGACCAGGCGGCCTGCGCACTCGCCGTACTGGTCATAGAGTTCCTTGAGCGCCACTGCTGCTGCGTCAGCGCTGTTGTCGTGCGGTTCAACGGGCGGCGGGCATTGCCGCGCGTACTCCGCTGGCAGCGGCCTCGGCGGCTCGACTGCGCGCGTTGTCGAGCTGCTGCATGACGCCAGCATCGAACACGCAGCCAGCACGCTCAGACGCAGTAGTAGCGAGCGCATGGTGGATCTCCTTGGTGGTCTGTGCGTCCGCCTGACGGCGGGCGCTGATGGTCTTGCCCAGCTCCTGGCTGGCGGTGTTTGCGTCGGCGATCAGGCCCTTGGTGCTGTCGATCACGCCCTCCAGGGCGTCGAGCTGCGCCTGCTGGCACTCCTTCGCTGCAGCGGCCTTGCCCTCGGCGTAGCCCAGGTCATAGGCCGTGCTCGATCCAAGCAGCCAGCTCACTGCCAGCGCGATGCCCAGGGCGACCATGGCAACGAGTGCGATCACGATTCGGTTGATCATCGCCGCCCCTTACGCTTCAGCTTGCGGCGGACGTTGCGCGACAACGCCTGCTGCTCCAGCGGCCACAAGGTTGGCCGCCGAGCGCGGGGCGCGGGCGAAGCGAACAGCTCGCTGGCAGTGAGCCAGTTCCGGGAACACGCTGCAGGCGATGCGGATACGGTGAGCACGGTCAGCAAACAGAGGATCGGTAGTTTCATGGCGGCTATACCTGTCGGCACACACGCCAGGCCCCCAGCCGGCAGCCGCATACATGGGCTCCCAGCGCAGCAGGATGGCGCGCGGGTAATGGCGGTTCTCACGGAAGTTGGCAGCCGAGCGGCCAGCATTGTGCCGCTCGACAGAATCGAACCAGGCCAGCGGATCGGCGCCCTTTGCCGATGCCAGTCTGCGATCACGATTCACCCACCCATTGCCGCCGTTGTAGCCCGACAGCACGAAGGCCCAGCGGTCACACTCGCTGATGGCCTGGTTCCGTTCGTAGAGCCAGCGGTCGAACGCCACCATCGCCCGCAGCGCCCAGCCAGGGTTGTACGGCTGCGCCTGGCCCAGGCTGCGGGGGTAGATCTCGGCCATCCAGGCGGCGGTGGCCGGCATGAACTGCGCCAGGCCCTCTGCGCCGACGCCAGAGCGAGCATTCACCCGCCAGGCGCTCTCCTGGTGAACTTGGGCGGCGAACGTAGCGATCGGCGCCCCAAGGCCCCACTCAGCGTGGGCAGCACGCACCAGGGTGCGACGGTGCTGCTCAGCTGCTGCAGGCAGAGCGCCGGCCGCTGCTGCAGGCCGCGAGAACCAGCAGATGAGCACGACCGCGAGAATGATCGCCAAGAAGGGATAGGCCTTGGCCAGGCCGCCAATGTCGCGCCCGAACGAGCGCCAGAGCCTCACGATCAGAGCCCCAGCGTCAGGCCAAGGATGCACGCAAGCACGATCAACGCCCGGCGCACCCACAGCAGGCCGTGGTCAATGAAATTGTCGTGCTCCTGGGGGCAGGACTCGCCGAAGAACACGGCGTAGTCGATCCAGTAACCCAGCACACCACCGATGGTGACCAGGCTGATCTTGTACAGCACGACCTGCAGCTGCTCAGGGCGCACGAACCAGATGGCGACGAGCAGAATCAGGGAGATAACAGCCAACACCGTCATGCGCGGCGCGTGGCGTTTGAGAGCTGCGAGAGACATGTTCAACGCTCCGAGGTGGGCCATCCGTGGCCGTTGCTGTGCTCATGCCGGTAGTCCAACCGGGAGAGAGGTCACAGCATCACCTCGCGCGCGCGCGGAGTATTTTGAACGGGGGCAAAGCAACAAGGGCGCCATTGCGGCGCCCTTTAGTCACTCGGCGTCTGGAACTCCGACACCAAAGCTACCTTGCCCATCCTGACAAGGATAACCAACAACTCCAGCGGTCAGGCCTGGAGTACCTATCGGGAAGTGCTGGGTCTGACCAGCCTTAGGCCCCGCGCTGTAGAAGCATGTCGTAGTAAACTCTTTAACGATTCGGTTGTTCACCGTTGCAACCTCCGTTGACGGGGCTGGAGTTTCGTCAGCGACATCCTGAGTGAAGCTCCTATCCGGTGGGAAGATCTTGTCCCAGTTTGCAAAAAGACTAGTGGCTACAACTCCTACAAGACCAATAACGGCGATTGTTATTTGAGTTTTCGAGCTGTCACTCATTGCTGTCACCTATCAGAGAAACCTTCCGATAATGAACACAACAAACCCCACCGTGATGGCTGCAGCGCCATACGTCGAGGTAGGAGGATCAGAAGCGATGGCGGTAAGCATCCCGCCAACGATCAACAGAAAACCGACTCCCTCCCAAGCTCCGCCACGCCTGCCAGCCCTCACTGGCTTGACCGATATCGGTGCGCCGCAACCTGGGCAAGCAGCCGCCTTGCTCGACACCTCACGCTGACACTCACTGCACTGAATCAAAGCCATGACGTCCTCACTGTCCCTCAATCAACCGATACCTGCGCTGATACTCCTCATAGCTCAGCCCAGGAGTCTCCTGCAGCTCACGCACCTGCTGCTCACGACTGAGCTGCAAAGGCTGCGAAGTTACTACCGACTCTGCGACAACGGGTGCAAGCGGCACCGTTGAGCCTGGCTGCAGCTCCGCCGTGATCGCCCTGGGCAGTGCCCACATCGCCCCACTGGCAGGATCGACGATCAGCAGGCCGATCGGGCCACCGATCAGGATGTTGCCCCAATAGGTGCCGCGCATACCTGCTGCCAGCGGCACCTCCAGATCGGAATAACCAGGCTTGCGGAACAACACGGTGTAGGCGCCGCGCTTGAAGTAGCCAGCCGATGATTTGAGTTTGACCAGGTTGGGCGTCACGCCTGATGCAACCACGGCGCCGTCAGCACCACGCCTCACCTCAAACTCAGCGCCCTGCGGCGTACTGGCGATGTTTACATGGTTGTACCGCTCGCCAACGATGGTCGAGCAACCAGATGTGGCTGCGAGCGCAGCAACAATGAACAGTAATACCCTGGCGTTCATTCCCTTAACCCCATATCCATTGACCCTAGCGGCGGCGGGCTTGAATGCACGCTTTGGCAACTTCCCAGATAATTGGCACGAAAAACCACAGCATTCCCGCAGTCACGCCAACGATCATGACCGACAGCACGATTGATTCGCTGAATCCCTCAAGGCCTGGCTGAAGACCTCTTGAAATACGCCAGTCGTGCAACCAGCTAAAAACGAACAATACGCAGATCCCCAGCAGCAGCATCGCTCCATGTGCGAACTGCTCCCTCTCTTGCTGGGTGCAGTGGTTGCAAATGTTCTTATCGCGGTCGATAACTCGCTGCTCGCATTTCGGGCAAGGCTTGATCTGATTCTCGTAATAGTCCCGCCCGGCGACTCGGTTGTTGCTCCCCTCAACCTGGATATCCACGGTGCTACTCCTTCGTTTCGTTGTAATCCCTTCCAGCGACCCTATGGCCGCTTCCTGAAACCTTGATTCCCTCTTCAGATTGAGGCTTGGCCTTTAGCTTCTTGCCGCCCGTGAGCAAGTCAGCCAGCAGAGCCTTGCGTGCGCTAGTCGTCAGGCCGCGATAGGCCTCCAGCAGCAGTTGCTCGTCCGGTTTCAAAGCCTCACGCATCGCATAGGCCGTCACCTCGGCAATGCCAACTGGATCCCGTTGGTACTCCTGCTGATAACGCATCCGGGCTGTTTCGCCCTTCAGCACGTACTCAACGTCGATGGGCAGATCCGGGCGGCGTTGTGCCAACGCCCGCAGCTTCTCCTCGGGGAAGGAGTCGCGCTTCTTCCTGTCCGAGAACGCCGCCTTGCTCATTTCCAGCAGTGCAGCCACGTCCTGATCGCCCGTCACCCCGAGCATGGACTTGAGCCGCATCAGCTGCTGATCGAATTGCTTCATTCTCACCTTGACTCAGTCAAGATATCTTGACTATATTCAGATCACTTCAAAAAACTTCAAACATCCGCCGAGGAGCCACCGCCATGGCAACCCAGCAAAAACCCAAGACCGTCGACCAGGTAAAGGCCGAGTTCAAGGCCAACGGTATGACCGTCACTCAATGGGCGAAAGACAACGGCTTCGAGCCCACCTCCGTTTCCCAAGTGCTCAACGGCTTCGCCAAGGGCAACTACGGCAAGGCCCATGACATCGCCGTCGCACTTGGCATCAAGGCTCGCGCAGCAGCAGCTTGAGCCTATTTCCCAAGCCCCCAACCACAACAGCAGCGAGGGACATCATGTCCATCAATCGTTTTCAGGCTTATGGCCAGCGCCTGGCTGCTTGGGCTCGCCAGCAGGGCTTGATACCGGCATCAGCTGAAAGCCTGTGCGCCGCAGCAGAACCTCAGGCTGATCAACCAGCATCCCAAGCATTCGCTGAAACAGCACGTCCTGCAGAGAGTCCGGCTCTATCTGCTGGTTGTGCCAGTCCGCAAGTAGACGGGCGTACTCCGCTGTATCCAACTGCCCCGTCTTGCCTAGTGCTAGCACCAACACCTGGAGCAGTTGCATCACTCCCTCGATGCCTTCTAGCGCCCAGTCCCGATCCGTTTCCCGTTCTTCCATCTGTCCTCCTGCCTTGAGGGTCACTGCCATGACCGATCAACCGCAAGTTGCGCTCGAAGAGATCGAGCTGATCCCACACCCCATGGACGCTTGGCGTGCCGCGCTTAACGCGCTGATCGCCTGCGCACCTGGTGATGGCCCGGCCATCGCCGCACACCTGGCCGAAGCCCGCCAGCTGGCCCTGGTGTTCGTCGATCGCACCCCGGCCAGCGCCGGTACTGCAAAGCTGATCGATCGTCTGATGCTGCTAGGCGCCGGCCAACTCGTAGGGCAGCAGCTGAAGGCCAAGGCCTACCAGGATCTGCGCAACGAGCTGGGCTTCAGTCATCACGCCCCGTTGCTTGGTATCGACTTTGCCGCTCACGGTTCTCGCGGGCGGCTGTCAGCTGCTCAACCAGCTCTCGCATCGTCTGCTGGGCATGTGGCTCATACGGAGCACCTTGCCAGTCAGCAGACAGCATCGAGCGCTCCAGCGGAGCCGGATCAACGCCCTGCAGCTCCAGCTGAGCCGCAAGGTAAAGCCAGCTCCGCGCAAGCGCCTGAATCTGCCCCTCAACCTGAAGTAACCGAACCTCGTCCATCGGGTGACTCCCCATGCCTGTGAATGTACCCCAACAGGCTCGCCCATTGGCAACGGTTTTGCCCATGAGCAAAAAGCCTATTTGTTTGGCAGGCCTCTCTGGCCAGACCCGGAGGGCCTTCCAATGAAGCGTCGCTCTTGGAAGAACGCACAGCCCAGCAGCATCCGCCAGGCCATGGAGTGGTCGCTGGAGTTCGCCAATGAGCGCCACAACCTCGGCGTCGAACGCATTGCCGAGCGTATGGGCCAGGCCAATCACTGGGCTCTGTACAAGTGGATCAGCGAAGGCCGCATGCCTGCGGTACTGATCCCGGCCTTCGAGCATGCCTGCGGCATCGCCCTGGTCAGTCGCTGGCTGGCTTCCACCAGCGGCAAGCTGCTGATCGACATCCCGTCCGGCCGCACCTGCAGCGCCCAAGAGGTGAACGAGCTGCAGGCCGTGCTCAACACCACCATCGGTTCTGTGATCGCCTTCTACCAGGGCCAGGCCGAGGCCGCCGACACCCTTGCCGCGCTGCAGAGCGGGCTCACCAGCCTGGCCTGGCACCGCGCCAACGTGCAGCAGCACGCCAACCCACAACTGGATCTAGGAGAGCAGGCATGAGCCCGGAAAGCCTCGCCCTAATCATGGACATGCACGAAGCCCTGGAGCCTTTCGACAACTTTCGTGAGTGGAACGCCGCCAGCCAACGGGCATTCGCACGCCACTGCCAGAAGCTGGGCAAGCCCTTTGCCCAGCTCACCATCGAGGATCTGCAGAACGCAGCCCAGGCCGCCAACGAAGCGGCCTCCGACTACTTCGCACTACTTAGGACTCCAGCATGACCACCCCACGCACCTCCGACAGCGGCGCGCGGATCCTCCGCGTGCTCAAGGCCCTCAAGGGCTACAGCCTCACCGGCATCAGCAACGGCGAGCTGGCCAAGGGGCTGAACGAGAGCCCGGCCAACATCAACCGCGCCGTCAACACCCTGATCGCCGAAGGCCTGGCCGTGAAGCTCGACAACGGCCGCTTCGCCCCGAGCGTCCAGTTGCTGCAGATCGCCCAGGCCCACGCCAACGAGATGGGCGCAGCGCAGCACCGCATCAACGAAATCACCCAACGCGTACTGGCCGGCGCCAGCCGCTAACAACAAGGAGCATCACATGGACTTCAACGTACTGGCCGTCGCTCTGCTAAGGGGCGAACCAAAGCGCAGCCAACCCTTCCTTGAGGGCTTGGCCGCTGTACTGCGCAACCGCATCGACCAGACCCTGGTAACCAGCCCCTACGCCCAAGGCAGCGTCGAGGACGATGCCTTCTACGCCGGCCGCCTGCGTGCTCATAACGAGTTCCGCAATGCCCTGATCGAAGCCGACGGCAACCGCTACCAAGCCATCCTGCGTTTGCAGCAAATCGCCTCCACAGCTGAACAGGAGGCCGCGTAATGCCTCGTAAAGCCGCCCCCAGCGCCGAGCTGGTACAGGACGCCCCGGTCAACGAGCAGTCTGTCAACGTCATCCAGAACCTTGGTGCGATTGCGCAGGACATGGCTGAAGAGCGTGATCTAGTCAACCAGTTGCTTGGCCAGGTTCAGATGGCCGATGCCTTCTCAAAATTTTCGCTGACGGTCAGCACTTCCAAACTGGCCTACGTCAAGGAACACAAGCTGTACCGGGCATTGCAAGGCAAGAAAACTGCTGACGGTCAGCATTTTTCGGGAACTTGGGATGACTTCTGCCGCCTTCTGGGACGATCCCGCCAGCAGGTCGACGAAGACATTGCCAACCTTCATGCGCTTGGAGAAGAAGCCCTTGAGTCCATGTCACGCATGGGGATCGGCTACCGAGATCTGCGCCAATGGCGCCGCCTGCCCGACGATGCCCGCTCCGCCCTGATCGAAGCCGCCAAGTTGGAGAACAAGGAGGCGGTGATCTTCCTGGCCGAAGAGCTGATCCACACCCACACCAAGGAAAAGGACGAGCTGCAGAAGAAGCTCACCGACACCCAGGCCGACTACGACGCCCTGGGCGAGGTGCTCAGCAAGAAGAACGCCGAGCTGGATCGCACCAAGCAGGATCTGGAAAAGGCCAAGCGCCGCATCGAGACCATGTCGGCCGACGACGCCGCCAAGGAGCTGCGCCAGGAAGTGGCGGGCATCGCCTTCGAGGCCGAGGCCGACATCAGCGGCAAGCTGCGCGAAGCCTTCAACACCATGGCTGCACACAGCGAAGAAACCGGCACAGACCATCGCAAGTGGCAAGCCGGCCTGATCAGCCACCTGGAAAGCCTGCTGGCAGGCATCCGCGCCGACTTCCAACTGCCTGATGCAGACGAGCCCGGTGAGGACTTCGGCTGGATTCAGCGCGCGCAGCAGGAAGCCTAAGCATGAGCGCCGTCATCACCCAACGCCTGGTTGACCTGTCCCGCGCCCTGGAGCGCGCGGGCCATGGCCAACGCACGGCGCTGTGCCAGGCAGCGGCGCTCGAACTCGGCCTGAGCCAGGCCACCATCTACCGCAAACTGGAGGAGGTCAAAGTGGCCGCCACCCCACGTAAGCGCCGCACAGACGCTGGCCGCAGCGCGCTAAGCCGCGACGAAGCGCTGCTGATCAGCACCACCCTGATCGAGTCAGCTCGGCGCAACGAAAAGCGCCTGTACTCGGTCGGCGACGCCGTCGACGCGCTGCGCATCAGCGGCATGATCCGCGCCGAGTTCATCGACGAGAAAAGCGGCGAGATCCGCCTGCTGTCGATCAGCGCCATCAACCGGGCGCTGCGCAGCTACAAGCTGCACCCTGATCAGTTGCTGGCACCGGCGCCTGTTACCGAGCTGCAGAGCCTGCATCCCAACCACGTCTGGCAGATCGACGCCTCGCTGTGCGTCCTGTACTACCTCAAGCCCAGCGCCAAGGCCGAGGAGAACGGCCTGCGCGTGATGGACGCAGCTGAGTTCTACAAAAACAAGCCCAAGAATCTGGCTCGCATCTCTGCCGACCGCGTCTGGTCGTATGAGATCACCGACCACGCCAGCGGCTGGATCTACCTGCAGTACGTCATGGGCGCCGAGTCCGGCGAGAACCTGTGCAGCGTGCTGATCGACGCCATGCAGGAACGCGGCGCCGCCGACATCCTGCACGGTCGCCCCAGCATCCTGATGATGGATCCCGGCTCGGCCAACACCTCGGCCATGGCCAGGAACCTGTGCCGCTCACTGGGTATCGAGACCATCGTTCACGCACCAGGCGCCGCCCGCGTAACCGGCCAGGTGGAGAACGCCCGGAACATCATCGAGCGCAAGTTTGAGGCCGGCCTGAAGTTCCAGCCGGTCAACGACCTGGACGAACTCAACCGCCTGGCCGGCATCTGGCGCGGCTACTACAACGCTAAGGCCGTGCATTCGCGGCACAAGAAAACGCGCTCTGCGGTGTGGATGACCATCCGCGAACACCAACTGATCAAGGTGCCAGGCGTGGACGAATGCCGCCGCCTGGCCGTGTCCGAGCCTGAGCAGCGCAAGGTCAACAGCAAGGTGCGCGTCAGCTTCCAGGGCCGCGAATACGACGTCTCGATGGTGCCGGGCGTGATGGTCAACGACCGACTGCTGGTCACTCGCAACCCCTGGCGCGACGACGCCGCCCAGGTGGTGGCCACCGACGCCGAAGGACGCGAGGTGTTCTACGTAGTGCCCGTCATCGAGCGTAACGAGCTGGGCTTTGACGTGGCTGCCGCGACAATCGGCGAGAAATTCATCCGCAAGGCCGATACCCCGGCCCAGGTGGCACGCAAGGAAGCCGAGAAGCTCGCCATGGGCGCCGATACCCAGGAAGGCGTGGACGCAGCCCGCAAGGCCAAGGCCATCCCGTTCGGCGGCCAGCTGCAGCCCTTCAAGGAAATGACCGAGACCGAGCTGCCGACCTTCATGCCGCGCCGTGGCACCCAGCATGACCTGGTCGTGCCGACCATCGAAATGCCGCCGCTCAGCGTGTTTGCAATCGCCAAGCGCCTGCAGGCCGAGATCACCGGCTGGAACGCCGACCACTACGCCTGGCTCAGCCAGCACTACCCCAACGGGGTGAAGGAAGACGATATCCACGCCGTGGCCGACCAACTGCGCGCTGCCTTCACCCGCCGCCCAACCCTGTCCGTCGTAGGAGGTGCGTGATGCTCAAGCTCAAAGCACTGCTGCGCTACCACAACCTGGGCCAGGCCGATCTGGCCCGAGCCCTCGGCCTTAGCCGCCCGACCATTTCCCAGCTGATCAACCACAGCATGTGGCCCAAGACCATCGACCAGGCCGACCTGCGTAGCCGCATCGTCGCCTGGCTGGAGAGCTTCAACGTCACCGGCATGCAGCTGGTGGGCATTTTCGAAGAGGAGGAGAACCAGGAGCAGAACACCAAGGTGGCCGCTGGGCGCTGCAACGCCCAACGGCCTGAGCACCGCAATCCCAAAAAGCCAATCGAGGAGCCCGACACAATGCTACTACGCAAAATCTCCCTGACACAGCAGGCGCGACAGACCTTCGGCCTGGTCGGAGACCCGTTCTCCGAGAGCCTGCCGCGCACCAGCGCCGAGCTGTTCGTCTCGCCAGACATTCGCTACGTCCGTGAAAGCCTCTACCAGGTCACGCGCTACGGTGTGTTTCTGGCCATTCTCGGCGAGTCCGGCTCGGGCAAATCCACCATCCGCAAGGATCTGCACGCCCGCCTGAAGGCCGAAGACAAGCCGGTGATCATCATCGAGCCCTATGTCGTAGGCATGGAAGACGACGACTTCAAGGGCAAGACCCTCAAGGCCATGCACATCTGCGAAGCCATCCTGGCCACCCTCAACCCTGGCGGCAAGGTGCCGCGCGGTCTCGATGGCCGCTACCGCGCCGTCCACAACGCGCTGAAAGAGTCCCACCGAACCGGCAACCGCCACGTCCTGGTGATCGAGGAGGCGCACGCCATCCCGGTACCGACGCTCAAGCACCTCAAGCGCTTCTTCGAACTGGAGGACGGCTTCGAGAAGCTGCTCAGCATCGTCCTGATCGGCCAGACCGAACTGGGCAACAAGCTCAGCGAGAAACGCGCCGACGTGCGCGAAGTGGTGCAGCGCTGTGAGGTTGTGCGCCTCAACCCGCTCGACCAGTACCTGGGCCCGTACCTGACACACCGCTTCAAGCTGGTCGACAAGGTGCTGGACGAAGTGATGGACGAGCAGGCCATCGAAGCGCTGCGCGGCAAGCTCACCGGTACCGGCTCCAAAGAAAACAGCTCGGTGCTGTACCCACTGGCCGTGCACAACATGCTGGCCGCCGCCCTCAACCAGGCTGCCGCCGTCGGCGCCCCCCGCCTGACGGCGGACATCATTGCGGAGGTGTGAGTCATGGCCATCACCATCGAACAAATCATGGATCAGGCCCAGGTTTATGCCTCGGCCTGGAGCCTGGTCGGCGGGCAGTTCGATCAGGGCAACCTGCTGGAGCAGGCCAACCTGGAGAAGCAGGTACTGCTGGAAATGGTCATTGCCTTCGAAGACCAAGCCCACACCGCTGGGGCCCAAGAAGCGCAGATCGACCTGGCCAAGCCGCTGATCGAGTGGCACCAGAACCGCCTTGGCAACCTCGGCCAGTTGCAGAAGGCGGTAGAGGGCACTCAGATCTGCCTCGGCGTTGACGATGCCAATCCAATCGTCCTTCAGGGCGCAATGCTCAAAGGCTGGCGCTTCGCTCTTGCCCTCGCCGAGCAGCAGTTCGGGAAGTTCCCACTTCAACTGGCGCAGAACGCGCCGGCCAGCGACGAGGAGGAATGACCATGCGAGCTCCCAACGTCATCCCGCTCAGCGCCAAGATCGCCACAGAGATCTCCATCCAGCACGCGCTGCCCATGTGCACCGTGCTGACCCCTGACCTGGCCGACAAGCTCCGCGCCCTCAACGACATGACTCGCCGCCTTCGCGCGGCGGGCGTGCGCATCGAGGCCGCATCGCCGCTCGACGCCAAGATCTTCATCAACGCCAAAGACTCCGACCAGCTCGCCGCATCGTTCCGCAGCGAGTGGCGCAGCCCGGTCTGGAGCACCAAGGGCGTCCACACCATCAACTGCGTCCGCCTCGGCGGCTGCCAAGTCTGCTGGCTCACGCCGGCAAAGGGGATTCAGCCATGAGCACTAAAAACATTGTCCCCGAAGGCTTCCGCCTCGACGCCCAGGGCCGTCACGTGCCCGAGTCCATGATCAAACCGCTCGACCTGATGCGCGACGAACTGGTGATGGCCATCGTCGGCAAGACCCAGGAACTCAACCTGGCGCTGGTCGACTTCAAGGCCAAGGTGTTCGGTGATGTAGATGCCCTGGTAGCACTCGCCGCTGATGAATACGGCGCAAAGCTGGGCGGCGCCAAGGGCAACGTCACGCTGTTCAGCTACGACGGTCGTTTCAAGGTGGTACGGGCCAAGGCGGACAACATCCGCTTCGACGAACGCCTGCAGGGCGCCAAGGCGCTGATTGACGAGTGCCTGCAGGAGTGGGTGAAGGGCTCGCGCCCCGAGATCATCACCCTGATCAACGACGCCTTCAAAGTCGACCAGGCCGGCAACATCCGCACCGGCAGCGTTCTCGCACTGCGCCGCCTGGAAATCACGGACGAGCGCTGGATCCGCGCCATGCAGGCCATCAGCGACGCCGTAACCGTGGTCACCACCAGCTCCTACGTCCGTGTGTACGAGCGCGTCGGTGATACCGACCAGTACCAGCCCATCAGCCTCGACATTGCGAAGGTGTGACCATGGTTGCCTTCAACTTCATGGCCCGGTTCGCGCCCTCAGTAGAGGACGGCACCAAGCGCCAAACCATCCGCGCCGCTGGCAAGCGCCGCCCGCCACGTCGTGGCGAGCAACTGCAGCTGTACACCGGCATGCGCACACGCAACTGCCGACTACTTCGCTCGGTTCAATGCCTAGCGGTCAACGAGATTGCCATGGATCTGAGCGAGCGCCGAGTTCGCGTCAGGGTCGGTGACATCATTTGTACGCTGAACAGTCAGGATGTCCGTCGCCTGGCCCTAGCCGATGGCTTCGCCACTGTCGCCGACTTCTTCGAGTACTTCACCGCAACTCACGGCCAGTACTTCGCTGGCCATCTCATTAAGTGGGAGGTTTGAGATGCCAAGTCCTATGACCATCATTGCTCACATCAGCAAGGCCATCGACGCAGCAGAGAAGCTCAGCCGTGACGAGTTCCAGGCAGAGCACGTTCAGTTGGATAACGGGCGCGAGCTGCTCCTGGTCGCGATCACTGGCGAGAACTTGGATGGCATCGCCATGGTGATGGAAGGGCTCCATATGGGGCGCCTGGAAGCCGAGCGCGTCAAGCTGGAACCCAATGAGTACCCTCACGGCTCCACCTTGAAGCTTCACTATCGAGCTGCACCCGATTGCATCGGTTGGGCTCACAAAGGGCCAGACGGCAGCCTGCTGTCTGCCTATGGCAAGCATCCGCTTGATCCCGATATGTGGATCGTCGTAGCTGAAAAGGGGGTGTCAGATGCAAACCCTTGAATGCACCGTGAAGTACTACATGGGCGCCTACCAGACCAACACCGTGCGCAGCCAGCGTGCCAGCTGCAGCCACTCCGAGGACGAGGCCGTGCGCCACCTGGGCGTCAAGCTGTTCGGCGAGCAGCTCGACCATGTCGAACGTATCGACCTGAAGCCCGGCGACCAGCCGGGCATGAGCCGCTGGCAGATCGTCGGCCGGGAGGTGCTCTGATGGGCCATACAATTTTCCAAGACGCACCCTCCAAGGACATGACCAAGGCTCAGGAGCGCCAGGAACAGCTGGACGCGCAGATCGAGGCGTTCCTTGCCAAGGGCGGCGAGATCAAAGCCTACGACAACCATTGCCGCCCAGTTGAGCCAGGCAAATGGAGCGACTTCTCAATCAAACCGCGCCCCTTGGCGCCGGTGGCAGCACCCAAGCCCCAGCCATCATCCGAACCTGAGCAGCTCGGCGAAGTGGTAGAGGCTTCGGTACCGGCGTCGGAAGTACTCCAGGAAACCCAGGAAACGGCAGCGGCGGCCGTGGCCGAGGTCGTCATCGCAACGATTCCTGTGCCGTCCTCGATGTCGACCAGCACCGACGATGCCTGGAAGCGCCTGCGCAAGGACATTGCAGCCGCTAGGCGGCGGCTGGATTCGCTAGGTAAGAAGGTGGCCCGCGCATGAGCATCTCGAAAGGCGTACTCAGCAAGATCCACATCGCCAAGCAGCAGCTGCGCATGGATGACGAAAGCTACCGCGCGCTGCTGCGCCGTGTGGCCGGCGTCGAGTCCTCCAAAGACCTCAACTCGCGCCAGGCCGGGCGGCTGATGGTCGAGCTGGAGCGCCTGGGCTTCAAGCCGAAGCCCAGCAGCAAGGCCAAGGGCAAACCGCACAACTTCGGCCAGCTATCCGGCGAGATCGAGGTGATCGAGGCCCAACTCACTGACATGGGCCTGCCCTGGAGCTATGCCGATGCGATCGCCAAGCGGCAGTTCGGCGTGGAGAAGGTCGCGTGGCTGAAAACGCCCAAGCAGCTCACGTCGGTGCTGGCGGCGTTGCACGTCGAGCAGGAGAAGCGCGGCCTGCTGGAGCAGGTGGAAGCACTCTGCAAGGAGTTGGGTGTTACTGATCCAGAACGGGTGGCCGGTTTGGAAGCTCTGCCCAAGGGCTGGAAGCGCCAGCGTCCAATCCTGAAGATCCTGGCGAAAACCCTGCGCCAGATGGTCGACGAGCGGGAGGCAGGTTGATGCAGCTGCCAAGAGGCAAGGGGGGCATAGTGAGCGAGTCCCAAATGGAGAAGTCCAGGCATGAGCTGCTCTCAGATGTTGAGAGCCAGGCTACAGCGATTCTCCGCGACCACGGCATCGAGCCGGACGTCGCAGAGCAGGCCAGCACGGCGATTGCTGATCACCTCGCCAACCACTGGGGCGGTCAGGTTATCAGCTTTCCGAAGGAGTACCTGTTCAAGATGGCGGAAAGGGACATCCGCATATACGACGAATTTAACGGCTCCAACCAGCCCGAGCTGGCACGTCGTTACGGGATGTCGGTGAGAGGGATCTATAAACTGATATCCCGTGTCCGCAAGCGCGAACTGGATCGCCGCCAGTCCCGCCTACCGTTCTGACTCGGCGTTGCCCTGTGGGCAACGCCGTTTCATTTCCCGTCCCGATATTTCCCGCGTCGTCTCGTTATATCCCGGCTTTATCGCGCTTTCCCGGTATTATCTTTCTCAAGCCTGCACAGGCGTTCCAGCTTGATTTCAACGCTGCATGGCCGACGCGCAGCAGACTTTGAACACGCACTTAGAGGTCTATTGGTCTTAAGCAACGGTTCGTTTCGAGAAATCCTCAGACTTGATTCCGCCAATTTTCAGCAACAGTGATTTGACCTGACAGTTATTGCTCTGAGCGCATGGCTGGCAGGTCAATTCCATGCTTCATGGCAACGCCCGCTCGACTGACCTCCCCCTCCAACGCCGAACCAAGGCGTCTTCAAGGCCGCTCGCGCCTGCGCGAGATCCGGCTCAGCGCTTAGCGCATCGTCCACCGCGTCGCTCGTTCTCCCACCTCGTCAACATGGCACGACACCCACCTCAGGTGAGTGCCCTCCCGACGACTGCCACCGGGCAGGCGGCTTCTGCCAATGTTTTTCATGCGCATGATTGTTTTATACATTTGGTAATGATTATTATTAAATAAATCTAAAACAATGTGAGCCATCATGCACAACAGGAATAAGAAAGCACTGCTGGGTCTTCTGCTGGCCAGCTGCAGCGCCCCGCTTGCCGCCCAGGTCGTCAGCCTGGACGCGGTGGAAATCTCCAGCGCCCCCATCGAGAACGCCGTGCAACGTGCTCACGCCGAACGGCGTGAAGCCAGCAGTTCGAAAGCCGTCATCGAAGCCGAGCAGCTCAACCAGTTTGGCGACCAGCCGTTGGGCGATGCTCTTCGTCGCCTGGTCGGGGTTTCCTTCGCTGGCGCCAACCGTGCGCGAGAGGTGCAGTTGCGCGGCATCGGCCCCGAGTACGCACAGGTGCTGGTCAACGGCCGACGCATCCTCGATGCCAACTCCAAGCGCAGCGTGCAGCTGGATCGCATCCCCAGTTCGCTGGTCGAGCGTGTCGAGATCATCCGCTCGCCCCTGGCCATTCAGGAAGGCCAGGGCGCTGCGGGCACCGTCAATATCATTCTCAAGCAACGCGCCAAGGGCGGTAATGGCGAGATCGGTATCGGCGCCGGGCACATGGAAAGCAACGGCGGCCTGGGGGATGCCACCGCCTTCTACAGCCTGGGCAACGACAACGTCACGCTGAACCTGGCGGGCGGCGTGCAGTTGCAACGCCGTAACGAGAGCAAGGACTCGCTGGTGTTCAACAACAGCGGCGCCAATGGCGGGGAACTGGGCACCAATGAACGCCGCTTCGAGCAGGGCAACTTCCTGCCCTCGCTGGAGCTGCGTCTGGACGACGCCAACCGTCTGAACTTCCAGCTCGACTACCTGAAGACCACCGAGTACCGCGACGACATCGCCGCCGAGCTGGAAACTGCGCAGAACGCGGTTCGCCGCACCGAGTTCGAGGATCGCGAGCGCAAGCGCACCAACCTCGGCCTGCTCAGCGACTGGACACACCAGTGGAGTGATGACACCGAACTGCTGCTGAGCCTCGACCTGCAGAAGGCCGACGAGGACACCAGCCGCGACGCCAAACGCTACCGGGCCAATGGCACCCTGGATCGTACGCGCCTGCGCGACGAGAACATCCACATGACCTCGGTGTCGCCCAATCTCAAGGTCAAGACGCTGCTCGACGCGCACAGCCTCGAATGGGGCGCCGGGGCGCGCCGCGAAACCCGCGAGGAAGACAACAGCAACATCGAGAACGGCACCGTCCGACCGATCAATGCCGCGCGCACCTATCAGGTTCGTGAAGACATCACCCATCTGTTCGCCCAGGACACCTGGCTCCTGCCCTGGGGCGACAGCCTGACCTACGGCCTGCGCCTGGAAGATGCCCACACCCGCACCCGCGATTTCAGCGGCGCCAAGCAGCAGACCAGCAAGCTGAGCCCGCTGCCTTCGATCAGCTACCTGGGCCATCTCAGCGCCAACACCGACTGGCGCCTGGGCATCGCCCGAACGCTGCGCCGGCCTGATCTGCGTGAGCTGAGCCCGACCGTCACCACCGACTCCGGCACGCTGGCCAGACCCGACACCGGCGGCAACCCGGGGATGACGCCAGAATCCATCTGGGGTGTCGACCTGGGCCTGGATCACTTCTTCAATGATCAGCGTGGCCTGCTCTCGGCCAACCTGTTCCATCGTCAGTTCCGCGACAAGATCGAAAGCGTCCTCAGCCAGCAGGACAACGGTCGCTGGCTGAGCAGCCCGGAGAACGCCGGTGACGGCCAGGCCAGCGGCCTGGAACTGGAAGCACGCGCGCCACTGGATGCCATTGGTTTGCCGCAGCTGACGCTATGGTCCAACGCCACCGCCGTGCACACCCGCCTGAAGAGCGAAGCCACCGGCGAAACCCGGCGCTTCCTCGATCAGCCGGATTACCTGTTCAACGCCGGCGCCGACTACTACCTGGCCAGCCTGCGCACCACCTTCGGCGTCAACTACAACTGGAACAGCGGCTACAACCAGAAGTATCGACTGACCTCGGGCAAGACGGCAGAAGCCGACCAGGATGCCGTCGGCCGTGTCGATATCTCGGCGCGCACCCAACTCAGCGAGAACACCAGCCTGAACCTGTCGGTGCTCAACCTGTTCGCCCAGAACGAGGACAGCCGCGCCACCACCTATGGCGCCAATGGCCTGCTGGAGAGCAACAGCCTGACCGAAGAAGGCACCTACCGCACCTTCTACGTACGCGTGCAGACCGCCTTCTGATCGGTTTCTCTCGCGCCAAAGGCTCCCGGAACATCAGTGCCGGGAGCCTTTTCCATTCAGGTATCGCCGCCGTTGTGGCCGACTAGACTTCTGACTCCATACGCCGCTCTGGAGACTCAGGATGACCATCACGATGAACTCGACCGTGAGCATATCTTCCTGGATGGCCGAGAAGGTTCAGGAGCCTAGGCGGCGCTCGTTCTCGACTTCGGCTCACGCAAACTGGCGGCGCATATTCATTACCAGGGTGAAGCGATCGTCTGGGTGAGTGGTTTCCGAGAGTACGATCAGCGCGCCGGTTTCATCGCGATACTGGCGCACGATCTTCAACGCCGGTGAACCCGCCTCGGCCTGCAACCTGTCCGCCAGATCGGCATCCAGCAACACGGCGCGCACCTGCTGGGTAATCACGTCGATGCGCCGGCCGAAACCGCTTTCGATCAAGCCCGCAATCAACTGTCCCGGCTGCTGTTCAGCCTGCTCGATCACCGCCGCGTATTGCTCGTCGGCATAGACATCGGTCCAGCACATGGGCGCGCGGCCCTGCTCCTGATCGACACGGATGCTCGACACACAGAAATAGCGCCCACCCGGTTCCAGCCCCAGGCGTCCCGCTTCGGCAATGTCGGCGACGAAATGGCGCACCTGCTGAATGCTGCGCACCTGGGTTTCAGCCAGGTGCACCAGATCCTCGACCGAATCCAGCGACTGCCGATAACCGCCACTCGGCGCGCAGGACTCGACCCGCGTCCCGACCCGCTTGCGCCGCGACACCATGCCCAGGTTCTGCAACTGAGTGATGGCCGCGCGCACCGTATGCCGGCTCACCTCATAGAGATCGCATAGCTCCAGTTCGGTAGGAAGCAGCGAGCCGACCGGGTATCCGCCGGTGACGATCTTGTCCTTCAAGTCCTTGGCTACCAGCGCGTAGCGAGCTTCATTCATGCCGTTCGTCAGTCCTGCGATACGTAACAGGTTGACAGTGTACCAGCCTGGGCGTACCTATATGTCCGTACATTTAAATATGTACGGACATATTAACAAGATCAGGATCTACTCCATGTCTACCACCGTCTTCGACTCTGCCCTGTTCCGCGACATGTTCGGCACCGCCGAAATGCGCTCCGTGTTCTCCGACAAGGCGCTTATCGAGCGCTATATCGAGGTTGAAGTTGCCCTGGCCAGAGCCGAAGCCCGCTGTGGCGTGGTGCCTGCCGAAGCCGCCGAGCAGATCGCCACCCTGTCGCGCTACGAGGCGCTGGATCTGCAACTGATGCAGCACGAAACCGAGATCGTCGGTTACCCGATCCTGCCGCTGGTGGAACAGCTGTCGAAAATCTGCGGCGAAGCCGGCCGCTACGTGCACTGGGGCGCCACCACCCAGGACATCATGGACACCGCCGTGGTGCTGCAGGTACGCGCCGCGCTGGCCATCGTCGAGCGCGATCTGCAGGCCGTGCGTGGCCTGCTTGCCGAGCTGGCGCTGCGTTACCGCGACACGCCGATGGCCGGCCGCACCCACCTGCAGCACGCGCTGCCGATCACCTTCGGCTACAAGGTCTCGGTCTGGCTGAGCATGTTCGACCGCCATGCAGAGCGCCTGGTCGAGCTGCGCCCACGGGTGGAGATTGGCCAGTTCGCCGGTGCCGCCGGTACTTTGGCTTCGCTGGGCGACAAGGGCCTGGACGTGCAGGAAGCGCTGATGGCCGAGCTGGGTCTGGGCGTACCCCAGGCAACCTGGCACGTAGCCCGCGATGGCCTGGCCGAGACCCTGAACTTCCTCGGCCTGGTCACAGGGTCGCTGGGCAAGGTGGCGTTGGACATCATGATGATGATGACCAGCGAACTGGGCGAAGCTTACGAGCCCTTCGTCAAGGGCCGTGGCGCCAGCAGCACCATGCCGCAGAAGCGCAACCCGATTTCCTGCGAACTGATGTACGCCGCCGCCAAGGGTGTGCGCCAGCAGGCCGGGCTGATGCTCGACGCGATGATCCAGGACTTCGAGCGCTCCACCGGTCCGTGGCAGGCAGAGTGGGTGGCCATTCCTGAAGCCTTCGCGTTGACCGGCGCCTCGCTGGCCCAAGCCAAGTTCATGCTCGCCGGCCTCGACGTGCGTACCGAGCGTATGCGTCAGAACCTAGACATGACCCGCGGCCTGATCGTCGCCGAAGCCGTGATGATGGGCCTGGCTCCGGCCCTCGGCCGCCAGGTGGCGCATGACGTGGTCTACGGCGCCTGCCGCGTCGCCAACGAAGACGGCATCAGCCTGCTCGACGCCCTGCTGGCCCGCGAGGAAGTCACCGCGCGCCTGAGCCGCGCCGAACTGGAGCGCCTCACCGATCCGGCCAACTACCTGGGCCTGGCGCCGCAGATGGTCGATCGCGCCCTGGCCCGCGCCGGCTCGGTCAAGCGCTGAACGCCAAGCGGGCCGCTGCGGCGGCCCGGCTTGCCCTCGCATTCATAAAGACAATAAGAGATTGCAGACATGACAACGTCTATCGAAAAGAAACCGCTGTACAAGGATCTGACCTTCCAGGTCATCGCTGCCATGGTTCTCGGCATTGCCTTCGGCTTCCTTGCCCCCGAGCTTGCGGCCAAGTTCAAGATTCTCGGCGACATCTTCCTCAAACTGATCAAGACTGCCGTTGCTCCGCTGATTTTCTTCACCGTCGTGCATGGCATCGCTTCTGCGGGCGACATCCAGCGGGTCGGCAAGGTCGGTTTGCGCGCACTGATCTACTTCGAAGTGGTATCCACATTGGCCCTGGCAATTGGTTTGCTCTGGGGCAACGCGATCAGTATTGGCTCTGGCATGCACGATGCCCATCCCACGGGCGCCACATCGGCAGCCGCTGCTGCCGCAGTCGCCAAGGGACATGCACCTCAGTCGACCATGGACTTCATTTACGCAATCTTCCCCGACAACTTCATCGGTGCATTCGCCAGTGGGCAATTGCTGCAGGTATTGGTCATTTCGGTTCTGTTCGGATTTGCCCTTCTGGCGTTGAAGGCTGAACGCCGTGAAGTCATCGAAGACGGCTTGAACCGTGTATCGGAGTGCTTCTTCGAGTTCATCAACCTGATCATGAAGCTCGCGCCGCTGGGTGCCTTCGGTTCGGTGGCCTATGCCGTTGGCAGCAATGGCACGGCGGTGCTGATGTCGCTGGCCAACCTGGTGCTGATGTTCTACGCGGCAGTGTTCTTCTTCATCTTCGTCATTCTGGGAGCGATCTGCCGTATATCCGGTTTCAGCCTGTGGCGCTTCCTGAAGTACATCAAGGATGAAATCTTTATTGTCATCGGCACTGCGTCTTCGGAGAGTGCGCTGCCGCGTTTGCTGCAGAAGCTGGAGAAGTTCGGCTGCTCCAAGCAGAGCGTCGGCCTGGTGCTGCCCACCGGCTATGCCTTCAACCTGGACGGCACCTCGATCTACATGTCGCTGTGCGTACTGTTCATTGCCAACGCCTACGGCGTACCGCTCTCCTGGGAACAGCAACTGGGGATTCTCGCCATCATGCTGGTGACCTCCAAGGGTGCCGCCGCTGTGTCCGGCGGCAGCTTCGTCGTCTTCGCGGCAACGGTTACCGCAATCGGCTCGCTGCCGGTCGAAGGCCTGGCTCTGCTGTTCGGCGTCTACCGCTTTATGTCGATGGCCATCGCTACCTGCAATACCATCGGCAACAGTGTCGCAACCGTTGTGGTTGCCAAGTGGTCTGGCGAGTTTTGCTCGGAAACGGCTGAGCGGGAGTTTCAGCTCGCGGAGCAGCGCCCTGTATCGGCTACCTGACGGCTGCCAGTATTTCTCGACAAACACACTGCGTTGCTCGCTGCAAGGAACGATGTTCCCCGTGGCGTGCAACGCATAGGGCGTGCCCTCCCATCGAGACACTGCTCGACGACGACAGCGTTGAGCCGCCTAGAGCTGGGCTACGATCCGCTTGCGATTATTCCTTTTGCATCCAGAAGGTGGGGTACTGGAGAGATGGATAGTGAGTGCCGTCGTAGCTGATGGTTCTGCTGACGGTGCGTAGTATGTTTTCCTCCCTGCCTGGACGAACACGAGCAGTCACGACCAAGTCAGCGTAGCCATGAGATTGCTTCGAACCAATGCTTAGGGTCAGGTCGGCCTGCTCCGATTCGAAATCGCTGTCCATCACGCAGGAGGTGCCTTTTACCGTCGACCATGAAGATAGATAGGTAGAAAACACCGGTTTCAGCTTAGAGCCGTCGGGCATCACCAAGGTGAGCAAGTCATGGAATCCAGCATCCGGACAGCTTGCACCACGGGCCACGCTACGTACTACCACGCCGAATGCGCGCACTCCCGGTGCAAGGTGATAGCGTGCCGTGTCCAACCATAGGCTATCGGCGTTCACTTCCAGCTCGGCATCTTCTTCCAGGTAAGCGTCATATCGTTCACGTAACTGTCCAGTTGCCGTGTCCACTTTCGCCACCAGCCAGTTGAGAGTTCGTTCACCTACCGGCTCGCTGTCCTCTGCGTCCCGATAAGCCAGGGTAACCACTGACAAGTTCGAATCATCCGGCCATGGTTTGCAGGCAGCGGCCACCAGCAGCCTGTCGGCATGTCCGCGTGGGACAGCCCAACCGTGTTGATCCAACTGCGTTGCCAGTGAGTCCAGCAATGCGCTGTCGCAAGGCTGTGCCTGGCGTGCTTCGGAGTGGGCTAGCGGTAGCAGGCAGAGCGCCAATGCGGGGAGGATGTGCTGAAAACGCTCCATGTCGGTGACTCCTCAAATTACGGGTAAGACAAGCGTCCTGGCGCTGCAATAAGTGAGCGAGACGTTGAGCGTCGAAAGGATGGTAGAGGCAAACTTATTTGATTATTCGGCGTTCTATCATCAGTGCTTTGCAGCGTCTGCAGCACAGAACCAACGCTCAACCACTTAATATTGATCGTTGCCTTGCTCATCCTGGAGCCATCAACGTGATGATCAGCAGGATGTGGCACGCTGCCGAAGGCCGAGGAGCCAGGCCCGCTTTAATAGTGGCCTGACCAGCGAATGCGACTGGTGCAAGGACAAATGGGGCATTTCCTGGCAGATCACGCCGCGTATTCTTAGCGATGCCATCGCCAACCCCGACCGCGCAGCCGCCAAGCGCGCTTTCGAGGCGATGATGACCATGAGCAAGATCGATATCGCCCGGATCGAGGCGGCACTGAAGGGTTGATCAGCCCTGTCGGTCAGGTGCGGGCGTTCTTTTTCTCCAGGATCAGAGACGCTTCGTTATAGGCGCTCTGGAAGGCGTCGCTGCCGATCCAGGCGACCGCCGCGTCCTCGTCTTCACCATGGAATATCGCCCGGTAGACGATCAGCAGGCCCATCATGAAATCGGTCGCAGCGTCTTGCGACTCCTCGGCGACCACCAGCTCCAGCACCGGGTATTGCAGGAACACCAGGCACAGCGCGAGCAGGCTGATGCCCTCGCCGGCCTTCATCGCCTGGAACAGATCGTCGAAATGCGCCGGGTCGAAGCCATTCTCTTCGATGTCCTTGAAGTCGAACGTACTGAGGTCGATCTCAACGTCGTCGAACGGCTCGTTGATCAGCGGATTGGCCAGAATCGGGTGGACGAGATTGGCCTGAGGCTTGGGCTTGCCCATGCGGTTCTGCTTGGCCTTGGTCTTGGCCCGCTGGGCGCGCTTCTTCTGTTTGTCTGGGGAGGCCATAAGGCGGGTTCCTTGGTCGCTGCAGCCATGTTGATGGCCTGGAATGATCAGGCGCTCATTGTATGCAGTCTCGGTTCGTACGGCTGGAAAACGTGCAAGCGCTGGGCTGCACATTGCCCTAACAAGCAGCGCTCGTGTCTCGGGCTGGAGGTAAACCAAACAGACGGCGGTACTCTCGGCTGAACTGCGAGACGCTTTCGTACCCCACCGCGAATGCCGCACTGCTGGCCGTAGCACCCTCCCCCAGCATCAGCCGACGCGCTTCGATCAAACGCAGTTGCTTTTGAAATTGCAGCGGCGTCAGCGACGTCTGGTTGCGAAAGTGCTGATGGAATGACGAGATGCTCATGCCGGCCACGGAAGCCAGGTGCTCCACTGGCAAGGGCCGGGTGAACTCGGTGCGCAGCACCTTCACCGCCCGCGCGATCCGCTGCGCATGGCCGTCCGGCCAGCCCAGGCGGCTGATCGCCGAACCATGACGCCCAGCCAGCAACCAATAGTGCAGTTCGCGCACCAGCGCGGCATGCAGCACCGCTGCCGAAGCCGGACGATCCAGCAGGCGCATCAGGCGCAGCGCGGCCTCGGCCACTTCGCTGTCGGTCGGTTCGATCTTTATCGGCGCCTCTTCCGTGCTCGGGGCTGACTTCATTTCCTCCATCAACTCGGTGAGCAAAGCAGGATTCAGGTCGATCACCAGCGATATGTAAGGGGCTTCGGGGCTCGCTTCGATGATCTGGCTGACCGTCGGTACATCGGCGGTGATCAGCAGTGAGTCACCAGCGCTGAAGGTGAATGTGCGGGCCCCCATCATGACCTGCTTGCCACCCTGCAGCACCAGACAGGCAAGCGGCCGGGTGATCGCGTAATCCAGCCCGCTGGGCTTGAGCGTGCGGATGATGGTCAAGCCAGGAATGGGGGTTTGGGCAAGCCCATTGGGATCGGCATGTTGATCCAGATAGTCGCGAACGACCTCCAGCAAGGCTGTGCTCATCGTGGGTTCCTGAGGCTGGTCATGGGCACGTTGTTCACACTTGGAGAAATAGGCAAAAAGCGTCGAGGTTTCGGTAAGGACGGGGTCACCCCACGGATCACACAATGAAATCCCCTTCACCGAACAGAGGTTTTTACCATGACCAAGATCGCCCTCGTAACTGGCTCCAGCCGTGGCCTAGGCCGTAATACCGCCCTGAATATCGCTCGCCAGGGTAGCGATGTCGTCGTCACCTATCACAGCCAGGCCGATGCCGCGCTGGCCGTGGTCGCCGAAGTCGAAGCAGTGGGGCGAAAGGCCGTCGCGCTACAACTCGATGCTGGCAATGTCAGCACCTTCCCGGCTTTCGTGGCGCGCCTGCGCCAGGCGCTACGCGACACCTGGCAGCGCGACAGCTTCGATCACCTGGTCAATAACGCCGGACACGGGGACATGGCCTCGATTACCGAGACCACCGAGGCGCAGTTCGATGCGCTGGTGAACGTGCACTTCAAAGGGGTGTTCTTCCTCACCCAGGCGCTGCTGCCGCTGATGGCCGACGGTGGCCGTATCGTCAACATTTCTTCGGGACTGACGCGCATCTCCTATCCGGGCTTTGCTGCCTACTCGGCAGTCAAGGGGGCGGTGGAAGTGCTGAGCGTCTACCTGGCCAAGGAGCTGGGTAGCCGGGGGATCGCGGTCAATACCGTGGCACCCGGCGCGATCGAGACGGATTTTCTCGGCGGTGCCGTGCGCGACATACCGGATTTGAACACGGTATTCGCGGATATGACGGCGCTTGGCCGTGTGGGCGTACCGGACGATATCGGCCCGATGATCGCCAGCCTGCTCGGTGAGGAAAATCGCTGGATCAACGCTCAACGCATCGAGGTATCCGGCG